>OGLM01000166.1_pt1 | contig 80863 bp, 72 predicted proteins | sample 1572531 | NCBI WGS metagenome assembly OGLM01 (sample SAMEA2581909, study PRJEB24529) | metagenome | biome: Human gut stool | place: China | collected 2011
CAATTCCCATCATTGCTCTAGGTGGGAGGTTTGTGATAGCGATAAGCGTCTTTCCAACTAACTCTTCCGGTTCATAATATGCATGAATACCAGAAAGAATTGTTCTATCTACACCTGTACCATCATCAAGAGTGAACTGTAAAAGTTTCTTGCTCTTAGGAACTGCAACACATTCTTTAACCTTAACTGCTCTGAAATCTGATTTTGAAAATGTATCAAAATCAACTGTTTCCTCAAACAATGGCTCTATTTTAACATTTGAGAAATCTATTTTTTCAACAGGTTTAGTTTTCTCAACAGGAGCTGCTTCGGAAGTCTTATTTGTCTTCTTGTCAGCATCTAACGACTTCATTGTCGGGAACAGTAATACATCCCTGATTGCCGGACTGTCTGTAAGTAACATAACAAGTCTGTCGATTCCATAACCGATACCGCCTGTAGGTGGCATACCGATTTCAAGGGCATTTAAGAAGTCCTCGTCTGTGTGTTCTGCTTCTTCATCACCTGCTGCCGCAGCTGCGTCTTGAAGTGCAAAACGCTCTCTCTGGTCGATCGGATCATTAAGCTCTGAGTAAGCGTTACACATTTCCCATCCGTTTATAAATAACTCAAAACGTTCAACTTTCTCAGGATCTGTTGGTTTCTTCTTGGTAAGAGGAGAAATTGCAATCGGATGATCCATTACGAATGTAGGCTGGACAAGTTCTTTTTCACAATATTCCTCAAAGAAAAGATTAAGGATATGACCCTTGTTGTGTCTTTCTTCATATTCGATATTATGCTCTTTTGCAAGGGCCTTTGCTTCTTCGTCTGTCTTAACTGCATCGAAGTCAATTCCTGCGTATTTCTTGACACAGTCTGTCATTGTAATACGCTCGAATGGCTTGCCAAAATCAATTTCAATTCCGCTGTATGTGAATTTGGTTGAACCGCATACTTTTTCGGCAAGATAACGGAACATGCTTTCTGTAAGTTCCATCATACCGTTGTAATCTGTGTATGCCTGATATAATTCCATAAGTGTAAATTCAGGGTTGTGTCTGGTGTCAACGCCTTCATTACGGAATACTCGTCCGATTTCGTATACTCTCTCAAGACCGCCAACGATAAGTCTCTTTAAGTATAATTCAAGAGAAATACGAAGCTTAACATCCTCGTTAAGGGCATTGTAATGTGTCTCGAAAGGTCTTGCCGCAGCTCCGCCCGGATTTGCCACAAGCATAGGTGTCTCAACTTCCATAAAGTCACGTCCAGCAAGGAAATTACGGATTTCCTTGATAATCATTGAACGTTTGATAAATGTATCTTTAACTTCTGAATTCATAATAAGGTCAACATATCTCTGACGATATCTTGCGTCTGTATCTGTTAAACCATGGTATTTTTCAGGAAGTATCTGTAAGCTCTTTGACAAAAGAACGATTTCTGATGCATGGATGGAAATCTCACCTGTCATTGTTCTGAATGCAAAACCTTTTATTCCAAAAATATCACCGATATCCGATTTCTTAAAATCTGCATAAGAATCTTCACCGACGCCGTCTTTTGATACATATACCTGGATGTTGCCTTTAAGGTCCTGAATGTTGCAGAAAGATGCTTTACCCATAACTCTCTTAAACATCATTCTTCCTGCGATTGTAACATTAATAGGACTGGCATCCATTATTTCACGCTTTGCATTATAATCGGCTTTAAGTGTCTCTCGTTTCTGCTGTTCGTCAAGTCCCTCAACATCAGGTTCAGGTCTGCCTGCAAGAAGCTCTTTTTCATGGGCTGTGTATAATTCCTTTACATCTGATGTGTGATGTGTAACGTCATATTTGGTAATTTCAAAAGGATTTTTTCCCTTTTCAACCAGATCCGCCAATTTATCTCTTCTAATCTGAAGAAGTCCGTTAATGTCCTGATTCTGTGTGTTATTATCTGCCATACTAACTCCTAAAACTATTCTCTGGTAACGTTAATTACTTTGTACTTCATTATTCCGGATGGTGTCTCCACTTCAACTTCGTCCCCTGCCGCCTTACCTATTAAAGCCTTGCCAAGCGGAGCTTCATTGGAAATCTTGTTTTCAAGGCTCTTAGCTTCTGTTGAACCTACAAGCTTGAAAACTATTTCTTCATCAAATTCACAGTCATATACTGTAACTGTACTTCCAAGGTTGATTACACCTGCACCGAATTCATCATCAGCAACTTCTGCATTCTTTAAAATTTTCTCAATTTCTTCAATTCTTGCTTCAATATCTCTCTGCTCATCTTTAGCAGCATCATATTCGGCATTTTCTGAAAGGTCACCCTGTTCTCTGGCTTCCTTAATCTTCTGAGCGACTTCTTTTCTTCTGTTTACCTTCAGGTCCTGAAGTTCATCCTCTAATTTTTTGAGACCTTCGTAGGTCATTAAATTTTTCTTTTCTGCCATAATCTGACTCACCTTTCCCATTTATATTAATAATGCAACTCTGCATACATTATCACATAACAATTCATAATATTATAGAATATAAAAAAATCATTTGTCAATCATTCTTTTATCCAACAGGCTAAATAATTCCTGCAATGTCTCTGTGTGATTAACTTCATCCCTTAATGCTGCACAGTTATGCAGTCCTGTTGTATACCAGGACACATGTTTGCGCATTTCCCTGACTACCATATATTCAGGTTTGTACTTTCTCATAAGTGTGGCATGTTTTTTTATCATATCCTTAATCTCTGTAAGGGACGGTCTTGCCGGTATCACATCACCGTGGATTGCCGCTTTAATTTCCCTGAAAAGCCATGGGTTACCTTTTGCCCCACGGCCAACTGCGATTCCGTCGCATCCTGTATAATGAAACATCTTCAGGGCATCTTCTGCCGAAAATATATCACCGTTGCCAAAAACAGGTATCTTTACTTTATCCTTGACCGCTGCGATTATATCCCAATCTGCTTTGCCGGAATAAAACTGTTCCCTCGTTCGTCCGTGAACTGTAACGGCTGCCGCCCCGGATTCCTCCATTATGTGGGCGAACTCCACCGCATTTACATGTTCCTCGTCAAAACCTTTCCTGAACTTCACGGTAACGGGTTTTGTAATCTTTTTTACCATTGTCTCAACTATTTTACCTGCAAGAGAGGGATTTTTCATTAATGACGAGCCTTCACCATTATTTACAATTTTAGGTACGGGACATCCCATATTAATGTCAAATGCCGCAAATCCCAAAGGTTCCAGTCTAAGGGCAATGTCAGCCATAATCTCCGGGTCTGAACCGAAAAGCTGTAATGCCGATGGTGCTTCCTCCGGCAAAGTCTGCAACAGAATATCGGTATTTTTGTTATTGTAAAGAACCGCTTTGGCACTTACCATCTCGGTAACCATGTAGTCACAACCCATCTCCTTGCAGATAAGCCTGTAAGGAAGGTCCGTCACCCCAGCCATGGGTGCCAGCATTACCGGTCTGTCAAATTCCATTGTTCCTATTTTCATTCTATATCTTCTCCAAGGAAAAATACCTTATAATACATTTCAAGAGCCTGAAAAGTCTCTGCTTTGTCCTTCTGAAGCTGTTTGACCTTAAGGCCTGCTCCTATTTCATCATAAAGCAAATCTCCTTCATCTGCCTCTGTCCTGATTAAAAGATTGCCTTCCTCATCAAATTCAAGGATGATAATTCCTCCGATATCCTCAGTAAAAAGAACACACATTATTTTAAGTTCATCCTTAATCGAATCAGGAAGTGCCCCGAAATCCTCATTAAGATAAAATTTCTTATCGTAAGAACTTGCGGCACATAATACATCTAAATCTTCTTTCATTTAATAATTCTCCTAAACATAGCCATAAATGCCTCTTATTGAAACTTCTCCCGCCATTATTTTTTCTGTATTACCATTATCGTCCTTTACAAGAAGTTCCCCGTCCGTGTCAATACCGATTGCAACACGTTTGATACGGCTGTCTCCTTCTATTATGTAGACTTCTTTATTCCGGTTCACCAGGAGTTCCTCATACTCGTCTTTTATTCCGGACAAATTGCCATCCTTACAAAAGATTTCATAATATTTTTCAAAATATTTGCCAAACTTTGCAACAATACTGCTTCTTCTTACTTTAGTTCCGCCTGCAATATAAAGTGACGTTGCCTTATCCTCAAGTTCTGCCGGAAAAGATTCCATATTAACATTAATTCCAATTCCTATAACCACGTAATTGATTGTGGTCATCTCAGCACTCATTTCCGTTAAAATTCCAACCACCTTGCGGCTTCCTATTACAATATCATTAGGCCACTTTATCTCCGTATTAAGGCCGGTAACATCCTTAATTGCTTTAGCCACGGCAAGAGCTGTAACAAGTGTAATCATTGACGCCTTATATGGTGGTAAATCAGGCTTTACGGCAAAAGACATCCATATTCCCGTCTTTGCCGGAGATTCCCAATGTCTTTCCTTACGGCCTCTTCCAAGTGTCTGTTTCTCCGCTATTGCGAGCATCCCCGGAATAAATTCTTTTTCCGCCTGCCTTTTTATCTCGCTGTTCGTTGAATCAATCACATCAAAATATGATATCTTTCTTCCAAACCATTTTGTCTCAAGCCGGCTTTGTATCTCATCAGATAACAAAACATCAGGACAGGAAACAAGCCGGTAGCCCCTGTTCCTGACTGCTTCTATGACATATCCGGCTTCTTTAAGAGAATTAATTGCCTTCCATATCGCAGTCCTTGAAACGGATAGTTTTCCGCAAAGTTCCTGTCCTGATACAAAATCATCGCTTTCTTTAAGCATTGCAAGCACCTGTTCTCTCATCTTCTCAACCTCCTATGGCAAGATAACTTACATAAGCAACTACAAAAAGTATAACTGCTACTACTTCCGAAATAATTCCCGATACCTTTCTGTCTGTCATAAGGTATTTAATTCCGGTCATCATGTTCATAAGTCCGCCTATTGAAAAAATAATGTGGAACATCCATTTATTCTTACCGGTATTAATAAATACAAAAACGGTAAGCACAATTGCCGCAATGCCAAATATTACATTTAACACGTCTATTATAAGACGCACAACTTTCTGAAAATTATTTTTACCTGAACGCATTAAGGGTAACCTCTCTTCCTACCCTCGCATTTTACTATAAAAACTATAATGTTGCAACCATCACGGCTTTAATAGTATGCATTCTGTTCTCTGCTTCATCAAAAACAACTGACTGTGGCGATTCAAATACTTCATCAGTTACCTCAAGCTCGGAAAGACCGAATTTTTCATATACTTCCCTGCCAACCTTAGTCTTAAGGTCATGAAAAGCAGGAAGGCAGTGCATGAAAATCGCATCCTTTGAAGCATTGTCCATTGCTTTCTTATTAACCTGATATGGTGAAAGCTCTTTAATTCTTTCTGCCCATACTTCATCAGGTTCACCCATTGATACCCAGACATCGGTGTAGATTACATCGGCATCCTTTGTTCCTGCATCAACATCCTCTGTAAGTGTTATTGTTCCGCCTGTCTTGGCCGCAATCTCTTTACATTCTTTAACAAGTGCCTCATCAGGAAAATAATTTCTGGATGTGCATGCCGTAAAGTGCATACCAAGTTTCGCACTTACTATCATGAGGGAATTGCCCATATTGTATCTTGCATCACCCATATATGTAAGCTTAACGCCTTTTATTCTGCCAAGTTTCTCTTTAATTGTAAGTACATCTGCCAACATCTGTGTAGGATGGTATTCGTTGGTAAGGCCGTTCCACACAGGAACTCCTGCATATTTTGCAAGTTCTTCCACTATTTCCTGTCCGAAACCACGATATTCAATACCGTCAAACATTCTTCCAAGGACTCTTGCTGTATCGGCAATGCTTTCTTTTTTACCAATCTGTGAACCTGATGGATCAAGATACGTCGTTCCCATTCCGAGGTCGTGTGCTGCCACTTCAAAAGAGCATCTGGTTCTTGTACTTGTCTTTTCAAATATGAGTGCAATGTTTTTTCCTGCATGCATATCTGTTGTAAGTATGCCCTTTTTCTTCTTATCCTTAAGTTCTGCCGCAAGGTCAACCATATAAAGTATCTCTTCCGGTGTAAAGTCCTTAAGTGTCAAAAAATTACGTCCTTTTAAGTTCATAATGTTACCTTCTTTATTTTGTCTCTTCGTTCTTGCCGATTTCAACAACCGACTTGACAAGTCCTGCAATTGACTGTATCTCAGATGGAATTATAATCTTCGTTGCTTTTCCGTCCGCTGCCTTAACAAATGCTTCAAGGCTCTTTAATGTGATAACAGCTTCATCTGCACCTGCTTCACGGATATACTTAATACCTTCTGCATTAGCCATCTGTACGGCTCTGATTGCTTCAGCCTGACCTTCAGCTTCACGGATTGTGGCTTCCTTCTTAGCCTCAGCTCTTAAGATTGCTGACTGCTTCTCTGCTTCTGCTTCAAGGATTGCTGACTGCTTCTTACCTTCTGCTACGGTAATATTGGCTTTCTTTTCACCTTCAGCTCTTGTTTCCATCTCACGACGTTCACGTTCTGCCTTCATCTGTTTTTCCATGGCATTCTGAATTTCTGCCGGTGGTATGATATTCTTAAGTTCAACTCGGTTGACTTTGATTCCCCATGGGTCTGTTGCTGTATCAAGGGCAAGTCTCATCTTGGTATTGATGATTTCTCTTGATGTGAGTGTCTGGTCTAATTCCAGTTCACCGATTATATTACGGAGTGTTGTGGCTGTAAGGTTCTCAATAGCCATAATAGGATGTTCAACACCGTATGCGTAGAGCTTAGGGTCTGTTATCTGGAAAAATACTACCGTATCAATTCTCATTGTTACGTTATCCTTTGTGATAACAGGCTGTGGTGCGAAATCTACTACCTGTTCCTTAAGACTCATCCTTGCTGTAGGACGGTCAATGAAAGGTGCTTTAAGGTGGATACCTACACCCCATGTTCTCTTATAAGCTCCAAGTCTTTCAAGAATTACCGCATGTGCCTGTGGTACAATTCTGATACATGATGCAATAATTATTAATAAAACTATTGCAACGATAATAGCGGTTATCGCTCCTGCAGATACTGTTGATTCTAATAATGTCATTTTTTTGTCTCCCTTTTATTTTTATTGTACTATTAATTTTACACCTGAAACGGCTTTAATTTCAACCACTTCACCCGGTTCAATTATCTTATTGCTGTCTTCCGACCTTGCTGTCCAGGTAAGTCCGTTTATAAATACGGCACCGGTCTCATCAATATTGTTGATTATTTCGGTTACTTTGGCTTTTTCTCCGATAAGACTGTCAATATTCGTCTTAACCTGGTTCTTTTTCATTGCTTTATCAAGTACAGGACGGGCAAGAATAAGAAGTGCCAGTGATATAACGAAAAAGCTAACCGCCTGTGCTGCAAAAGGTGCCTTGCACAAATTGAGTATTATAGCAACTACTGTACCTCCGGCAAACCATATAGTTGTAAGACTTGTGGTTGCTATCTCAATAACCAGAAACAGGATAAGTGCACCTAACCAGCCGTAAATAACATATTCCATATGCCACACCTCCAGTCATTTTAATATGTGTAGAAACAATGGTTATTAACGATTGTATATCCTTTATATTTTGTAATATCAGCTTTTTTTACATTAATGAAGAACAAGAGGTCTCCGATATTATTTTCACCGGCAAGTGCTCTCAATGCTGAATCATAACAGCCTCTCACATTAAGTTCCTCATTGCTCTTATTGAGGACTGCCTGGAATCTTGCGGATGGAACCCCGTTTTCACTTACACCTGAGAACTGACCCGGCGCATACACAACAGAAGTAATCGTATTCTGTGAAAATCTCGATGAAAATACACGGTTAAGAACAACATTGGCTACCGCAAGCTGTCCTTCTGAAGGTTCCCAGCCTGACTCCCAGTATATAATAGCTGCGAGTAAATGCAGTTCCTCTGCAGATACAGTGTAAGCTCCTCTTGTGGTTGTCTGCTGCTTAATGGCATTCTGTGCCGCTGTTGCCTGTGCCGCCGCTGCCTGTGCTGCCGCTTCTTCTGCAGCTTTTCTTGCTGCTTCGGCTCTTTCTTCTTCCTTGATGGCTTCTATTTCAGCCATTGATACTGCTTTTGAAAGATTATAACTTACATCAAATGAATCATTACTTATATAACCAAAACCATTATCACATGATATTAGGGTATAATTTCCATTCTCCTCATAAGCATCTATCTCCGCTCCTTTTTCAAGAGTTGAAATAACTGCTGCTGAATCGTCTGCTTCTGCGTATACATTAATCACATCCGCATTAACTTTAGCCTGCTTATTACCGATTACTGAGGCAATAACCTCTGCCTCACTGTCAAAAAGAACGTCTACATTACGTATATAGCCGGTTACTTTACCTGACTGTATCTTACTCCATTCTTCTCCCCGTTCAAGGACGTCGGCCTCACTTCCGGAATACATAATTCCTACAGGTTCTGATTTAAGATCCGGTTCGGAGTAAATTATAAGTTCTTCAAGAGTATATGATACTACTTTATTATCATATGACGATTTTACTTTACTTTCTTCCATTTCCTGGGAAATGTCTTTTAAAGATGATGTGTTGCGGTATACCACATTAAGTTCTGTGGAAACAATTTCTTCTGTGTATGCTGCATCTTTATCGCTGACAGATGTGTCCTGCACATTGCGTTCTGCTAACTGTATGCTTGTTTTATTGTCTTCATGTTTTCTCTCATTAAGGAATGCCAGCTGCATTATTAACAGTAAAATTATTACCGAAAGGACAGCCGTCTTTCTTGATTTTGATTTCATGATAACCTCCATTGTAATTGTTACAAATTTGTTACATAAACAGATACATTTTATCAGACTATATCATAAATGTCAAATTTACGGCTGAATATGCCTTTGTCTCATTGCTTCATACAGGATAACTGCCGTGGAAACCGCTGCATTCAATGATTCAAGTTTACCTTCCATAGGTATTTTGATTCTTACGTCTGCTTCCTTTGAAAGTTCCTCTGTAAGCCCGTTTCCTTCATTACCAATCAAAACAGCCATCGGCACCTTCATATCTTCTTCGTAATAATAATTCCTGCCTTCAAGGTGTGCGGCGAATACTTTTATATTCTGCTGTTTTAAACTATGGATGGCTGCTACAACATCTTCTGAATACACAAATGGCATTCTGAAAAGTGAACCCATTGTTGAACGTATTGTTTTGGGATTATATATGTCAACGGTCTTATCCGACATAATTATGCCTGTAGCACCTGCACCCTCTGCTGTTCTTATAATTGTTCCCAGATTACCGGGGTCCTGTATGTTTTCCAGAACTACAAGCATAGGTACTTTGTCTTTTTTGAACAAATCCTCTATATCATATTCAAGCATTTTAACAACTGCCAATATTCCCTGTGGGGTTTTCGTATCAGACATCATTTTAAAAACATTATCCGCTACTATCTCATATCGGTAATCACAAAGCATTTCCTTGTTATCATACGCGAAGCTCTCTGACGCGTATATTTTAACAATTCTGTCTTTAGGAATCTCCACAAACATCCTTATTCCTTCAATAACAAAAAGTCCGCGTTCCTTTCGTACCCCGGGCTTTTTGATTAAATTCATAACATCTTTAATTTGTGAATTACCTGTACTTGTAATCAATATAAATTCCTATCTGCAAAGTAATTTGCTTACTTCATACATATGTGCATCAACATCCTTAGTCATTGCAAGAGCTTCGTCGATGTCATAATCTACAAATTCGCCATTCTTATATGCTACAACTCTGTTAGTCTTTCCTTCCGCAAGGAGGTCAACTGCCATTGAGCCCATCATTGATGCATATACACGGTCCTTACATGAAGGACTGCCACCACGCTGCATATGTCCGAGGATTGTTGCTCTTGTCTCAATGCCTGTAGCTTCTTCAATTCTCTTAGCCATAGATGATGAATGTCCGACACCTTCTGCATTAACAATAATATAATGTTTCTTGCCTTTTTTCTTATTCTCAATTATCTTTTCGATAATCTTCTCTTCGTTAAAATCATACTTGCCAGGGATAAGAATATCTTCGGCACCGTTAGCAATACCACACCATAATGCGATATGGCCTGCATTTCTTCCCATAACTTCAATGATTGAGCATCTCTCATGCGAAGTTGAAGTATCTCTTATCTTGTCAATTGCTGACATTGCTGTATTAATTGCTGTATCAAAACCGATTGTGTAATCCGTACATGCAATATCAAGGTCGATTGTTCCGGGAACACCGATTGTATTGACACCGAGTGCGGATAACTTCTGTGCACCCTTAAATGAACCGTCACCACCGATAACAACAAGTCCGTCAATGCCGTGTTTCTTACAGATGTCTGCACCCTTCTTCTGATATTCAGGATCTACAAATTCAAGACATCTTGCTGTATAGAGGATTGTACCACCTCTGTCAATTGTATCTGATACGCTTGTAGCGTCCATATCAATAATCTCTTCGTTAAGAAGACCATTATAACCTTTTAAAATTCCTTTTACGTTAATTCCTTTTGCTAAAGCAGTTCTAACAACTGCACGGGTAGCTGCATTCATTCCAGGTGCATCTCCACCACTTGTAAGAACTCCGATAGTCTTAACTGCATTTGCCATCTTTTTCTACCTCCAATGTAATAATTATTGTAATTTTATTCTACTTTCAGTTATTTTTCAATAGATTTTTCAACAACTTTAACATTTTTTTCACCGGATAATTCCATGAGTCTGCCAATCATTGCCGAATCCGCCTTTATTGTCATGGAAAGAGGCATTTTCTTAACTGCCTTTTCTTTCTCAAGATATACTATAACACGGTCATTTCCGTCAGATGTATTAATTATGGCATACAATTCCTGTTCTTTTGCAAGATAACTTTCTTTATCTGGAAATTTTATCCAACATTCCTTCGGTATCTGTGAAAAAGGAATTATACTGTCACATATTACTTTGCCGCCTGTTTCTTCATCCACTTTGACATGTCCTTTTACAAACACTTTATCGTCGGCCTCAATATATTTTCTGTTATCCCTGTATACTTTTGGAAAAACAATAACCTCAACGGTTCCGACTCTGTCTTCCAGTTTAAGAAAAGCCATATTCTGCCCTTGGCGTGTGTTTTTTACACTGCACTCGGCAATCATGCCACCTACAATAACACGTTCGTCATCATTTACCTTTGGCATTCCGGTCTCATCATCCGGAATGAAATCTGCTGTGGTACAGGTTACATTTTTATTCAGAAGTCCTTCATACTCATCAAGGGGATGTCCGCTGGCGTATATACCAAGCACTTCTTTCTCCATTGCTAAAAGTTCACTCTTTGTATATTCGCCTACATCAGGAATTGTTATTTCATCAGGTTTCTCATCAGGTGCAAACATATCAAAAAGCGACATCTGCCCTGAAATCTCGGTTTTTCGCTCGGAGCTGACCTTGTCCATAATGTCACCATATACGAGCATCATCTGTTTACGCGTCAGTCCGAAGCTGTCAAACGCTCCCGATTTGATAAAACTTTCCACGGTTCGTTTATTAACTTCTTTTCCCGAAAGCCTTGATATAAAATCCTTAATATCTTTAAATCTGCCGCCGTTTTCGCGTTCTTCAACGATAGCTTCTATTACCGGTCTTCCGAGACTCTTTATCGCCGAAAGTCCATATCTGATGCTTGAATCCGAGGCTGCGGTAAAAGTTCCCTCACCTTCATTGATATCCGGCGGAAGAATTTCTATTCCCATATTGCGACAGGTTACGATATATTGTGCAACTTTTGTTGTATTATCGAGCACGCTTGTCATAAGTGCTGCCATAAATTCAACAGGATAATAATATTTAAGATAAGCTGTACGGAATGCTACAAAGGCATAACATGCTGCATGTGACTTGTTGAAAGCATATTTTGCAAAATCCATCATGGTATCGTAAATATGGGAAGCCACACTCTCATCTATTCCTTTTGCAATACAGCCCGCAACATTTTCTTCTTCATTGCCATATATAAAATTATGGCGTTCTTTTTCCATTACCGCCTGTTTTTTCTTGGACATTGCTCTTCTTACAAGGTCACTTCGGCCAAGGGTATATCCGGCCAGATCCCTTACTATCTGCATAACCTGTTCCTGATATACGATACAGCCGTAAGTTTCCTTTAAGATTGGCTCAAGTTCTTTACAGGCGTAAGTTATTGAGGACTTATCATTTTTGCCTGCAATATACTGTGGTATAAAGTCCATAGGTCCCGGACGATAAAGGGAAATACCGGCAATAAGGTCTTCTATTCCGTCGGGCTTAAGTTCCTTCATAAAGTTTTTCATTCCCGTACTTTCAAGCTGGAACACGCCCTCTGTCTTACCTTGTCCTATCATTTCAAGGACATTTCTATCATTGTAATCTATTTTACTTATATCAAATGACACGTCTCCACGCTTATTGATAAGTCTTTCGGCATCCTGGATTACCGTAAGTGTCCTAAGTCCCAGAAAATCCATTTTAAGTAATCCCAGTTCTTCGATTGTTGTCATTGTAAACTGGGTTGTTATCGTTCCGTCTGAGGCTCTTGATAATGGTACAAATTCGTCAAGCGGCCTTGAACCGATTACAACACCTGCTGCATGCATTGATGTGTGTCGTGGCAGTCCTTCCAGTCTTTTGCATATATCTATAAGATATTTTACTTCCGGTTCCGTTTCATAGCGTGTCCTGAACTCATTGTTGGCGTTAAGTGCTTTGTCAAGGGTCATACCTATTTCGTTAGGTATCATCTTTGAAAGGCTGTCAGTTACTGAATACGGCATATCAAGAACACGTCCAACGTCTTTGATAACTCCTTTTGCAGCCAGGGTACCAAACGTCACTATCTGTACTACACGGTCTTTTCCGTATTTTTTCATTACATAATCTATAACTTCCGGTCGTCTTTCATAGCAGAAGTCAATATCAATATCCGGCATTGAAACACGTTCAGGATTGAGAAATCTCTCAAAAATAAGATTATATTTTATAGGGTCAATATCTGTTATTTCAAGGCAGTATGCAACAATGGAACCTGCTGCCGAGCCTCGCCCCGGTCCTACTGCTATGCCATTGCTTTTTGCATAGTTAATAAAATCCCATACGATAAGGAAATAATCCACATAACCCATTTTTTTGATTACCGATAATTCATAATCAAGTCTTTCTTCAAGTTCTGCGGCGCGTTCTCCGTATCTTTTTACAAGTCCCTCCATACAAAGATGTTCAAGATAAGATTCTGAAGTAAAGCCCTCAGGGACATCATATTTAGGGAGTTTTGTTACGCCGAATTCTATCTCGACATTACAGCGTTCGGCAATCTTATGTGTATTATCAAGAGCCTGCGGAGCATAAGAAAACAGTTCCCTCATCTCTTCTTCAGATTTAAGATAATACTGTCCTCCCTCATATCTCATTCTGTCCTCGTCATTGACTTTTTTGCCTGTCTGAATGCAAAGAAGTATATCATGAGCCTCCGCATCATCCTCATAGGTATAATGGACGTCATTGGTGGCAACAAGCTCAATATTAAGCTCCCTGCTCATTCTGACAAGAAGCCTGTTAACCAACTTCTGTGTGGGTATTCCGTGGTCCTGTAATTCAAGGAAATAATTGCCTTTTCCAAATATTGCTTCATATTTAAGTGCTGCTTTACAGGCTTCTTCATAAAGATTTCTTGCAAGAAGCTTCTGCACCTCTCCTGCAAGGCATGCGCTTAAGCATATTATTCCCTCGGAATACTCCTCAAGGACTTCATAATCCACTCTGGGTTTATAATAAAAACCGTCAACAAAACCTTTAGACACAATTTTCATAAGGTTAGCATATCCGGTATTGTTTTCTGCAAGTAAAATCAAATGGTAATATCTGTCATCACTTATTCCCGGTTCTTTTTCAAAACGGGAGCCCGGTGCTACATATACCTCGCAGCCAAGAATCGGCTTGATTCCCACATTACGGGCTGCCCTGTAAAAATCAATCACACCATACATTACACCGTGGTCCGTTATGGCAAGGCTGTCCATTCCAAGTTCTTTTGCCCTTGCTGTTATTTCTTCAATTTTTCCCGAGCCGTCAAGAAGGCTGTATTCCGTATGTACATGTAAATGTGTAAATGACATAAATACCTCCAAAAAACTGCTGCACCATCCGGTACAGCAGTTCATATATTACATATTACTTTGCGCTTAAGTATTTTTCAATTTCTGCAATAGCATCATTTTCATCGTTTCCGGCAGCACTTACAAGCACTTCTTCTCCGGCATCAAGTCCTAATGTCATCATTCCCATAATGCTCTTTGCATTAACTTTTTTGTTACCAACCTCAACATAAATGGAACTTTCAAACTGACTTGCAACCTGTACAAATACTGCAACCGGTCTTGCTTCTAATCCTGTTGAAATCTCAATTTTCATGTTTTTCGTTATCATTAATAATTCCTCCTGGTGCCATACCATTTTTTTCTCTGAGACTGTCTGCTATCTGGCTTATCTTTCTAAGTCTGTGATTTACTCCTGATTTACCAAGGGGAACTGATAACATTGTTCCCAAATCTTTTAACGGAGTATCCGGATATTGTAGTCTTATCTTTGCTATTTCACAAAGACCGTCCGGAAGGCTGTTAAGCCCCATATGATCTCTTATATAGCATATATCCTCTGTCTGTTTTACCGCTGCTTGAATAGTCTTGTTAAGGTTAGCTGTTTCACAATTCACCTGACGGTTAACAGAGTTACGAACCTCCTTAAGCACCCTGACATTTTCAAGATCCATTAAGGCTATGCGTGCACCCATTACATTAAGCATATCAACTATCTGGGCACCCTCCTTCAGGTATACCACATATGATTTACGTCTTTCAACGATTCTTGCATCCAGATGAAAAGCATTCATCGCATCCGCTATCTGGGAGGCTTTTTCTTTTCCTGAAGATACAATTTCAAAGTGATACGATTTCTCAGGATCCGACAGTGACCCTCCTGCAAGAAATGCTCCTCTTAAAAATGCTCTTTTGCAGCACATGCTGCTTATACCCATAATACTTACCAGGGATAGATCCCTGTTAATACTGCCATCCACATCCATCAGCTTGGTTGCAAGAAGTATTTTAATCGCAACGTCTGAATCTTTCACCCATATGGTATATACAGTATTGCCCGTTTCACGGTTTCTCCTGACCGTTGACCCGGTTATATATGAAAACGCTTTACATATCAGCCTCTGGCATTTACTTACCACAGCCATCCTTTCGGACTGTATCCTGATACAATGTCTTCCGTGGCAGTCTGTATATATATCACCATTCATACTGATAATTGCAGCGATTTCCGCTATTTGACAATGTCTGGCTCCCGGCACAACCTTCACCAGCTCATCTTTTACTTTGTGAGAAAAAGACATAACCATTTTCCTCTATCTTTTAGTCTTGGTATCGAGATTAATATCTCTATGGTCTATCTTAATACCATATTCCCCGCCCTCAAGTCTGTTATATAACTCATTGGCAAGGGTAACCGATCTGTGTCGCCCACCTGTACATCCTATGGCAATTACAAGTCTGTTCTTGCCTTCAAGTATATAATTAGGAATAAGGAATTCTATCATATCGGTAAGTTTCTCAAGAAACTGATGTGCTATGTCAAATCCCATAACATACTCCTTGATAGGCTTATCATTGCCGGTAAGAGGCTTCAGTTCATCAATATAATACGGATTAGGAAGAAAACGTACATCAAACACAAGGTCCGCATCCTCCGGAATTCCATACTTAAATCCAAATGAGAGAATTGTTACCATAAGGTTTTTAAAATTCTCATCATCTACGAATATTTTTTCAAGTTCCTGCTTAAGATCCCTTGTAAGCAATGTACTTGTATCTATAATATAATCTGCCTTATCCTTGATAAAGGCAAGTTCTTCTCTTTCTTTTTGAATACCCTCTATGACACGATGGTCTCCTGCCAGAGGATGATTACGTCTTGTCTCTTTATAACGCTTTACAAGGACTTCGTCGTCGGCATCCAGAAAAAGGACTTCATATTCGTACTTTCTGTGCTGCATACGCTCAAGCACCTTAGTGAGATCCGAAAATGTATCGCCTACACGCACATCAACTCCGATTGCAATATTAACCTGTCTGCTGCTTGCCATAGCAAGTTCCACAAATTTCAAAACAAGTTCTACAGGAAGATTGTCAACGCAATAATATCCGGCATCTTCCAATACTTTAAGTGCAGTTCTTTTTCCTGCTCCCGACATTCCTGTTACTATTACAATTTTCATAATCATCTCTCCATGTATAAAGGTAGCAACAAACTTAATTATTACAACATATTACACCTTTCGTCAAGTGTTCCCACTAAAATCTCCCAATAATCTTACTTCAGGCTCTAGTTTTATACCTGTTTTTTCCAGAACCGTATCTGTTACAAGATTAATGGTATCATATATGTCTCTGGCTGTTGCGTTGTTTCTGTTGATGATAAAGCCTGCATGTTTTTTTGAAACCTCGGCACCGTTTACGCCTTTCCCTTTAAGTCCGCATTCTTCAATAAGCCTGCCTGCAAAATCTCCCTCCGGTCTTTTAAAAGTACTTCCCGCACTTGGATATTCAAGTGGTTGTTTTTCTTTACGCTTTTCTAAGAGTTCATTGACTTTACGCGTCATTTTCTCCACATCGCCTTTGCACAGTTTCATTTCTGCCGACAGGATTATCTCCTGTTTCCGTATGAAAATGCTGTTTCTGTATGACAGTTCCATTTCACCCTGCTTATATTCATGGGTATTGCCCTGTCTGTCAATCGTTACGACTTTCGTAAGCACATCTTTCATCTCACCGCCGTATGCGCCTGCATTCATATAACATGCGCCCCCAAGTGTTCCCGGTATTCCTGCCGCAAATTCCAGTCCCGAAAGAGAATGTCTCCTTGCCGTATTAAAAAGCCTGGCAAGTGAAGTTCCCGCTTCTGCCGTAATCATGTCACCGTTTACGGTTATATTGCCCAGGTCACGCCCAAGCATTATTATCATTCCGTCATAGCCTTTATCTGATACCAGTAAATTGCTTCCATTCCCGATAACATAATATGGTATTTTGTATTCTTCTGCTGCCAGTATATATTTTTTTATATCCTCTGCCCTATAAGGCACCACAAAATATTTTGCCGGTCCACCCACTTTAAAAGTGGTGTGGTCCGACATCATTTCATTGCAAAATATACACTCTTCTCCGGCAATACTTTTTATTGCGGATAAAAAATCCATAAAAGTTCCTCCATTTTATACGGATTATAATACAAGCTTTGCTGCACCGTAAATACCTGCACTGTTTCCGAGAGTTGCAAGTTTAATCGGTGTTTTTCTGCACTGATGGAATGCTTTTTCAACATAATATCTGCTGATTGCATCAATAAGGAAATCTCCTGCTTTTGATACGCCACCGCCTACTAAGAACACATCAGGGTCTACAACACATGCTATATGTGACATGGCTATTCCAAGGTATTCCGCAAGTTTATTAACAGAAATAAGCGCAAGCTCGTCTCCCGCCTTTGCTGCATCAAACACATCCTTAGCTGTAAATTCTTTTAAATCCCTGAGTGAAGATGGCATCTTTTCTGCTGCAAGAAGTTTTTTGGTCTCTTTTACAATACCTGTTGCGGATGCCACCTGTTCAAGACATCCTTTTTTACCACAGCCGCAATATTCCGTTTCATCGTATACAACAGGCATATGTCCAAGTTCACCCGCTGCTCCGTGGCTTCCTGTAACGATTTTGCTGTCAAGGACAATTCCGCCGCCTACGCCTGTTCCGAGAGTAAGCATTACAAGGTTGGCGTAGCCTTTTCCGCCACCCTGCCATAACTCGCCAAGAGCTGCAACATTGGCATCATTACCCGCTTTTGCCATAAAACCTGTTTTGTCTTTAAGTATCTCTTCTACAGGGACATCACCCCAGCCGAGATTAACACAGCCTTTTACTATGCCTGTTGAAGTAACAGGACCCGGAACACCGATTCCCACACCAACAACATCCTCCGGTGAAATAGCTTCTTCTTCAATTTTTGCCTTGATTGATTCTGCAATATCATCAAGAATATATTTACCTTTTTCCTCTTTTCTTGTAGGTATCTCCCAATCTGAAAGCAATGAACCTTCCACTGTAAATACGCCCATCTTTACTGTTGTACCGCCAAGGTCAACGCCAAAACATAATTTTCCCATTTGCTGTTCTCCTTAATTCTATTCTTTTCTGTTAATACTGTTCTGTACTCTGTTATATAATTCTCTGGCCGCATTGTAACCCATCTTCTTCTGTCTCCAGTTGACTGCCGCAGATTCAACTATTACTGCAAGGTTACGTCCCGGTCTTACAGGAAGATTATGACATACTACTTTATTACCGAGAATTTCCGTATATTCTTCTTCAAGACCAAATCTGTCATATTCCTTTTCTTTGTCCCAGTCTTCAAGATGGATTACCATATCTATTCCCTGTGTTTCCTTAACGCTCTCAACACCGAAAAGTGTCTTTACATCAATGATTCCGATACCTCTTAATTCAATAAAATGTCTTGTTATCTCAGGTGCTGTTCCTATAAGAGTCTCGTCACTTACTTTTCTGATTTCAACAACATCATCTGTTACAAGACGGTGTCCTCGCTTTATAAGTTCCAGTGCCGCCTCGCTTTTTCCTATTCCGCTTTCACCTGTAATGAGAACGCCTTCACCATATACATCCACAAGCACGCCATGTATTGAAATTGTAGGTGCAAGTTCAACCTTCATCCATCTGATAATCTCTGCTTCAAAAGATGATGTTACCTGACTTGCCTGCAAAAGAGGAATCTTATATTTTCTTGCTGCTTCAATCATCAGTTCATCAGGTACTTCATTACGGCAATATATGATACATGGTATATTATATGACAAAAGGCGGTCATATCTTTCTCTTTTGTCATCATCACTCATCTGCTTCATATATGCAGCTTCAACTCGTCCTATAATCTGGACTCTTTCGTTGTCAAAATGGTCAAAAAAGCCTGCGAGCTGCAATGCCGGTCTGTTAATGTCAGGCACCATTACAACCTTGCTGCCTACATCAATATCCGGTGTAAGTATTTTCAGGTCCATTTTTTCAATAATTTTTTCTACTTTTAATTCTTCGCTCATTATGTACCCCTTTCCTGTTTGTTAAAAAATTCGTGTACTTTTTCGGCTGCTGCCAGATTCATTGAAGGAACATCGCAAAGTTCCTCTACTGATGCTTTTTTTATTACATCAATATCCTTAAAATGCTTCATTAATGCCTTACGCCTTACCGGTCCGATTCCGTCAATATCATCAAGTATTGACTTAACCTGTTCCCTGCTTCTTAAATTACGGTGAAACTCAATGGCAAACCGGTGTGCCTCATCCTGTATTCTCGTAATCAGTTTGAAAGCTTCACTTCCGGTATTAATTTCTACTTCTTTTCCATTATACCATAAAGCTCTCGTTCTGTGGTTATCATCTTTTACCATTCCGCATACAGGAATTGAAATATTAAGGTCATTTAACACTTCTAAAGCTATATTAACCTGTCCCTTACCGCCATCCATCATAATAAGGTCAGGCTTAATATCAAAACTGCTGTCACTTTCGTGGGTAAGCCTTCTTGTCAGAACCTCCCGCATTGACGAATAATCATCCGGTCCCGTTACTGTTTTGATGCGGAACTTTCTGTAATCATTTTTTCTTGGTCTTCCGTCTGTAAACACAACCATTGAACCTACAGGCTGTGCTCCGCTTATATTGGATATATCAAAAGCTTCCATTCTGTGGATATCATGTAAGCCTGTAAGTCTTTCAATTTCTTTAACTGCACCGGTTGTTCTTGCTTCTTCTTTGAGAATTTTTTCCCTGTCCTGATTAAGTACCATATTGGCATTTTTCTCCGCAAGTTCAACAAGTTTTTCTTTCTGTCCTCTCTTTGGGACAAGGAATTTTACATTATGTCCTGCCCTTTCCGTAAGCCACCTGCCGATAAGTTCCTCATCAATGAGATTTTCCTGCAGCATGATTTCCGGTGGAATATACGGTGTTCCGGCATAATACTGTTTTATAAAATCGGTGATAATCTCCGAACGTTTTTCGTCTCCGGCAAGACGCATATGGTAATGCTCTCTTCCTATCATCTTGCCGTTTCTTATGAAAAACACCTGCACCACACAGTCCTTATAATCTATTGACGCAGCTACAATGTCCCTGTCCTGCATATCGCTGTTGGTAATTTTCTGCTTCTGTGATACAAATTTAACGCTTTCAAGCATATTCCTGTATGCGGCGGCCTGCTCAAATTCCATTTTTTCCGAAGCTTCATACATAAGTCCGGTAAGTTTCCTGGTAATGCCATTATACCTTCCTTCAAGGAAGTCTATACACTGGTCAATAAGTTTTCCGTAGTCTTCCTGAGAAATATATCCCTGGCATGGAGCTGTACACTGACCTATATGATAATTAAGACATGGTCTTTCTTTGCCTGTGTCCTTTGGAAGATTACGTCTGCAGGTTCTTATGCCGTAAGTCTTATTAAGCAGCTCTATAGTATCATTGACCGCCTTACCACTGGTAAACGGTCCGAAGTATCTTGCTTTGTCCCTTTTCATCTCTCTTGAAGATATGATACGTGGAAAGGGTTCATTCACTGTTATTTTTATAAAAGGATATGTCTTATCATCCTTAAGCATGGTGTTATATCTGGGTCTGTGTAATTTTATCAGATTACACTCCAATACAAGTGCCTCTAACTCTGAATCCATAATAATATACTCAAATCTGCGGATATTGGAAACCATCTGTTTTATTTTGTTGGTATGATTTCTTGATGACTGGAAATACTGTCTTACCCTGTTTTTCAGGCTTATTGCCTTGCCTACATAAATGATTTCGTCTTTTTCATCGTGCATTATATATACCCCCGGTTTGTCCGGAAGCTTTTTAAGCTCTTCTTCTATGTCAAAAAAACCATCGTACATATATCATGTCCTCTTATAATCAGCCTATATTAAACGCCGCTTTTTCTGAGTAATTCTCCATCAATTCAATATCCCGGTCAGTCAGGCCTAACTTATCTTTTACAAAGGAACGTTCCTTTAAAAGGCAGGTATTGCTTACCGTTCTGTTATCCGTATTAAGTGTAGCATGAACACCGTTATCCAGTAAACGTTTTAGAGGATATTTTTTTATATCATCATATACTTTTGTCTGCATATTGCTTATTGGGCACACTTCAATTGGAATTTCATGCTTTGCAAGATATTCCACAAGTCTTTCATCCTCAATACTTCTTATTCCATGTCCTATTCTTGATGCTCCGAATTTAATTGCTGTCCATATACTTTCAGGTCCCGCTGCTTCTCCGGCATGTATGGTAAAAGGTATACCAAGCCTGCCTGCTTTCTTGAAGACTTCTTCGTATAACGAAGTTGCATACAGTCCCTCAGCACCTGCCAGATCCAGTGCACACACCTTGTTATTAAGATATTTTCCGGCACATTCAACGGTATGAAGATTATCTTTAACGGAAGCTCCTCTCATACAGCAAAGTATAAGATTCAGTCTTATACCGTTCTCTCTTTCTGCCTGTCCTGCCCCTTCCATGGCAGCCTCTGTTACCGCCTCCATCGAAAGTCCTTCCTTAGTAGAAAACATCGGTGCAAACCTTATTTCTGCATAATCAGTTCCTTCTTTGGCTAAATCCTCTCCCAGTTCTTTTACCGCCCTTACAATATTATCTTCTTTTTGTAAAAGCATAAGAGGATAATCAAAACATTTAAGATATTCATTAAGATCCGTGCATTCGTCACTCACACTGAATGATTTTCTGACGTTTTCAAGGGAATCAAATATTCCCTTATCGTAAAACAGCTCCCACGCCGTTTCAGGTCTCAGGGAGCCGTCAAGATGAAGATGTAAATCAATCATTATTATCACTTTCTTCGTTCTTATTTTTTACGGAATTAACTATTTCCATAAATTCCTTACCTGTAATACTTTCCTTTTCAAGAAGGTATTCAGATACTTTATGGAGACATTCCAGATTATTCTGAAGCATTCCTTTTGTCTTAATATAAGATTCCTTAAGCATCTTAATTACTTCTTCATCAATAACTGCTGCTGTCTTATCAGAGCAGTTAAGTGTTGTTTTGCCGTCAAGATACTTGTTCTCAATTGCTTCAAAGCCTGCAATTCCCAGTCTGTCTGACATTCCGTACTGGCTTATCATCGTTCTGGCTAATTTTGTGGCTCTTTCTATATCATTGGATGCTCCGGTTGTCATTGTTCCGAAAATAATTTCTTCTGCTGCACGTCCGCCAAGAAGTGTAAGAATCTTAGCTTCAAGTTCTTCCTTCTTATAGAGATATTTTTCTTCTTCGGGAACCTGCATCGTATATCCCAATGATCCCATTGTTCTTGGTACGATAGTAATCTTCTGTACGGGTTCTGCATCTTTGGTAAGTGCAGTTACAAGAGCATGTCCTACTTCGTGATATGCAACCATCTTCTTCTCTTCTTTGCCGAGAATGCGGTCTTTCTTTTCTTTACCTGCTATAACCACTTCAACCGATTCAAAAAGATCTTCCTGGTTGACTGCACGTCTGTGATGTTTAACAGCGTTAATAGCTGCCTCGTTGATAATATTGGCAAGGTCTGAACCTACCGCACCTGCCGTAGCCAGTGCAATTGCTTCAAGGTCTACGGATTCATCCATAAGAACATCCTTTGAATGTACTTTAAGTGTATCAAGTCTTCCCTTAAGGTCGGGTTTATCAACGATAATTCTTCTGTCAAAACGGCCCGGCCTTAATAATGCCTTATCAAGAACCTCAGGTCTGTTGGTTGCTGCAAGGATAAGTACACCCTTTGAAGAATCAAAACCATCCATCTCCGAAAGAAGCTGGTTAAGTGTCTGTTCTCTTTCGTCATTACCACCGAACTGGGAATCCCTGCTCTTACCTATGGCATCAATTTCATCTATGAATATAATACATGGTGCAGCAGCAATAGCCTGTTTAAATAAATCCCTGACTCTTGACGCACCTACACCCACAAACATTTCAACAAAGTCCGAACCTGACAGCGAGAAGAACGGTACTCCTGCCTCACCTGCAACGGCTTTTGCAAGAAGTGTCTTACCGGTTCCCGGAGGTCCTACTAAAAGTGCACCCTTTGGAAGTTTTGCTCCAATTGCGGTATATTTTGCAGGGTTGTGAAGGAAGTCAACGATTTCTTTTACAGATTCCTTTGCTTCTTCCTGTCCCGCAACATCTTTAAAAGTAACTCCTGTTTTCTGCTGCATATAAATCTTGGCGTTGGATTTTCCGACACCCATAATTCCCCCGCCGTTTGCCGCAACTCTTTTGAATACAAAACTCAGCAAAAGCCAGAAAATCACAAACGGAAGCACATATATAATTATAAAGTTAAATACAGACGAACCTGTATCCTCTATGGCGCGGTTGATTTCCACCCCATCCATGGACTTTAATTTGTTAAATACATCTTCATCATAAATATATCCTGTATAATACTTTACCGTAAGTCCGCTTACCGGCTGTTCTTTAGGAATGATTGTTATCTGGTCACTGCTGTATTCAACCGATGAAATTCCATTCTCATCAATAAGTTCAAGAAATCTTGAATAACTGATTTCCTTTGTTGTGGCTTTTTTGATACAACTCTTGGCAAAAGAAACTACGAGATAAGTTATTACTATTGCTATGATAATGCCAAGAACCGTTATTCCTGCTCTCGGTCCCTTTTTATTGCCTCTGTCATTATTGTTATTCCCGTTATCGTTACGGTTGTAGTTATTGTTGCCATTATTGTAATTATTATTGTTATAGTCGTTATTCATTCTGTGCTTACAACTTCCTCTCTGTTTAATGGTAGTTTTACTTAAATAATTATAGTAATTTCTTCAATATAAATCAATAAATTATTTTTTCACATTTTCCTATGGATTTATTCAAAATAAAGTGATATATTTTATTTTATTTATAAGATAGGAGCAAAAGAAAATGCCAGTTAAATATGTATTCGTTACAGGTGGTGTTGTTTCCGGATTAGGCAAGGGTATTACTGCAGCTTCCCTTGGCCGTCTGCTTAAATCCAGAGGATACTCAGTCACAATGCAGAAATTTGATCCGTATATCAACATTGACCCCGGCACAATGAATCCCATCCAGCACGGAGAGGTTTTCGTTACAGATGATGGTGCCGAAACAGACCTTGATTTAGGTCATTATGAGAGATTTATTGATGAAAATCTTACTAAACGCTCAAATGTCACAACAGGTAAGATTTACTGGTCGGTAATACAAAAAGAACGACGCGGTGATTTCGGTGGCGGTACAGTCCAGGTCATCCCTCATATCACCAATGAAATAAAGAGCCGTTTCTTCAGAGACGACTATTCCACAAAAGATACTAAAATTGCAATTATAGAAGTAGGCGGTACAGTTGGCGATATCGAAAGCCAGCCTTTCCTCGAATCAATCCGTCAGTTCCAGCATGATGTAGGCAAGGAAAATGCAATACTAATCCATGTAACACTTATTCCTTTCCTTAAGGCCTCAGGCGAAATCAAAACAAAGCCTACACAGGCAAGTGTTAAGGAACTTCAGGGAATGGGTATACAGCCTGATATCATCGTATGCAGAACAGAAGTCCCTCTTGACAATAATATCAAAGATAAGATTTCTCTTTTCTGCAACCTCCCAAGCTCACACGTTCTTCAGAACCTTGATGTGGACATCCTTTATGAAGCTCCGCTTGCCATGGAAAAAGAACATCTTGCTGAGGTTGTATGTGAATGTCTTCACCTTGATTGCCCTAAGCCCGACCTTGAAGAGTGGGAAAATATGTGCCACGCATGGAAAAATCCTACCAAAAAAGTCAAGGTTGCCCTTGTCGGCAAATACATCTCCCTCCATGATGCTTATATAAGTGTTGTTGAGGCTTTGAAGCATGGCGGTGTGGCCAACTCAGCCGATGTAGAAATTAAGTGGGTTGATTCCGAAACGGTTACTAATGACAATGCTGCCGAAATTTTATCGGATGTAAGCGGAATCCTTGTTCCCGGAGGTTTCGGCGACAGAGGAATTGAGGGTAAAATATCTGCCATAAGATATGCAAGAGAAAATAAAATACCTTTCCTCGGACTCTGTCTCGGTATGCAGTTGTCAATCGTTGAATTCGCCCGTAATGTTATCGGATATAACGATGCACACAGCGTAGAGCTCAACCCTGATACACGTCATCCTGTTATACACCTTATGCCTGACCAGGAAGGTATAAATGATATCGGCGGTACTTTAAGACTGGGTTCATATCCTTGTGTACTTGATGAAAATTCACTTGCTTACCGTCTTTACGGCACAAAAGAAATTGCAGAACGTCACCGTCACCGTTATGAAGTCAACAATGATTACAGAAATGTTCTTACAGAAAACGGTATGGTATTGTCCGGCATTTCTCCTGACGGAAGAATTGTTGAAATGATAGAATTAAAAGATCATCCTTGGTTTGTCGCAACTCAGGCACATCCTGAACTTAAATCAAGGCCAAACAGACCACATCCTCTGTTCAAGGGATTTATTGAAGCTGCTTTGAATTACAGCAAATAATCAAAAAGCCATTGGTACGTATCCTGTACCAATGGCTTTTTTAGAATTTTATTTTTAGTTTATCTGCAAATCTTGCCATTCGTCCACCCATTGGGAATTCCTTGAGTTCTTCCCTTGTCACACCTTTAAGAACAAACAGCATTATAAAATATACAAGACATGCATTTACAATACATATAATCGTTATCAGAGCATTGGTAATGTAATTCACAGGAAGCACTTTAGCCATAAGCCTGCTTAGACAGAATGTTTCAATCCACATTACTGATGAAGCCAGAAGCGGAATTATAAACGTTGTTTTAACCTCCTGCCTGTAGTTGGCATATCTTGCAACCGATACCCAGTTGAGTGCACAGACAATCAGCGGATATATTATATTGCCTATTACAAGAGCATGTGCTCCGAGTTTTGTAAATTTAAGAAGTATAATCATTAACGGAATGTGTATCAGAAGTGATATTGCCGCATGCCTCACAGGAAGTCTCATCCTGTCCATTCCCTGTAACGCCGCATTGGTTACCGTAGACAATGCATAAAATAATACCGCAATTGAACCATACATCAACATCCTGCCTGATATAACCGTATCTGTCGTAGGAAACAGAAGTTTCATAATCATTTCTGAAAGTGCTGAAATTCCGAATGCACAAGGGAAAGCTATTATCATATTAAATTTAACGGATGTCTTAAGCCTTGCCCTGAACTCTACAAAGTTCTTAAGTGTATACAATGAAACCAATGATGGAATCATTGATGAAGCAAGAGCTGAAGATATAGCATTAGGAACATTTACCATAAGTCTGTACTTGGAGCTGTATATGCCGTAAAGCGCTGTCGAATCACTACCCTTATACAGATTACCGAACATAAAACCGTCAACTACACCTATGGACTGGTATACTGTCTGGCTGAGTATTACAGGAACTATTGTAGCAACAATAAGTTTAAGCACTTCCTCATTGGAAACCGTTACGCCTACTTTATCATGGCTCAGATGCTTTCTCATTCTCGGTTTATATATAACGAACAGGAATATAAGGAACATAAGGCTTGATAACGCGCCAAATAATGTTCCTATTGTACCGCCTGCCGCACCGTATCTTGCTTTATCAAATTCATTGGCCGCAAATCTGACAAGTATTACTGCTGCCACAATGCTTACAATGGCATTGATAATCTGTTCTGCAAGTTGTGAAACTGCAGTAGGCATCATTGTATTCCTGCTCTGGAAAAATCCTCTTGTCGTTCCCGCTAACGCTACGACAAAAACAGTAGGTGCAAGAACTTTTAAAGGCAGTGCCAGTCCTTCATGACCCGACAGCCTTTCTATGGTTCCTGCTCCGAAGAAAAGAATAAGAGCCATTACCATACCTGACACAGCAGCAAAAATATATGCAAATTTATAAATTTTATCTGCGTTTTTGTACTCTTTTTTCGCAAAACGGGCAGACAGCAATTTAGAAACGGCTAATGGCATGCTGTAAGATGAAAGAATAAGTGCAATCGAATATATTTCAAATGCGAAACTGTATAATCCGTTTCCTTTATCACCTATAACAGCTGCCATCGGACTTCTGTAAAGCATGCCAATAATTCTTGATATTACAGAAGCCGCTGCAAGAATTGTGCCCTGTTTAATTATGTGCTTTCCTGATGTCTTGTCGTCCAATTTTTTCTCCTAACGTTACAAATATATTTATCAGATTTTTTCTTTGCTTTTCGCTAATTCAAATTCTTTCACTATATCTTCTGAAGGTTTCTTTGTAAGAAGACTTACAACAATAATAAATATGGAAGACACTAAAAATGCCGGAAGGAGTTCATAAATCGCAAACACTCCTCCGAAACCTGCTATTACATACTTCCAGATAAATACCATGGCACCACCTGAAACCATACCTGCAAGAGCACCCCACAATGTTGTTCTCTTCCAGAATAAAGAAAACAGCACAACAGGTCCGAATGCAGCACCAAAGCCTGCCCATGCAAAGCTGACTATCTCAAATACGGAGCTTTCAGGATTTCTTGCAATAAATACGGCTACAACCGCAATTAAAACAACCGATATCCTTGCAATTATTACCGGCATTTTTTTGCCCATCTTAATATGGAACAATCCCGAAAAAATATTATGTGACACACTTGAGGATGCCGCAAGGAGCTGTGAATCCGCAGTTGACATTGTTGAAGCAAGTATACCTGCAAGGATAAGACCTCCCACAAGTGCAGGAAGTATACCATGGTTACTTATAGCTTTTGCCATATGAACAATGATTCTCTCTGCTTCGCTGTTATTGGCATATACAGGTATAATTCCTCTCTCACTGACTGAAACACCCATTACACCGATAAATACTGCAATTGCAAGGGAAATAACAACCCATATTGAAGCCACTCTTCTTGATACTTTAAGTTTATCCTCGTCTTTGATTGCCATAAATCTTAATAGAATGTGAGGCATACCAAAATATCCCAATCCCCAGGCAAGTGTTGAAACAATGCTTAAAGCACTGAAATTACCGGGCTTGGCTGTTCCGTTATATGAATGGAACATATCAAGAAATCCCGGAAGGTTCTTTGCATTATCAATAACAGGTTCGAATCCTCCCGCATGGATTACTCCATATGAAAGAACAATTACAAGTGCTATTGTCATTATAACACTCTGGATAAAGTCAGAAGTACTGGCAGCCAGGAATCCGCCTAATGTAGTATATATGACAATTACCGCTGCGCTTATTACCATGGCTGTAAAATAATCTGCATTGAATATTGTACCGAAGAGTTTACCGCATGCTGCAAATCCCGATGCTGTATAAGGAACAAAAAATATTATAATTACTACAGCTGAGATTCCCATAAGGATATTGTGTTTATCATGATATCTTCTCGAAAAGAAATCAGGTATTGTTATTGCCTCCGTTACCTGTGAATATCTCCTGAGTCTCTTTGCTACCACAAGCCAGTTGACATATGTACCAATGGCTAATCCGATAGCTGTCCATAAAGGACTTGCAATACCGGTAGCATAAGCCAGTCCCGGAAGCCCCATCAAAAGCCAGCTGCTCATATCAGAAGCCTCGGCACTCATTGCCGTAACAAGAGGTCCTAATTTTCTTCCTCCGAGATAATACTCATCTACCGAGTTACTTTCTTTTGAATATCTGAATCCGATTAAAACAACAAATACAAGATATACAGTTATTGAAATCAGAATACAGATATTCGATGTTGACATTGCTAAAATCATTTTTCTTCTCCTATTCTTAGTAAGTCTCCGAACCTGTATATGATGTCATCGTATTTTTTAACATCACCAAATCCGTATTCAGCATATATAAAATCTGCGCCGGCTTTTCCGGCTGCGATTCTGTCATTATCAATGTCTCCCACATAAACGGGATTCTTAAGATTATTTCTTTTAATTATAAGCGCAATATTGTCCCATTTAGGAAGGTCATTATTGCCGAAACATTCTATATCTTCAATATAATCGTTAATCTTGTAATATTCAAGAAAAGCTTCTATATATCCTGACTGGCAATTACTCACTATAAAAAGCCTGTAGCCTTTTTTCTTAAGTTCTTTAAGGGTAGATATTACATCAGGGTAAAGTATAGCGCCTTTTTTCCGCAGATATTCATTTTCCCTTTCGTACATCTTATCAAATATATGTTTTGTCTCGGAATACTTTTTGTCAGGGAAAATACCTTCCGCTATTGCATCCATCGTAAGTCCCATATAGCCTGTAAGTTCAGAAACCGTAATCACACGGTCTATGCCCTGTGCTTTAAGCTCATCATTCCATGCTTTTACAATTGTTTCCCTGGAATCCCATATTGTTCCGTCCATATCAAAAATTATTCCATCATACATTTCTTTTACCCTATATGCTTTCTTATAAAATCTAACACAATCTTTCTTGTTTCTTCAAGTGCATTGGCGGTCTCAAATCTTCTTTCGGGATGCCACTGTAAGGCAAGTATCTTCATTGCCTCTGATTCGTAAGCTTCCACAACATCATTTTCCTTATCTACGGCAACCGGTGTAAAACATGGTGCCAGATTATCCGTAAAAATGCAATCCTTGTGATAGTTGTTTACATAAATCTCTCTGTTTTCCTTGACAAGAAATACTTTATGGTCCTCACCACGAGGTCTCTTTACCTTTAATTTAGGGTGATAATGAAGCTTGCCTCCAAATAATACATTAATATACTGCATACCTCTGCAGGTTGCAATAATGGGAATCCCATGTGATATGCAATATCTTATTAATTTCTCTTCCATCGCATCTCTGTGAGGCTGTAATTCATCATCATGTTTTTTGTCATAGTACCTTGAATCAAGAGAACCTCCGCCCACAACTATAAGCAAATCAACTTTTTCGTCAAAAAGCCTTTCAAAATTCTTGGTATGATTAGACACCGGAACAGGTATAAAACCTAACAGCTCATAAAATCTTACATAAGCCGATTCAAGTATATCAGTTGGGTCGCCATATTGGTTGACACCTTCACGCTGTGTAATAAGAGCACGAAGGTTTTTGTACTGGATACCCTCTTCTATCTTGCCGTTACGACAATCCATATCAAGATATGATGTTGAAGTAACGTAATCATATATCTTTTCACCACATCCGATTGCTGCGGGAATTTCAAATTCCGCACATCTTATTGCCATATGGGATGCAACACCGCCATACTTTGTTATAAAACCTTTGATTCCCTTGGTAAAAATCCATTCGTAACCGGGATCGGCTTTAGGTATTGCAACTATTTTGTCCCTGATGTCTGCATCCGGCTCATCTTCAAGAACGATAACCTCACCTTCAATATGTCTGGCTGTTATAAAGTTAGGTCTTGCCTCTGCAACCGGTATAAAATCTATATCTCTTTCATCAGTAATTACTGCAGGCATAATAATATTACGGTTAAAACTGTTTTCCTGCCGCCTGCCGTTAATTCTGTTTATCAGTTCCTGTCTGAGCGAAGCAGGATCAGCAGTACTGACGCATTCCATAATATCATCTACATTGAGCCATGACAAGTCTCTTCTTTTTATATCAATGTCATTTCCTATGTTGATTAACAGTTCAAGCACAAGACTTAATGACCTTGTAAATTCAAATTTGAAATATTCCCTCTGTTTAATTGCACTCTTCAGAAATTCGATAAATTCCTCAGGCGTAACATTAAATCCAACTTCATCTATGGCTTTTTTTAGTTTCTCACGGTCTAAAGTTTTTATACCGTTATTTTTTAACTGGTCCTTGCGTCTGTTGGAAACAGGTCTGAAATTCATCTTATCATATCTGTCCGTCCTTATATCGTAGGTTCCGCTTCTTAAATGTCCGTATTTTTTATTAAAATCCTCCATTGACATTTTACCTACAGAGTATCTTTCAAAGTCATTGTCAAACTCGGAAGATATTGTATTAATGGATTTTGTAAAATTATCCATCTCTTCGTCCGTAAAATATCCTGCAAAAACAAGTGTCCTGCAAAAAGCTCTTGCCATAAATGCCAGTCTTGCCTGTCTCGTAAACTGTGGAGTTCCATATCTTGTTATTGCGTCAAGGAGTATCATTATGGAGCGAAACATTTCTTTTGTGGAAAGTCCGCCTGCATCAAGGGCTTCCTCAATCGGCTGCCTGATGTTATCCATTAATTTAAGGGATAAAAGGTCTTTATCCGTAAGTTCTTTAAAACCGGTAAGACAATTATTTGTGAGTGTAAAAAGTGCTTTTAAAAAGGTATCTCTTTCCTCTTTTGAAAACCCATTTTCCAACAGCTCGCGACTGTTTTTTTCCGTGCAGAAATCGTATGTAGTATATGCGATTTCAAATTCAATTTTATCATGTGCCGTCAGGTCTTTTTTTAATTTATTACAGTAAAAGTCAACGAACTTTAATGCAAGTTTCTCGTCCAGACTTTGTGGCAGCAGGCTGTAAAAAGAATATTCCACGCTTATATATGGTTTATTTCCTAATTTGAACATAAGTTTATTGGGAAGTCTCCTGTAGCCAATCTCGGCAATTCCCTGATTCCACGCATGTTTAAGAAGTATTTCTTCATAAAGTGAATACTCAAGGCTTCTTGGGTTGCTGCCTATTATTTCTGAAGGATTCCAAAATGCCATATCGGAAAACATCATTGTTCTGCCATTAAGTGCACTTTTGTTATTATTGTACTGTTCTTTTATGCCTTTAATCCTTGAAAAAAAATCACCGTCATCCATTTTCTGGACCTGTTTATAACTGGCAACAAGAGGTCTGACCTGGAAAATAATGATTTCGCCCTTTTCATTTATGGCAAATTCTATATCAAGTGCCATACCATTAAGGAATAATTCTATTTCCTGTACCGCATCGATTAATTTTCCCCAGGGTTCGTCAATTTCACTGATTGAAGCATTTTTTACAATCCAGAGGGTCTTGCCACCGCTGCCGCTTGTAACTGAATCGGTAGAACCCTGGTCATCATAATTTATAAGATAATAAGGCCTGTTTCCCTGTATGTCTCTTGTAAAGATGACTCCGCTGAATTTTACGTTCTGCGCCTGCCTCTGGACAAGAATCTGCTCATGGTCAAGAATCTCTATATCTTTCTGATAACTTGCGATAACCTTTTCAATGGCGGAATTTACCTGCTCACTGTCACCGGAATCGATTCCAAGTATGCTTTCATAATGGCCTGCATTGGAAGTCTTAAAACTGTCCTCTTTTGAGGAAGAACTTCTCACAATTATCTGCTCTCCACCGTATGTCTCCGTTATGTCACGAAGAACATTTTCCCTGTTGTTCTCAAATTCTGCCACAGGAAGAATATACATTTTTTCTATTTTGGATTTTTTGATAACTTTACTCAAGGCATATAAAGTATTTGCCTTTGTTGACACAATCTGCTGTCCGTAACCGTTGTTCATAATATCGCCCCATTTCCGCTTATAATTGTACCAAATACATATTATTACAAGCAAGAAAAAAGAGCTTCCCGAAGGAAACTCTTAATAAAATTAAGTCATCATTCAAATAATACACCGACACCGATAAGTCCGGGGCCTGTATGGATTGCCATTGTTGCGGTAATCTGCTTATCAACCACAACCTCACACTGTGGAAACATTTCTTTTATTCGTGCTCTTATAATGTCAAGATATCTTGTACCATCGCCATTCATAATTGCAAGATACGCTTTTTTATCCCCGATGTAATCTTTCAGGCTGTCCATAAGCTTTTCCAATCCTTTATGCTGTCCTCTTATCTTGCTTACGGTATAATAAGTACCCTTTTCATTACATGAAATAATAGGCTTAAGGTTAAGTGCCTTTCCCACAATTGCCACTGCCGGGCTTATTCTTCCGCCTTTTCTGAGATAATCAAGGGTATCCATATAGAAAAATACTTTTGAATCATTTATCTTATCATTAAGTCCATGTTTTACCGCTTCAAAAGTCCAGCCCTCGCTGAGTTTCTTAGCTGCCCACATTGCAAGAAGTCCCGCACCGATTGAAATATTTTTGGTATCAAAAGCAAAAGTCTCTATATCTTCCTCTTCAAATGCCATCGCAACCGCATTGTAGGTTCCGCTTAATCCGCTTGAAATAGTAATTCCGATTATTTTTTCATAACCCTCGGACTTGATTTCATTAACAAGCTCGCTTACTTCATACATATTGGGAGTTGAGGTTGTCGGTATTTCCTGCGGAAATCTTCTGTATACCTCAAGCGGGTCAATATCCAGACCATCCGAATACATCCTGTCGCCGTAAAGCACTTTAAGTCTTAATACCTTAATATCATACTGTTCAATAAATTCCTGACTGATATCGCATCCTGAATCCACCATAATTGCTGTTTTAGCACTATTCATAATTTACTCCTTCCTACCCGAATTATCCTGTAGAAGCATAACCAGATTCTTGGCACAAAACGTTCTCTTTTTGGAGAACTGTCTGCAAAGTCTGTCAAAATTCTCTTCGGAATGTTCAACTTCCCTGGAATAAAGATGTGCAATCTCTACAATATCATCAAATTCCAGTTTTCTCCCATTATTGCACCAGTATGCCATATTGCACTGATGAATAACAAGAACACCGACTATTCCCATTTTGACTTTCGTTAATATATCTCTGTCAAATACAGCTTTCATAAAATACCTGAAAATAAAATAATCAATTAAATTCTCATATTCGTATTCACTGTCTTTGTTATACCTTTTAAATTCATCTCTTATCCTGCCGTAACTGTCATTAAGCGTATAGTCATATACTTTATAAATAAGTTCCGGCCACTCTGCTTTGATTATCACCTGTTTAAGATAGCAGTAAAAGATATTTTTGTAAATATCCACCGTATCTTTTTCCTTGTACCTTTCCCTGCCTGTTGCTGCTAAAATATCATTGATATATTCTTCTGAATATCTTGAAATAACATTATCTATTCCTGACTTTTTCTTAATGTTCTTCTGCAAATCCGTAGCGTAGTATGCAAGCACCGATATTCTTTGAAAAATATCTGCTGACGAATTATCATGAATAATTTCAAATGCTTTGGTTCTTGCCCTCATAAGTGCCATAAATAATTCACCGTCTATGTTGTTAAGCGACGGGAAGGCTTCCTTGTCCTCCCATTCCTTAAAGCCGAAATTCTGTCTTTTTCTAAGAACTATCCCGGCTGCGGTTATACAGGATATTGCAATACCGGTTTCCCTTAGATTCCCATACTCGGTAGTATATCTTGGGTACTTGTCACAGGTAACGCACAGTGCATCTTCGCCAAGTGCCGTATATAAATCGCAGAACATATTGTCATTAAGGAAGGGACATCTGCCATCTTCACGGATTCTGAATTGTCCTTCTTCTCCGTGCTTTCCTTCAATCATTACAGAATGAAGTCTGTCACCGAATTCACCCTTAATTGTCTTATAATAGGCAAAAGATTTATCATCCACATCTACCTGCCAGCCTGCGCAGCACGTATCCGTGCATTTATCTGCTATGCACTTAAATTCATCATAATAATCAGGAACTCTTATTTTCATAATATCCTCTTTTCATTATAAGCCTTTTCTCTACAATTTGCCAACAATATTCAAAATATCTTCATTTAACATACGAATTTTTTCCAGATCGGCGACAATATTTTTTTCGGTTTTTCCTACATTAAGAAATACTTTAGCCATATCGGAATACGCCTTTTTCTTATTATCGGATTCTTCAAAAAATTCCTTTGCATTGGCTGCCAGATGATTAACTAATTTCTGCGTTATTTCGATATTTTCATAAAGCTCGCTAAACTTATCCGCCACACAGTTGTTGCCGGCACTAAGATTCTCCACTGCCTCATCTAAGGTATTTCTCTTTTCTTCAATGTTTCTGAGTCTGCTGTCAATTATTCTTACGGTTTCTGAAAGTTCTTCAATGCCTGAATCAGTTTCATTCAAAAGTGCGGTTCCGTTATCGGCAGACTGTCTGATTTCATCTGCCGCAACCTTAAAGCCTCTGCCTGACTCTCCCGCTCTCTGACATTCCATTGATGCTTTAAAAGAAAGGGTATTGATATTATTAATACTGTCACGGAGTTTTATAATAGTTATTTTTACAGCATTTAAAGTGCGGTAAAAATCATTGATATATACATCCATGTCCGTATATTCATCATTTACAAGCAAGGCTTCGTGGGATGCCTCTTTTATTTTGTCCCCGGAACCTGATAAAAGCTTCACAGCTTCACCTGTGATTTCATTCATCTGTTTAATAGAACCTGAAGCCTTTGCAAGAATGGTTAATATTTTATCCGTTATTTCTTTATCACCTGAAACTTTAAGTGCAGCCTTGGAGCCTCCCGATGCTTTTAACATATCGTAATTATCTTTGCACCCACGCTCTGATGCGGCTATTAACCTGTTAATTTCATCTGTGCATGAAGTTATTTTATTCTTTGCTTTGATTGTCTCCGATGCTGACTCGTTATTATTTTTATATAAATTCCGCAACTGCTTTTTGTAATGGCAAAGTCTTACCGTAAGCAATATAATGCCCAGTGCAAGAATCCCTGATATTACCGCCAATATAATCTCTGACTGCAATTTCATTTCCTCCCTTGTAATTATGTGAAAATTATATTGACCTTTTCTCCTCCTGTCAACATAAAGAAAATAAAGAGCAGGCCCCCACAAGGACTATGTACCAAGTGAGGACCCGTCGCAGATAAAAGGTTAAATTGTAAAATCTATATGCTGTATTGTGCCTGCATTTCCGTTTTCGTAGAGAAAAATACCTGTCTTTTGTATAACAGCCATTGTATCGTTAAAATTATCAGTGTTGCTGAAAGCGGTTGAAATGCTTGAAAGATTGATTGCTCCGACCCCTGCATCCTTAAGGGAAATAAGCTCATCCTCTCCTTTTTCGTTCTTCGTCCAGATTCTAAGTTGTGAGAATACCCCGTCATCCTCGTCAATCCAGCCGTTACCGTCTTCATCATATTCTGCAAGATCCGCAAATCCGTCACCGCTCTTTGTTCCGAAAAGCTCTGTTCCGTCATTGACAATGCCGTCGCCGTTTTTATCAAGTGCAAGGAAGCCGCTGCCTTTTCCAAGAGAAGAAATTTCCTCCTCTTTGCCGTCACAGTCCAAATCAAACATAAACTTCTGGTCTGTAATATCGGCTGTATTGCCTTCAAAATTGAATACAAGAGGGTCGCAAAGTACATAAGTGCTTTCGGAATAAGTTTTATAAGATGCCTGAAAACTTCTTGACATCTCAAAGCTTACGTTAAAGTTAATCTCTCTTCCGTCTTTTGTTATCACTTTTCCTTCGGATACAAATGCCGTATTCTCTTCTTCTTCGTAGAAACCTGATTCAACGGTCTGCCTTATGTATGTGGTGCTTCCGCCGGACTGCTGTAACGGAGCATATGTAAGCTCTGTGCCGCCTCCGTTTCTTCTTGCAAATGCGTTAATTATGTTTTCAAGTAATGCCATTCTGAGTTCCCTTATGGACTTAAGGCTTTTGTAGCCCTCGCTTGAAACTATTGTGCCTCTCGTCTGGGAGGTTTTGTCCGTAAAAGCTTTCATATTTTTGTATTCCGTATATCGGATGGATTTATATTCGGAATACCTTCTTTGTGATGTCATTGCTATTGTACTTCCGCCAATTCTCATTTTTCCTCCTGTCCATCTTAAAAGATGTCTTATATTGACCGGATACAACACAAATGCCACAGGTTTATCAACTACTTTTATTATCGTCAGTTCATTGAATTTTATTAACTGTTGGATTATACTAATTACTAACGATATAAAGGAATGGTATTTTTATGAACAAAAAAGAAATTGCAGAAATCAAGAAACTTTTTACAAATGACAAATGCTGTATATCCAAAATATGCGGCTGCTACGTTGACGGCAATAAGAACAAAATAACCACATTCAGACATGCTTTTTTATCTCTCCCCCAGGAAGAAATTTTTAAATATTTTACTATTTTCAGAAGTTCACTTTCAGGAACTATCGGCAAGAATCTTTTAAATATGGAATTTCCTATGGAGACAGAGGATGAGGGCGGAAGCCAGGATTTTCTTATGAAGCTTCGTTCAAGCCATCTTGATGACGATGAACTGCTTGAAATCTTTTACAATAAGATAATCGATAATTACAACTATGGTGAAAATTATCTTATTCTCCTTATTGACGCCAATTATGACGTTCCGGGCAAGGCCTCAGATGAGTTTGATATGGATGATGCGTCGGAATATGTATACGAGCACATCTTATGCAATATATGTCCCGTAAAGCTTTCGGAAGAGGGGCTCTGCTACAATGCTGCTACCAATTCTTTTGAAAACAGGATAAGGGACTGGCTTGTTGAGAAACCTCTCCACGGTTTTCTTTTTCCTGCTTTTAATGACAGAAATACGGACATACATAATATTTTATATTTCAGCAAAAAAAGTGAAGAGGTACAGTCTGATTTAATAGATGGCGTGCTTGGCTGTGTCACACCTATGACTTATATGGTACAGAAAGAAACTTTTTCCGAAATCATAACTGAATCCCTCGGTGAGGAATGTACCTTTGAGACCGTTAAATCTGTCCATGAAAGCATGAATAATTACATTGAAGAACATAAAGAACAGGTTGAGCCTGTTGTTTTTGAAAAGAATGATATTAAAAAAATGCTTGAATCCACAGGGGTAAGCAATGAGCAGATAAGCTCTTTTGAAGAACATTATGATGATGTTGCCGGCAGCAGAACCGAATTTAACGCTGCCAACGTTGTGAATGCAAGAAGTTTTGAAGTAAAGACAAAGGATGTTGTAATCAAGGTTGCACCTGATCGCACCGACCTGATAGAAACCAAAGAGGTGGACGGCAAATTATGTCTTGTCATTGAAATAAGTGATCAGGTTGAAGTAAACGGAATTACAGTCAAACCGCTGTAATTCCTACTTCATAATAACGTTAATTGTGGTGCCTGTATTTTCATCACTTATTACTTCTATATTGAAATTGTGCTGTTCAATAATATGCTTTACAATAGCAAGCCCAAGACCGGTTCCGCCGGTCTTTTTTGAACGGCTCTTATCTACTCTGTAAAAACGTTCAAATATCCGTTTCTGGTTTTCTTTGGATATTCCTATACCGTTATCCCTGACTGACAGTATTTTACCCTCAGGAGTGTTTTTTACCGTAACCCATACCTCTCCGCCTGCTTTATTATAACGTATGGCATTATCGCACAGGTTATATACAACTTCTTCCAATTTATTTTTATTGCCTCTGACAATTGTCTTTTCTCCGTCAAAATGAAGTGTTACCTGGTTTTCTTTGGCATGAAAGTCTAACATTGATACACAATTTCCGGCTATCTCCGAAATATCAACGTCCTCATATTCAAGCGGTGCTCCTCTGTCAAGTTCTGACAAATTGATTATGTCATTAATCAGGGTAAGAAGCCTGTTGGCATTTGTATATATCTCGTTGGCAAATCTTCCGATATCTTCGCTTCCGGCCATTCCGTTCTTAATAAGTTCCGAATATCCCGATATGGCTGTAAGAGGAGTCTTAAGCTCATGTGATACGTTGGCAGTAAATTCCTGTCTCATTATAGCATTTTTAATTATGTCATCATGCTGTTTCTTTATGGTTGTCACAAATGGCTGCATCTCTTTATATACCGTGACTTTGTCAAGGTTATCAAGATTATTCGCCACCTGTTCAATCGGTGCAATAAAACTTCGCGTCAGAAAATGATTAGATACAACGCTAATAATCACAACAAGGGCAACTATCGAAATAAACGCCGGCAAAGCGGATAAAAATATATGCCATATACTTGACGCTTCCCTTGCGACACGAACAACACAGTCATCACTGATTTTTAAGGCAAAATAAAAGTTGCTTTTTCCTACGGTGTCCGATTTTCTTATGGTGCTGCCTTCTCCGGTACTAAAAGCCTCCTTAATCTCAGGCCTGTTCCCATGGTTCTCCATGGAAGGTGCATCCGTAACATTATCAAAAATAACTGTTCCGTCACTTCTTACAACAGTAATCCTTGTCTTTGCAAGTTTGTCATAATCAAACTCCTGTATGCCGTATTCCGGTCCGGATATATTTTTGATTGTGTACGCAGTTGTTTTTAAATTTTCCATTATTTCTCTTTTAAACGTATTATAAAAGATACATATTGCCGCTGCTGCAGTAACAATAATGGCAATGCTGACTACAATTAAGAATTGGACGTTAATTCTCTTTTTCATGCTTTTCATTATCCTATTTCATATCCTACGTTACGTATAGTCTTAATAATCGTTCCACCCTCTCCAAGCTTCTGCCTGAGAGTCTTGATGTGCATATCAAGCGTTCTTGATTCACCTTCAAATTCGGTACCCCATACTCTGTCCATAATCACTTCTCTTCTAAGCACGATTCCCGAATTCTGAAGCAGAAGTTTTAGAAGTTCAAATTCCTTATAGGTCAGTTCTACAGCATCATTGTTCACATAGACAGCTCTTTTTTCCACATCCATAACAACACTTTCATAGGACAGTACCTTTTCTTCTTCAAGATTAAGGGTTCTTCTTAAAAGAGCTTTAACTCTTGAAATAAGTTCCATTATGCCAAAGGGTTTGGATATATAATCATCTGCCCCAAGGTCAAGGCCCTTTACCTTGTCTATTTCGGTTGTTTTGGCCGTAACCAAAATTACAGGTATTCTTTTATAATCGGGAGTATTTTTCATTTTTTTTAATATTTCAAGTCCATCCATATCCGGAAGCATAATATCAAGGAGCACTATGTCCGGCTTTTTGTTCTGAAGATGTTTAAAAAAGATTTTTCCCGTTTCAAAAACTTCTGTAATATATCCACTGTTCTTTAATGCAAAGCTTTCGATTTCACTGATATTATTGTCATCTTCCACAATATATACTAACGGTGTTTTCATGTATCATGCCTCCTTTTTATACTTAGGCAGCTTGTACTCTTCTAAAAACTCATTATACCTTGCTTTATAGTTTTCGTCATCCTTTTTCATTCTTCCGAGGTAGTCATGTGACTCAAATTCATCCGAATCTATCTGTAATTCACAGGCCGCAATGTTGGAACAATGATCAGCAACCCTTTCAAAATTGTTGGTTATATCCGATAATATAAAACCAAGTTCGATTGTACACTGTCCTGTTCTTAATCGTTTTATATGACGGTTCTTAAGTTTTTCATTAACTACATCAATAACTTCTTCAAGCGGCTCTACAAGGAGTGCTTCTTTTTTGTCATCATTTATATAACTGAATATTGCAAGATCAACTATACGGCTTATCGCATCAGTAAGTACATTTAATTCTGCCTTTGCTTCATCCGAGAACTTTATTTTCTTACCGTGCATCTCTGAAGCCGCCTCTTTTATGTTAAGTGCATGGTCGGATATTCTTTCTAAGTCGCCAATTGAGTGCAGCATTTTGGAAAGCAGTCTTGAATCATGTTCACTAAGACTCTTTGCACTTAATTTAACAAGGTAATCTCCCAGTTCATCTTCATAAACATCAACAAGTTTTTCAAGTTCTGCCACCTTTGATGCTTTCTTTTCATCATATTTATCCAGAAGCTCAATTGCTTCCATAATTGACATCCGGACTACTTTTGCCATATTAATTGTGGTTGTCTTACTCAGTTCAACTGCAAAAGCAGGTCTTTCAAGAAATCTTGCATCCAATAATTTCATCTCTGAATTTTTAGGCTTAGCCGTTTCTTTTTTATCTCTTACGGTAATACTTGCAAGTCTTTCAAGTCCCTTAGAGAAAGGCAGAAGTACGATTGTTGCAAGGACATTAAAACTCGTATGGATAATTGCTATTCCAAGCTGGTTCGCAGATTGTTCAAGGAATCCAAAATGTACAAATGCATTGATTCCGTAGAAAACACACATAAATATAACCGTTCCTATGAGATTAAAATATAGGTGTACAAAAGCAGCCCTTTTAGCATTTTTATTTGCTCCAACTGCTGAAATTATGGCTGTTACACATGTACCTATGTTCTGTCCCAATATGATAGGCAGTGCACTGCTGAATGTAATCGCACCTGTTGAACACAATGCCTGTAAAATACCGATTGATGCAGATGAGCTCTGGATTGCAGCCGTAAGTACCGCACCTGCGATAAGTCCAAGTATAGGATTTTTAAACATGGTAAAAAGATGTATAAATCCTTGATTATTCTCAAGTCCCGCTACGGCACCGCTCATAGACTCCATACCGAACATAAGAATCGCAAAACTTATAAGAATTGTACCAACATCTTTTTTCTTGTCTTTTTTACTGAATAAAATAAGTATTACACCGACAAGGGCAAGGATTGGAGAAAAAGATGATGGTTTCAATAGCTGCACAAAAAAGTTACCACTGCTGATTCCTGACAGACTTAGTATCCATGTAGTCGCCGTAGTACCTATATTGGCACCAAAAATAACACCGACTGCCTGACTCAATTTCATAATACCGGAATTAACAAAACCTACCACCATTACGGTTGTTGCCGACGAACTTTGGATTACGGCTGTTACACCCGCACCGAGAAGCACAGCCTTTATCTTATTGGCTGTAAGTCTTTCAAGTATGTTTTCTAACTTTCCTCCGGATAATTTGGCAAGCCCGTCTCCCAAGGAATTCATTCCAAAAAGGAAAAGTGCAAGTCCTCCTAACATTGTCAACGCATTAAAAAAACTCATTTTTCATAACCTCTTTTTATTTTCTTAATTTGTTTTTATCATTATTATGTAAAATTTGCTTTGAGGCTATGTAAAATTTATGTAAAATTATTGAACTACGTTAATGTCACCCTGAACGGAATAGATTGCCCACTCCGCAATATTGGTTGCATGGTCGCCGATTCTTTCAAAATATTTTCCAATCATCAGCAGATCTGTAGCTTCTCCACCCTTGTTAGGATTGCTGCTTATAATAGAAATTACATTATCTTTTACATTAAGGAAAAGTTCATCTACAATGTCATCATCGTTAATAACTTCTTTGGCTTTCTCCACATTGCCTTCCGAAAATGCTTCAAGACTTCTTATTACCATTTCCGTTGTCTTTACTGCCATACGTTTCAGAATGTCAAGGTCAGAAGTATATTCCATCTGCGATAAAAGAATTGTTATTTCTGAAATATCTGCCGCATGGTCGCCGATTCTTTCAAGATCTGTAACCATTTTAAGTGCTGATGATATATGACGCAGGTCACTTGCCACAGGCTGTTGTGTAAGCAGAAGCTTCATACAAAGGCTTTCAATATCCTTTTTTGCCTGGTCGATTTTATCATCTTCTTCAATTGCTTTTTTTGCTTCTTCCACATTGGAATTAATAAGTGCGCTTATAGCTTTTTCTATGGATTTTTCTACCAGCGCGCCCATTGAAAAAAGTTCATCGTTTAATTTTTTTAATTCCTGATCAAATAATTTTCTCATCATCCAAACCTTCCTGATATATAATCCTCTGTTCTCTTATCTTTTGGCATTGAAAACATTGCTTCCGTATTGTTATGTTCAATTATTTCTCCCAAAAGGAAGAATACTGTTTCATCCGCAACACGGGTTGCCTGCTGCATATTATGTGTAACCATCACAATGGTATATTGTTTTTTCAACTCCATAACAAGGTCCTCAATCTTTGAAGTAGATATAGGATCGAGGGCTGACGTAGGTTCATCCATGAGTATAACCTCAGGTTTAACAGCCAGGGCTCTGGCTATGCATAGTCTCTGCTGCTGTCCTCCCGAAAGTCCGAGAGCTGATTTTTTTAACCGGTCTTTTACTTCATCCCAGATTGCCGCATTTTTTAATGACTGCTCTACAATTTCATCAAGGGCTGATTTTGACTTAATACCATGTGTTCTTGGTCCGAAAGCTATATTGTCATATATGCTCATTGGGAAAGGATTAGGTTTCTGAAACACCATCCCAACTCTTTTTCTAAGCTCACAAACATCCATTTTGCCGTATATATCCACATCATCAAGAAGAACATCTCCGGTAATTTTACAATTATCCACTAAATCATTCATTCTGTTGAGAGTCTTAAGAAATGTTGATTTTCCGCAACCGCTCGGACCTATAAATGCAGTTACCATATTGGATTTAATTTCCATATTTATATCTTTAAGGGCGTGAAAATCTCCATAATAAAGGTCCAGCCCTTTTACATTAAATTTATAATCTGACATTACTGTCCTCCTGCTTTTTTACTGATTTGCTTTGCTGCTACGGATGATAATGTATTTATTATGAATACAAATATCAAAAGTATTACCGCTGTGGCAAAAGTCTGTTTTGTATGAAACCCTTCACTGGAAATTGTATACATATGTACTGCAAGGGTTCTTCCTGATGACATAAGTCCTTTGGAAAGTCCTCTTGTTGCTGTTCCCGACGTATATAAAAGTGCCGCTGTTTCTCCCACTATTCGTCCTATGGCAAGAATAATTCCGGAAAGGATACCCGGAACCGCTGCCGGAAGAACAACTTTAAATATGGTTCTTAATTTGCCGGTACCGAGGGCAAAGCTGCCTTCCCTGTATGAATCCGGTACAGCATCAAGTGCTTCTTTGGTTGTACTCAATATTGTAGGCAGTACCATAATTGCCGCTGTTGCCGCACCTGCCATAAGTGAATAATCCCATTTCAAAAATACAACGAAAAAAATCATGCCGAAAAGTCCGTATATGATTGAAGGTATTCCGCTAAGTGTTTCTGACATAAGTTCAATTACCCTGACAAAGAAATTTCTTTTTTTCGCATATTCCGATAAGTATATCGCTGCACCTATTCCTAAAGGTATTGCTATTGCAAGGGATACCGCAGTAAGAATAAGTGTATTTATAAGAGAAGGTAAAAGTGATACATTCTCAGAATTATATTTTGTTGAAAAAATACCTTTTGAGGTAAATAATGCAGGCACGCCATTTACCAGGATATAAAACAGCACATATAAAAGTGCCACTACGGTAATTCCTGCCGCAAGGTACATAAGGCCTCTTAACACAAGTGAACCGACATGATGCTCTCTTAATTTCTTTCCCATTATGCCTCCACCCGCTTTCTCTTTAATATGCTGATTATCATATTCAATATAAGTATAAATCCAAATAAAATTACGCCTGTGGCAATTAATGCTTCTTTGTGCAAATCGGTGGCATATCCCATTTCAAGCACAATATTGGATGTCAGTGTCCTGACACCATCAAATATGCTTTCCGGAAGTCTTGTCTGATTTCCGACAATCATCTTTACTGCCATTGTTTCTCCGATTGCCCTGCCCACACCAAGGGTAAGACTTGTTATTATTCCTGATTTTGCTGCAGGAACAATGGTCTTAAACACAGCTGTTTCTTTTGTTGCTCCAAGTGCCAGTGCCCCTTCCATATAGCTTTCGGGAACTGCTCTTATTGAGGCTTCCGATACTGATATAATTGTAGGAAGTATCATCATTCCAAGGACTATGGATGCTGCAAGAATGCTGAATCCGTTTCCGGTAAAATTATTTCTTATAAATGGAACAATTACCATCAATCCAAAATAACCATATATAATTGAAGGTATTCCGGCCAGAAGATTAACTACAGGCTTTAATATTTTATATAACCATGCAGGACAGAATTTTGCCATGAAGACTGCCATAAATATTCCAACAGGAACACCTATTATAAGTGCTCCTGCAGTAACATACAGACTTCCTATTATCATGACAAATATTCCGTAATAATCGCTGCCCGGTTTCCATATCTTACCTGATACAAATTTTGTAAAACCTATCTGATGTATAGCCGGTATTCCTCTTGTAAAAAGAAATATACATATTACAAGAACCGCTATTATTGAAATACTTGCAAGGAAGGCGAACACAGCCGCCATTCCTTTTTCCCTGATTTTTCTCATATAGATCTCCGTCTGTTATTTAACTTCTGACCAGCCAGTTACTGAACCTGTGTAGATATTTTTAATCTGTTCTGATGTAATTTCATTAACTGTGTTGTTCTTATTAACAACAATTGCAATACCGTCTTTTGCGATTACCACAGGTACAAGTCCTTTTTCTTTTTCACTGTCTTTTACTTCTCTTGAAGCCATACCGATGTCATAAGAACCGCTTGCTGCATTTTCCATACCTGTTGATGAATCTGTTACCTGAAGTTCTACCTTAACTTCGCTTACTTTTTCATAAGCTTCAACAAGTTTTTCCATTACAGGGCCTACTGATGAAGAACCGCCGACTACAATGCTTCCTGTAACATCTGATGGCGTATAAGCCTCGCCTTCTGCTACTGCTATGTATCCATTGTCTTCTATAATCTTCTGGCCTTCTGTGCTAAGGATATAGCTTATAAAATCTGCTGCAACTCCTTTAGCTTCTCCGTTTGTGGCAATGTTAAAAGGTCTCTGTACCGAATATGTTCCGTTTGCTACGTTTTCTGCTGTTGCTTCAACGCCGTCAACCTTAAGTGCTTTTACCGAATCGTTAAGAGAACCGAGTGAGATATATCCGATTGCATTGTTATCACCTGAAACTGCTGTAATAACTTCATTGGTTGAGTTAGAAATAACTGCTGAGGTTGTTGTCATATCTTCTTTCTTGCCGTCTGCATTCTTCTGTTCTACACCTGTAATTTCTACAAAAGCACCTCTTGTTCCGGAGCCTTCTTCTCTTGAAATTACTGTAATATTACCATTAGCATCACCATTTCCTGATGTTGTTCCTGATTTTCCGCATCCTACAAGCGATGCCGCAACCAAACCTGCAATTCCTGCTGCTAATACTGATTTTTTCATTTTCACTTTCTCCTTTAAATATAATTTTATGCTACTGCATATTTTTCTATTGTGTTAATGAGCCTTTCGTCCTGTTTGTTAAGTATTCTTACTTCAATTGGTTTTGTAAGATCCAGACTAAGGATTCCCATCAGGGATTTTGCATCCACAATAAATCTTGATGACACCAGATCAATATCTGTTTCAAATTTGGACACTTCTCTGACAAAATCTTTAACTTTGTCAACCGAATCTAAAATAATGTTCATCTTATTCTCCTTTCTACCACAGAAACGATTGTCTCTGAAGGATTAAATTGTTTACCTCGTTTACAAGATATAGAATACTGTCCTTATGTAAAAATCGCATTGTTTATCATGAAAAAAATATGTAAAGTTTAAGAAAAAAAAGAAAGACAGTTGAACAATTCTCAACTGTCTTTCTAGTTCTTATTCTGCATTTGTCTTATGATATCTATTCCCTCCAACACAAGGAAGGATAGAACTGCCGAAATGATAAATCCTAACCAGCTTTTCATAGGCCGTCTCCTTCGTATCTTATAATTTAATTATACAGGGAAGACTCATATTTTGTAAAGAAAAAACCTCTTTCAATTTTGAAAGAGGTTCTCCTATGTACGTTCAATTAAAAAAGATTAACTTTACCGATTGCCTTGTCATTAATTACATAATAAACGGCGTATTCTTCAGGTTTAACATAAAGATTAATTTCTTTAATTGCTGACTCCTTATGTCCTTCTGCCACATAAGCAGCTTTTACCTTATCGATAATATCTGCTTCTGTTACTTCATTGCCTGCGAACTGAACATACAAAGCGGTCTTAATTTCTGCCTTAGCTGGTGTTGCTTTCTTAGCAGGAGCTTTCTTAGCTTCTTCCTTAACTTCTGCCTTCTTAGCAGGAGCTTTCTTAGCTTCTTCCTTAACTTCTGCCTTTACTTCTTCTGCCTTAGGAGCTGTTGTTTCTGTCTTAATTTCTGTCTTAACCTCTGCTTTAACAGGAGCTTTAACTTCTGTCTTAGCCGGTGCCTTAGTTACGTTCTTAACAGTTTCCTTAATTTCTGTTTTCTTTGTTGCCATTGATTTTCCCTCCTATTATAGTAACTTTCCAATTACACAAAGAATATAGAACAAAATATAAAAATATGCAAGTCTTTTTCACAAATTCTGTCAAATCAGATTAAAATATCTACACGCATTCCATATTCCATCCTCCATAACTGTGGTTGTGATATAGTCTGCTTCTTTTTTTGCTTCTTCTGTTCCATTGCCCATTACTATGGCATGTCCCACTGTTTTAAGCATTGAAATATCATTGTTGCTGTCACCAAAAGCATACGTATCATTTATATCTATTTCAAGCATTTCACACACTTTTAATATGCCGGTTCCTTTGCTGAATCCCTTTGGAACCATTTCAACAACGTGTTCATTATGGAGAATAAATTCAAAATACTTTCCGAATTCTTCCTCGCATTTATCTACATTATTGTCTGTAACTGCACAGGAAAGTTTTGCAATATCATATTCTTTCTGCCCCTTTATGGGAATAAGGTGACTGCCCAGTTCTTTTTTTAATTTGTTGCCGTACAAATCACCGGCAAAATCCTCTTCATCCATATACAGATATTCTCTTCCTTCAAGTATAGGCCTGAAACCATATTTTCTGACTCCATCTATTGTATATCTTACAAATTCGTCATCCAGTTTTTTATAAAATACCTGTTTGTTATCATATTCTATCATTGTACCGCACCCTGATATTATTCCGTCAAAACCAAGTGCAAGAAGAACTTCATTTCTGATATATGCCCTGCTGCGCCCGCTACATATAAAAGTCAGATGTCCGTTGTCATGTAATTTTTTCATTGCTTCCACTGTACTTTCACAGATTCTGTTATGAAAATCCCATATAGTTCCGTCTATATCAAAAAATAATGCTTTTTTTCCCATTCTAAACTGCCTCTTTCAAAATAATAAAAATGCCTGCACAAATCATCATTATATTTACCGCAAGATTATATCCTCTTGTACTTTTTATTTTTCTGAAATTATCAAAAATTTTAAATAATATTCCTATAATAACGCATATAATGAAAGTTCCTGCAACTGTTCCCCCTAAAAGAACTGCATACCCACTGAATCCAAGTCCTGCTATGCCAAAATATACATACATAAAAAGTATAAGAAATATATTGGTAAATTCAGAAATACCTACCATTATTCCAGTCATAAAATTAACAAAGGAAGTTCCCGTATTATCTGTATCATAAGAATTGTCTGATTTGATTATCCCGATTACATTGGTAACGATTAACAGTGCACTCATTATATATGTAAAAAAACTTCTTGCCTTTAACATGTATTTTCCCAAGAAAAATAAAACAATCATATCAATGATTGTCATAAAAGCAACTGCGAGCGACATTCCAATTCCGATTATCACACTTTGTCCAATTCCTTTTTTTATACAGTTCTGCGATAACATCTCTGAATATGTATCCCTTGGTATTCCTATTATTGTTCCGGTTATCATCCCGATTATAAATAATTCCATATTTTCCTTAATTATTTAAGAAAAACCGGGGAAAACCCGGTTTTTCTTGTTTTTGATTTATTTTCTGATACGGCTGTCATTACATGTAAAGTAGATTACCTGATATTCCTTAGATACTTCTTCAAGGAACTGTAATGCACCCTCTGTCTTATCCATATCAAGGTTGATGAATGGGTCATCAAAAATGATAAATGGCTTCTCGTCTTTGTACATTGCCGCTACAAGTGACATTCTCATACATATACCAATCATATCCTGATATCCGCTACTGAAGAAATGTACTTCTCTCTGCATTCCTTCTTCTTCAACCGTAAGATGTGTATTGGCATCAATATGATAACGATCTGCAGATTCATGTGTAAGAATATTATAATACTTTGAAAATCCTGCCTTAATAGGTCCGATATATTTACCGATGATATTAGTTCTTGCAGTTTCAAGGAAATCCCTTGCCTTGCTGACAAGGTCGTATTTTTTGTTGTCTGCTTCATATTTTTCACTTAAATCTTTAAGGCTGTCTTCAGCATCATCAAATTCTTCTTTCTTAAGATATAAATCACTAACAACCTTAGTAATCTCATCCAGAAATTTATGTGTCTCATCTATCTGTTCTGCAATCTCAACAAGCTGTGTATGTAATGTTTCAAGAGATTCAAGTTTTTCAGGAAGCTGTGTATTCTTAATTACATTCATATCTTCAGCTGCTTCAAACTTCTTAACTTCTGCATCAGCATGTTCCCATTCCTGTAAACATATTCTGTACGCCTGAAGGTGGCTCTTCATATTAACAAGCTGTGTATAAAGATCGCTCTCCATCTTAATATTAAGTCTGTCAAAGAAATCCTGAATAACCTTAAGAACTTCGTTTCTTTCGGTCTCAACCTGTGCTAATGCCTGTTTCTTGGCAAACAGATATCTGTAAGTCTCTGAACCATACTGGAGATCATGAATAAGTTCAAGGTAATTATCTCCCTGTGAAGCTCCATAATACTTCGTAATAAACGCTTCAATCTTATTGCTTGATTCCTGAAGTTTCTCTATTGCATCATCATGTACAACTTCATCCTTCTTACCAACAAGTTCTTCATATTCCTTAAGCATATTCTTAAGTCCGAATATGTATTCTGTAACTCTCTCAGTATCAAAAGGCAGCTTATATTTGGTAAGGAATAACTGCATCTGTCCGTCAATTGCCTCAACGTAATCTTTATCCTTTTTGATTTCATCAAGAAGCTTATCAACTTCCGGATTAACATGTGAAGTATTGCTCTTTACATTTACAATACCAACTATTACTAAAATGACGCCTACAATAAATGCAAGAATACCACCGGCATTCATTGTTACCTTGGCACTTCCTGCTATTGACTTGCTGACCATTGGAAGAAGGAAAAGGATAAATCCTGCAAAGGCAAGTAACCCACCAATGAATATTGTAGGTGTTATCGATACTTTACTAGGTGCATTTCTTAATGCGTCAAGAGATGCTTCCTTGGCAGGAATTGCATTGGCTCTGGCATTTCTCTTATTCCATGTCTCAAGCCTTGAATCCAGTTCTACTTCCCTTGGAATATTGCCGCTGAATCTCGCTTCATATTCCTTGATCTTGGAATCATCCACAACCGGCTGCTGTGTCTTACTGTATTCCTGGGACATTCTGAAATAGTTAGCTGTCTCTTTAATTACGGCATCTACTTCCTCAGGAGCAGGTGGTGTATCTTTAAATTTAGAATCCCATGATTCAAGTTCATTCTGTTCCTCAGGTGTCAATGTATAATTGGCAACTGACTGGTTAAGTCCGGTAAGCTTTGAACCGACCTCAATTATCTCATCAATTTCTGTCTCTTCAGGAATTGCACACGGAAAATTCTTCTGTTCTTTATCAAGTGCTTCTCTTCGTATCTGTGCTTCATGAACAAGACCCTGGTATTTTTCCTGCTTGGTCTTGATTTCCATTAAGTGGCTCGTGGTCTCCTGTGATTCCTGCAATTCTTTCTGACGATCTTTAAGATTTTCAAAGTACTCTTCCTTTTCCTTCATTGTCTTAACATTGTCACTGATTGCTTCATCAATCTCTTTCTTATGTATAAGTGTATTCCTGAGTTCTGCAATGCTGTTGGAAAGGACATTAAGAGAACCATTCTTCTTATCAGGGCTTAATTTATTTATTACGTCGATCATTGCCTGATTAGCCGAATCATAATTATTAATATCGTTAGTATTTTCAACAAGGTTACCTAACTTTGCATTAATACTGTCTGTTGAGCTTGTTGCACAATCACTCTGGGATATAAATACAGTTCTGTCAAAAGATTCCCTGTCTATCTTAAAGAGTGCTTCTCCTACATTAGGAAGGAATGATGTATCTTCAAGATTAGTTCTTAAATTCCTTACACAGAACTTATCATCTTTTTCCCTACTTCCGAAAATTCTTTCAATCTCGTAGGTCTCTCCATTGGATTCAAATACAAGCTTGCCTCCGTAAACACCGCCCTGCCAAGGTCTGAATCTTCTTCTTTCGTTCTCGAATTCGCTACGTGTACGTTCATTTTCAAAACCATACAGCATAATCTTGATGAATGCTGCCAGTGTTGATTTACCCCAGCCGTTACGCTCACAGAATGCGTTGCATCCATCCTTGAATTCATATGTTCCTTTTCTAATTTTACCAAAGTTCTGAATTTCACAACGAATAAGTTTCATATGACTATATCTCCTCTCCTGTAAGTGCCTGAATACCATAACGGATAATCTTTGGCTTATCTTCCTCAGCAATATCCGGAGCTTTTAAGACATTTCTTACAAATTCGCCTTTAAGAGTCTCGTCAAACATAAATTCTTCATAATTAATTAATGTCTTCGTCTTATCTTCTACCTTGAACACATAGAAAGAATGTGCAAAATTCTTCTCAATTAAGTCTATGTTAATCTCTGTTTTAAGAGAAACCTCTCCCTTAATCACAATACGCACAAGGCTCTTGCCGCTAATCTTCATATCATCAAGTGCTTTTGTAATTTTCTGGATTACATCACTTGTGGTATAACATCCTGTAGCATCTACATCTACTGAATATATATTTCTCTCAGCTATATCAATTAATTTCCGACGGGATGTCATCTTCTTCTCATCCACATCAATGAGGACAAAACCATGTTCACCACATTCATCAAAGCCTCTGCCTTCAAGACATCCTGAATAACAATACACACCTCTGCTGTCAAGCTGTTCCTCACTGTATGAGTGGTAATGTCCGAGTGCAAGGTAATCAATTGACTTATTCTTAAGCTTATCAAGTCCGATGCTCTCATAATCATCAACTGCTTTAGTCGGCATAGCCTTTCCGTGTAATACAACGATATTATACTTGTTAATATCAAGTGATAATGAATCATATACATCCTTATGATTCTTCTCCGAAAGTTCAACACCGCTTATAACTACTTTATCGGAACCCGCAACATTGTATCCGGTCCATTTTCTGTCGAATAATTTAAGATTAGCCGGAATCTCCTGCAAGTTAATAAGGAAATTATCAATGTCGTGATTTCCCTGAAGATAATAAAATTCTATCTTGGGATTATTCACTATCAGATCCCTTACATAATTTCTGGTTGTAACCGATATCATACTCGTGTCAAAAAGGTCTCCGGCAATGATAATTGCTGCCACATCATTCTTAGCAGCATATGTAACCATCTGTCCGAAAGTATTGAGTATCTCATTTCTGCGTTCTTTCGCCTGTTCCTTGGAAAGATGTCTTAACATCCTGGAATCCAAATGAACATCTGCACAATGTATTATCTTCATATTTTCTTCTCCTTAAAATATGTTTTCTTAAAACTAAAACGTTTACAAATACTTATAGATATAATAACACACTCTAAAAAAATTCTCAACGTTTTTAATTACTTAATTGCAATTTATCTTGTATGATGTTATATTACACTCTATACAATATAGAAAGAAGGAAATAATAATGAAATTAAGAAAATTAATAGCAGTTGGGCTTTCTGCTGTACTTGCTCTCTCAGTATTTACAGCATGTGGAAAGTCTGGAAATTCATCAGCTAAAAAAACAGCCAAGGTTATAGACATTAACCTTACGGAAGAAGAATATGCTTTTGGTGTTGATAAGGACCAGCCTGAACTTCTTGACCAGGTTAATGCTTTCATTAAGGAAATTAAGGAAAACGGCGAACTGGACAAGATCTGCAACAAATACTTCGGCGACGGAGAACCTGTAGCGGTAAAGTCTGCAGCTTTGGATGAAAGCAAGGATCAGCTTGTTGTAGCTACTAACGCAGCATTTGAACCTTTCGAGTATACAAAGGGTGACAGCTATGTAGGAATTGATATGGAAATTGCAAAAGCTCTTGCAGATAAGTTAGGCAAAGAGCTTGTTATCCAGAACATGAGTTTTGATGCCGTATGTTTATCTGTTGGCCAGCACAAATGCGACCTTGCAATCGCAGGCCTTACAATCAAAGAGGACCGTAAAGAATATGTAGCATTCTCTGATCCATATTATCAGGCATCACAGAGACTTGTTGTTGCATCTGACAATACTGAATTTGATAACTGCAAGACAGCAGCAGACGTAGAAGCAATCCTTAATACAAAAGATTCTTCCGCATCAGTAGGTTTCCAGAACGGAACTACAGGCCAGTTCTACTGTGAAGGTGATGAAAGCTTCGGATTTGCCGGTTTCAAAATGAAGAACACAGGATATGCTAATGGTTCTTTAGCAGTACAGGATCTTATCAACGGCGGATTAAAGTATGTAATCATTGATGCTGCTCCTGCCCAGTTCATTACTGAATCAATCAACAAAATGCAGTAATTACTGTTCGCTGGAAAGGTGGTTTCATGGGTAATTTTTCACTCAAGTTTGATAAATTCTGGGAAACCTTCATAAAATACAACGGATACGTTAAGGTTCTTGAAGGTTTGAAAAATACGCTTACAATTGCTGTGCTGGGTCTTATAATCGGCATTGTGATAGGAACGCTTATTGCTACGGCAAGAGTTATTCCCCAATACAAAGTTTTACCAAGAATACTTAATAAAATATGTTCTTTTTATGTAGCGCTTTTCAGGGGCACTCCTATCGTGGTACAGCTTCTTGTATTTTATTATGTCCTGCTTCCTCTGATGGGAAGCCGTATGACAGGTATCCAGGTTGCCGTTATGGTATTCGGTCTTAACAGTGCCGCATACATTTCGGAAATTATGCGTGGCGGCATTATGTCGGTAGACAGCGGACAGATGGAGGCCGGACGTGCTGTTGGCCTTAGCTTTGGAACAACAATGTTAAAAATTGTTATTCCCCAGGCAGTAAAAAATATTTTGCCTACAATGGGTAATGAGCTGATTGCCTTAATAAAAGATACTTCGGTAGTAAGCTTCGTAGGTGCGACAGACCTCTATGTTGCTTTCAGCTTTATCGGAAGCAGTAACTATGAATTTATGGTTCCTTATCTTGTTATGGCATTGATTTATATCGTACTGGTTCTTATTATCAGTTTTGCAATCAAACTTATGGAAAGGAGCCTGAGACGAAGTGATAGACGTAATTAATCTTGAAAAAAGTTTTGGTAATAATAAAGTCCTTAAAGGCATTAATATCACAATAGAAAAAGGTGACATTATGGTTGTCATCGGTCCTTCCGGTTCCGGTAAAAGTACATTCTTAAGATGTCTTAACTGTATGGAGGACCCAACCGGCGGTCAGATTATTTTTAACGGTGTTGATATTGCGGATCCTAAAGTTAATATCAATATTCACAGGCGCCACATGGGAATGGTATTCCAGCATTTCAATCTTTTTAATAATAAGACAGTCATCAAAAACATTATGTTAGCTCCTGTCTATGTTAAAAAGCAGCAATTAAGAAAAGACAAACGCCATAATGCTATTACAAAATTTACCAATCTTTTCAGAAGCAAGGATTCCAAAAAAGAACTTATCAAAATCACAACAACCAATTCAAGGATTGTTGAAGAATGTAAGCAGGAAGCCATTGAATTATTAAAAAAGATCGGGCTTGAAGACAAAGCGGATGTATATCCTTCAACACTGTCGGGCGGTCAGAAGCAGCGTGTTGCGATTGTCCGTTCAATGGCAATGAAACCTGATGTAATCCTTTTTGACGAGCCTACAAGTGCGCTTGATCCCGAAATGGTAGGAGAAGTTCTTGATCTTATGAAACAGCTTGCCAGAGACGGCATGACAATGATTGTTGTAACACACGAAATGGGTTTTGCAAGAGAAGTCGCCAATAAAGTGATTTTTATAGATAACGGACAGATTCTTGAAAATTCTTCTCCTGAAGAATTTTTCACTAATCCCAAGAATCCAAGACTCAAAGAATTTCTTGCAAAGGTTTTATAATTTTTTCAAAACCGGTCAGATGATGACCGGTTTTTTTTGCTTTTTTTATACTGATTTGATATAATTACATCAATTAAATGTATCAGGAGGACTCTTACATGAGCAATGTTGATTTTTCAGCATATCAGGACAAATATAACCTTGGCAAAGGTGATTTCAGGAATTTCAACGAGGGTATTGAAAAAGAATGGTTGATTTCAAATGGTATCGGAGGATACGCAAATTCTACTGTCATAGGCTCTAACTCCAGAAGTTTCAGCAGTCTTTTAAATGTATCCCTTAATCATCCGACTGACAGATATACTCTCTTAGCCAATATAAGTGAACGTATTTCAGATGATACAGGCATCACAAACCTTGCTACTTACCACAGTATCAGTGAAACTTATGAGGGATTCAGGTATCTTTCCCACTTTAGTTTTGGTTCTTATCCGGAATATACCTATCAGATTGGCGATATGATTATCCGTAAATCCATAGGTATGGTATATGGAAAAAATACTTCTGTAATATGTTATTCCGTCAAAAACGGCAGCAACAACAGGAAACTGTATATCACACCATATTTTACATGTAAGACATTGGGTGAAGTTGCCGACCCTATGGCGCTCGGTTTACATTCCGCTGAAAAGTCCGGTACAATTACCATCACAAGCGATGTAATGAATATGAAGTATTTTTTCAGGGCATCTGACGGAGAATTTATAGATCGTTCTACCTACCCTATAAGCATGGCAGAACCTACACATATATATCTTTCAGGTGTATTATATGACCTTGATGTAAGAAACGGTCTTAATGCTTGTGACGGTTTCTATACGCCTTACGATATATGTATAGACATTAATGCCGGAGAGGACAAGTTCTTCTATTTTGTATGTAGTACGGAAGATGTATCCTGCAATGGTTTTGATATTCTTAAATCAATGGATGCAAGAAAAAAAGAATTATATGACTTAATTCCCAAAAAAGATGGTCTTTTGAAGCGTCTGGCATATAGTGCCGATAATTTTATTGTTGAAAGAGAATCCACAAAATGTAAAACCGTTCTCGCCGGATATCCTTGGTTCATGGACTGGGGACGTGATACAATGATTGCTTTTACAGGACTTGCACTTTGCACCCACAGATTTGAAGATGCCAGAAGCATTTTAAAATCCTTTGCATTATATGTTAAAAACGGACTTCTTCCTAATGTTTTTCCTAATACGGATGCTGAAGTTCCTCATTACAATACAATGGACGCTTCGATGTGGTATTTTAACGCCGTATACAAGTATCTTGAGTACGACACCGGTGACAGTGCCCGCCGGTTCATTATGGAAGAAATATATCCGGCTCTCGTAGAGATTATTGACAATTATAAAAAAGGAACTGATTTTTCTATATGTATGGACGAGGACTGCCTCATAAGCGGAGGAAGTGATTTAGACCAGATTACATGGATGGATGTCCGTGTAGGTGATCTCGTTGTTACACCAAGGCATGGCAAGCCTGTAGAAATCAATGCTTTATGGTACAATGCCTTAAAGGTTATGGAGGAATTAAGTCCTGATGATAAGAAATCAGAATATCATAAGCTGGCTTCTAAAGTTAAAGAAAACTTTACAAGCAAATTCTGGAACAGCAATGAGAATTGTCTCTATGACGTTATAGGCAAAAAAGCTGACGGCAGTGATGACCCTGATTCTTCAATCCGTCCTAACCAGCTTGTTGCCGTAATACTTCCCTATACGATGCTTTCAGAGGATATGGAAAAAGCCATAGTTGATAAAGTATATAAAGAATTATACACTCCACTAGGCATAAGGACTCTTCCTTACTATGACGAGCGTTATAAATCACAATACATCGGCAGACTTATAGACAGGGACAAAGCATATCACATGGGAACTTCGTGGGGATATATAACAGGATTTTTCATATCTGCTTATGTTAAGACACATGGCAATACCCAGTCTGCAAAAGAAGATGCAGCTCTTTTGCTTGAACCGATGATAGATCATCTGAATGATGGCTGTTTAGGCGGTGTAGCAGAAATATTTGACGGAAGTTTTCCTTGCACTTCAAGAGGATGTTTCTCACAGGCATGGAGTGTTGCGGAACTTATACGTTGTTACTATGAAAATATCATTTAATAAAGGAGGTTATATGAAAAAAAGAATTTTACTTACAATCCCATTCATCCTGTCCGCCATGCTTATAGGCTGCGGCAAACCGGATAAAAATAATTCCTCTGTTGCCGATTCTTCCGATTATATCCTTACGGATACCTCAGAAAGGGCAGACAGCAACGGTAAATTAAAAAGAACGTATACTTTCGTCAATAGTGAAAAAGAAATCAGCTTTACCTATAATGTATTGAAAAATTTTTCCATGGAGAACTTTTATTACGGTACAAGCCTGATAACAAACGATTCTTATGGATATGACCGCTATATGGTTGTGGATTCAGAGGGCAATGAAATAATAAAATACGATTCTTATGACTATATGAAAAGACTTGAGACCCTTCCATATTTCATAGTAACCACTGATAAAGAATCCGGAGAGCTTGTTGGTCTTATTTCCGAGACCGGCTCAGCAGTTGTGCCTGAGAAGTATAATAATATTTCACTTTACCCTTCAGGCGACAAAATCATCTACCTGTGTGATAAGGGCGAGAATATATATGATATCAGGTCTGAGAATGGTGATATAATTACAGAAGACATAACTATAACCAATATTCCGGACTGCGGTTATGTAGAATCTCCTTTTTCAAGCGGCGGCTATGGAATATTATGTATCAATACCGGTACCGATTACCGATATATAAGCGAAAAAAATGGTTCCACAGTAATTGAACACGCCGATTATTATGATGAAAATATTTTTGATTACTATATAACTTCTGCATCACAAGGTGATGTACAGCTTGGTTTTTTCAATAATGACGGAACCAAATTCTATCCTATTTCGGACGATTACAGCGGCTGCCGTATTTTTGCCACGTCGGATTACAGATATGTATATGATTCATCAGATATTATAGTTGCAACATACTCTTCCGGCGGTTCTCTTGTCGGCACCTCGGATAAGGGCGAGATACTTCATCCTATGTTATACGGCAAGAACCGTACCTTCTTTATTGAAACAGAATCCGCTTACATACTGAAGGACAGTGATGATGATCAGGTAGAAAAATTTTCAAAAGACACCTATACATTGGAAAGTTCTTCAAATTATGGTTTTGTTATAACAAAAGATGGTGCAGGCACCGTATACTCATTAAAAGGCAAAAAGCTTTACACTGACTTAACGGTTACAGACAAATTATATATTGATGATAATACATATCTTGCCAATATTTATGGTCATCTTGTTCCTCTTGATATAAACGAGACTATATCCTATCAGTCAGAAAAAGGCTTTTGTTTGACCGAGAACCAGTCAGAAGGAAAAATATACATAAAAGATTCTTCAAATACTTTAAGCGAATATAATACCACAGATTTTATTAGTCTTCTGCATACGGACAATGACAGTATTTTCCTGGTAAAGACCACTAATGGTCTTTTCAATATAAACGGAAATGCAATTAAATCCGCCACTGAAGAATAAAAATATCCCCAATGCCATTATCTGACATTGGGGATTTGTTTACCATTGTTCCAGTACCTTATTCAAAAGGTCATTTCTTAATTGTCCGCAATATGAACATACTTTCTTATCTCCCGGATTCTCATGTCCGCAGGCTTCGCATTTCCAGACTGACGGAACGCCCTTCGACTCAGATGCTTCTTTTATATTTTCAACCGGAACCGAATCATCTTTAATTACGGTTTCATCGGAAGCCTCCTCTTTCATCCCGACTGCTTCCACCCTGCTTTCACGCTCATCTGTGTTCTCTGATTTCTTGCGTTTTAAAGATATTCCTGCTGCCGCAGTCAACGCTCCGCATATACCTAACAAAGCCGTTCTTGTTACTGTACTCTTAATTTTCCCGTTGAGCTTCTTAGAGACATTATTAAGCTCTGTTTTATATTTTCTTATAGGCAGTGCAGATATAACCATTGCCGTTTCTAATGCTGCTCCTGATATTATTGCTGCTATTGCAATTTTACTGTTATCTTTCATTCTATTCACACCGGGAATCAGATAATTATTCCCACAACTCCATTGTTACTATCAATTTCTGACTTGTGAATTGTACCACCAACAACAGCTATATTGCAATCATTAAATATATTTTTGTAGGTACCGTCAGGAATATCGGTCTTAATATCCTTTGTTTCGCCCTTTATGTTAAAAATTCCAAGAGCTTTATTATTGTCTTTGCAATATGTAATTACAAAAGTATCCGTATCAGGTTCCGCTTTCACTTCATAAAGTCCGTCTGCAAATATGCTGTACTGCTTCTTAATTTCCGATAATTTAGAAATATAACAGCTTATATCATATCCTGTATTTCTGTCAATCGTATCAATATCAAAAAGACTTGGTGTTCTGTCATTTCCGAATTCCTCACCGGCATATATAAACGCCATTCCTTTCTGGAAATATGAGAAAGCAAGAAGCCTATTTACAGTCTCAATATCATGAACGTAGTTCATAACCCTGTCTCTGTCATGGTTCTCAAGAGCACGGATTTTAACGTAATTCTCAGGATATATTCCGTCCTGGAAATTAAGGACTTCTGCATAATCCGCAGCACTTACTTTTCCTTTAAGATAGCCGTCATAGAAATTCCATATATCATAATCATAGGTCATATCAAAAGCGGAATACATAGTATTATCCGAATTAGCAACACAATTAATGCTTCTTAAATATTTAATAAAGCCTATTTCAACCGACTCGGCAAGCCAGATTAAATTTTTTTTAACCTTGGCGCATTCTGACCTTGCCCTATTCCAGAACTCTATAGGGACTATTGAAGCAACATCACATCTGAAACCGTCAACTATCTCTGCCCACATCTTCAAGGTATCAATCTGGTAATCCCAAAGGTCTTTGTTCTTATAATCAAGGTCATATACATCCGACCAGTCACCTACCTTATTACCAAAGCTTCCATCATCTTTTTTGTAGAAAAATTCCGGGTGTTCAATAGAAAGCACAGAATCTTTTGACGTATGGTTATATACCACATCAATGATACATTTCATTCCGAGACCATGGATTGCATCAACAAGCTGTACAAAATCCTCTCTGGTTCCGTATGCGGGATTGACAGCCCTGTAATCCTTAATTGAATAAGGGCATCCAAGTTCTCCCTTTTTGCCTACAACCCCGATTGGATGGATAGGCATAAGCCATATCACATCAACACCCATCTGTTTAATTCTTGGGAGGTCTTTTTCCAATGCTTTAAAAGTTCCCTCCGGTGTATGATTCCTTACATACACACTATACATTACCTGATTTCTTAAATTAATATTTGTGTCACATGCCATAATTAATCCTTCCTTTCAAAATAATGTTCTTACGATACTTTCAAGTCTCTCCTTACAAAAGACGTCACTAAAAAGGAATTCCTCCGAAAGTGTCTCAAGATTATCCGTTGAATACTCAATCTCCCTTGAAAACATATGTATGCATCCCATATGCTGCTCTTTCGTAAGTATTCCGTCCCTTTTGTAAATATAGATATCCATTTCCTTAATAAGTATCAGGTTGGCTGTTATAAAATAGATTTTACCTGCAAAATCGTGGTCATATACAGACTGCAGCAGATATCTGAAAAGATAATAGCATACCAGCCTGTCATATCCTGTAAACGGATAATTCTCTTTATTAAAGCCGGACAAGTTCCTGACATAATCATCTTTATGAAGCGAAGCTGTTAAATCCTTAACAAATTCCGTCCATTCCACATTGAGAACCTCCATGGAATCATAGGTGTCCCAAATTTCCATAATATCCGCTTCTTCATAAGGCAATGCTTCCCTGTTTACATACCGGGGAACATATTCCAAAATAGCCTTATAATCATTTCGGTTAATTAATTCCTGTATATATTCACCCGTATCAAGGAGAACCGATAATTTGTCTGCAAATCCCATATCAGAACTCATTACGTCAAAAAGACAGTTTCTGACCTTCTCTATTCCTTTGCAAAGAAGGCCGTCATATTCTTCATCTTCAAACTCTTCTTCGTCTATCGTACGCTCCACAATATGGAAAGGCTTTGTATCCTCCAATATTATTCTGGCAGCTTCCTCACAGGCAAGACCTATTCCGGTCTCTTTATAATGACCGTAATATTCGCTGAACCTTGGAAACTGTGTACATACAACTCCCATATGTTCAGGCCCCAGCTCTTTATAGATATGGCATAAATTATCATCATCAAGAAACGGACATCCCCCGTTCTCTAATTTAAAACAATAAGTATCCGTATAATCTATGGAGGCTCTTAAGCGATCTCCAAAATCGCCTTTTACTGACTTATAGAACTCCACAGTGTCTTCATCAAGGTCTATCTGCCATCCTCCGTAACAGCAGTTATCCCTACACTCACCTGCAGTACATACAAAACTGTCAAAATAATGAGGAATCCTTAATACCATAATTCTGTCTCCATTACTAACGTAAATCTCTAGGAATGTATTCCCTGTCCGTTACAAGGCTCTTGTATGCCGGTCTTATAATCTTGTCCGTTGTTACAAGTTCCTCCATTCTGTGGGCGCTCCATCCGGCAATTCTTGCAATGGCAAAAAGAGGGGTATAAAGCTCTCTTGGAATTCCAAGCATCTCATATACAAATCCGCTGTAAAAATCCACGTTAGGACTTACACCTTTATATATCTTACGTTCCCTGGCAATAAGCATAGGTGCTATTTTCTCTATATTCTCATATAACATAAGGTCCTTATCCTTACCCTTATCATGGGCAAGTTCCTCAACAAACTTACGGAATACCTGCTCTCTTGGGTCTGATAAAGAATATACCGCATGCCCCATTCCATATATAAGTCCCTGTCTGTCATAAGCCTGTTTATTAAGTATTTTGTCAAGATAAGTCGCAATCTCTTCCTCATCGCCAAAATCCGAAACATGGGATTTAATGTCATCCATCATCTTCATAACCTGAAGATTGGCTCCGCCGTGTTTTCTTCCTTTAAGTGAAGACATTGCCGCAGCTATTGCAGAATATGTATCTGAGCCTGATGAAGTAACAACTCTTGTGGTAAAAGTTGAATTATTACCGCCGCCGTGCTCCATATGCAATAAAAGTGCAATGTCAAGAACCCTCGCTTCAAGCTCGGTAAAAGACTTGTCAGGTCTTAACATTCTGAGGAAATTCTCTGCTATAGACAAATTACTGTCCGGACGATGAATATACATACTGCCGTTATTATCATAGTGGTTATATGCATGATATCCGTAAACAGCCATCATTGAAAAATTGCTGATAAGCATAATACACTGTCTTAATACATTTGAAAGGGATAAATCATCCTGTCTGTCATCATAACATGCAAGTGTCAGAATACTCCTTGTCATTGAATTCATAATATCGACTCTCGGAGCTTTCATAATGACGTCCCTTGTAAAGTTGGTAGGGAAATCCATACTGTTGTTAAGTGCTTCCCTGAACTTTGCCAGTTGTTCATTATCAGGCAAATCTCCGAATAGAAGAAGGTAAACTCCCTCCTCAAAAATGAACCTCTTATCGGCAGCGCCATTAACAAGATCTCTTACATTATATCCTCTGTATAAAAGTTCTCCGTCACACGGAACCTTTTCTCCGTTCACATTCTTAAATGCCGTTATCTGAGAAATGTTAGTGAGTCCGGTCAGAACTCCTTGTCCCTGTTCATCCCTAAGACCTCTCTTAACGCCATATTCCTGATATAAATTCTTATCAATCTGATCATTTTTAACACAAAGCTTAACCTGCTCATCTGTGTAATCTGTAATTGATATCATATTGCACCCTCTTTCCAATTAATAATCTATTCTTAATTTTAACATTCCGATATAAAGATGGTCAAATTAAAAATTTATTAACAAACTTTAACAAATATTATTTATATCAAGACTCATTTCATGCCACACTTCACCGCCCCATACAGAATCTGATATTCCATGGTCCGTGAACCCGAAATCAAGATACATTGGTACCTTGGCATCAAGGCATGTAAGTATTAGTTTTTCCCTGTTATTTTTCTTTTCTTTCAACGCATATTGCCTGACAAGTTCTCTCGCAAGTCCTTGTCTTCTGTATTCCGGCAAAATGCTTAATCCAAGAATCATTATATTTTTTCCTTCAGAATTATTAAGGTACGCATCTTTAAAAAATTCATCCCTGAATATCTCTTCATCTGTTGCCAGCCCATTTAGAGAACCTGCTATTTTACCTGTCTCTTTGTCCACTGCAACAAGAAAAAGTTCCGGTGCATTCTTAATTCTTTCTATCATATTCTTCTCACTGCAGGCTTCATTGGGCGGAAAACATACCTGTTCAATACGCACCGCCTGTTCTGCCTCGTTATCTTTTATAATTCTGAATTCGTATCTGTTGTTCATCTTAGCCTCCTTAATTCTGTTTAAAAAATTCTTTTGCAAATTCCATATCCTGTATTAACTCAAGAGTTCCTATATATACGTCATTTTCATCACGCACCGCTAAATACGTTACAAGCATGGTTCTTCCGGCTTTATCCATCCAGACAGGCATACTGTCAAGGCTTCCGTTTCTAAACTCATCGATTATACGCCTTACCATAATGCCGACTTTAGGCGGATGGCAGGAAAACACTTCCCGCCCAATTGCTGTTACCGGGCGTTTAAAAACTTTATGTCCTTCGTTAAAATACCTGTTTATATTATCTTCATCTACAAATGTTATTTCAAGTGGAATTGTGTTAAGCATGGCTTCAAGCTGCTTAATTGAAAGTGTTCCTCCGTTGATTTTAATTATATCTCCTTCTATTGCCGCTTTTTCTTTTGTTTTTTTGACACCAACCCATGTTGCATTTTTCACTCCTAAACATACATCATAATCTTTGGAATCATTATAAATATTCTGCCAGTCCTCCTCGGAAAAATTAACGGCACAGTTGGGAAACAAAATATTTTCCTCTTTATATATCATATCGTCAAGCATTGTAAGAAGTTTTCCAACTTCTTCCTTCCACTTTTCATCCTTTTTCTCCGTTTTGCACAAACGGTTTATCCCGTTTCTGATATCAACATCAGTTGTCCACATCACCGCTGACGGTCCGCTTATGTTATATTTTACATCTAAAAGCGGGTAAATCAAATCTCCTTTTTTAGCATAGTGGATTGCTATTTCTCTTAGACTTTGTATTTTCTCAGGTGTTTTTTTACATTCTCCAATAAGTTCCCTGAGTTGTAAATTTTCCTTCTTAAATGTATTCAAAGGATGTCCTTCTATCTCCGCCAATGATTCTGCAGTCTTCATCCTTTCTTCTTTTGATATTTTACCCTTAAACAATGCTGCATGCACATCGCAAAGTCTCTGCACTCTGGTAAGCGGGGTTCCGCTTTTAAGCAATTCTTCCTCTGCTGCCATTATTTCAGATGCATCCACGCCACCTAACTCCCTTACAAAATCTGCCCGTACTACCTCTAACCTCTCGCCATTATCCAGTCTTTCAAGATAATTTTTTATTTTTGCAACAATATTTTCCATTACGCTACCTCCACCGATGATTATTTTTAGTTTAAGTAAAACAGCTAAAATTATTCACTGTTAATTGTTCTCTCGTTGCTGTATAATTGTATAATCAAATCAGTGAGGAAATACAAATGGATATTTTTATAACGATAATCGTAACATTTTTTGCAGGTATGGGAGCTGGTCTTGGTACAGGTTTTGCCGGAATGAGTGCCGCGGCTGTAATAAGTCCGATGCTCATAAGTTTTCTTAAAATGGACCCTTATATGGCTGTAGGCATTGCCCTGTCCTCCGACGTTCTTGCCAGCGCTATATCTGCTTATACATATGGAAAAAATAAGAATCTTGATATTAAAAACGGACTTATAATGATGGTTTCCGTCCTTGTATTTACTTTTATCGGAAGCTACATTGCAAGCCTTCTTCCGTCAACCACAATGGGAAATTTCTCAGTCATCATGACCTTTTTCCTCGGTGTAAAATTTATCCTGAAGCCTGTCATGGCAACTAAGGAATCTATGTCCGATGTACCCGCAAAGAAACGTGCCATCCAGTCTCTCGCCTGCGGCATACTTATCGGTTTTATCTGCGGTTTTGTAGGTGCGGGCGGCGGAATGATGATGTTGCTCATCCTCACTTCCGTACTTGGATATGAATTAAAAACTGCCGTAGGCACAAGTGTTTTCATAATGACTTTTACCGCATTTACAGGTGCCGTTTCCCACTTTGCAATAGGAGGCATGCCTGACATTCCGGTATTTGTATTATGTATTGTCTTTACATTTATATGGGCAAGAATCGCCGCAATCTTCGCCAACAAAGCTAAACCTGAGACACTTAACCGTGTTACCGGCGTAATCCTCATGCTTCTCGGCATAGTTGTTTTTGTATTTTCCTTCTTTAATTAAATTCAAAGAAGTATATGCAACAGGCACAGGCTATGATTATCAGAAAAAATATAATATTGAAAATCACATTTGCCTTGCGGTTTTTTCTGTGCCGGCTGCCGTTATGCTGTATGTTATGCAGTACGCTATGATATACGTTATTCCGTACTGCGTTCTGTGCTTTTCTCCCTGCCCTGTAATGAACTGCCAGAGGGTCAGTTCTTTTCATTATTCTATTATAAAATGCATTGAGCCATATAATATCATCCCTGTCACATATCTGGTAATCAAAAGTTCCCTCATCATGTGCCATCTGGTTTCTTATGTGTCTTAACCGTTTTAAGGTTTTGCAGTCCTCGGAGTATTCAGACCCGATTGCTTTGAGTTCATCTATATAACGTGTCACCCCGCCGTTTCTTAATCCGAACACATCCGAGCATAATCTATCCAGTCTTTTGTACGTTTCAAAAAATTCCATATCGGTTTTGTTCATATTGCTTCTCCTTACTTTTTCAGCATATCTGAAATTTCAAAGCTATACATTATTTAGTAATAACACAAATTAATTTTTAACTATATATTAGATTAAAATATATAACTAAATAATCTTGTCTCCTTTTGAACGATTACATTTCCAGCATAATGTTTGCAGGTTGCTCTCCTCTGTCATTCCTCCCTTTGAAACAGGCTTTATATGGTCAATTTCAAGCAAAAGGTTAGGTTCCTGATAAATTGAATTTCCGCATAAGCAACATGTATAGTTATCTCTGGTTTTAATACTATCACGGAGCTTTTTAGTCATAAGCAACCTTTGTTCCTTTGCAAATTCCTTTGAAGTAAGCTTATTTTCCAAAATCTCAATTAATTTTACAATTGTGTCCTCAGTCATAGGTACTGTAAAATATCTTTGTGCAAACCCTCCATTCGAGGTATATGAAAACCTATACTCCACAGTAAGCACTCTTTCATCAATGTACGCAAACCCTAATCTTGAATAAAAACCTGCTTCATCATTCTCCAATACATATCCAGGAACATCGCCTATATACTGTCTATATTCATTCTTGTAATTATCAATAATCTGTTTTGCTTCTCTTAGTGTCTCAAGTTCTTCTACAAGTAATTGCAACTTACGTATCTGTTCAGGATACATTGATTTATCATGATAAAAATACTTTACAACATAATCCAATGGGTTATTTTCTGCACTTGCAAATACCGTTGATGAAACTTCTGCTGTAAAAGGTGTTATGTTCTTCTTGTATGGACGAATATAGTCATATTCATCATCTACAACGGTTTCATTACGTAAAGCTCTTGTTCCAAATAATTTTGAAATTGATTGAATTTTTTCGGTAATATATTGGTTAAACTCTCTCTGTGAACTCATCAAAGTATCACATGTATTCTTTAATTTTTTAAAATCAGCAGAAGCATAGTAATCAAGTATTTTTTTATTATCAGACACGATTTTCTTTATATCAGCATCAATATGTGTAATAAAATCTTCGATTAAATTCCATTCCTCACTGTCTATAGTTTTAATTTTCTTAATACTATTAACGGTCCTATCAAACAACTTAGCAACAAGATTATCTATCTCTTCCTGCTTATCTTTAACAATAATTTTCTCTCTTTTATCATTTGAAAAATCAATAATTTTATTTACTTTTTGGTAAAATTTATGTTGTTTTTCCTGTAAGTCAGCTTTCTGTCTTTCTTTAATAAAATTATTATATTCACTCTTTCCCATAAGAATAGATGGCTCATCTATAAGTTGATTAATTCTAGTTTTAGAAACTACAATTTCTTTTTGTGCTGTTTTTTTCCCTGCCGGTGAAGTATATCTGACACAGACTCTATAGGCTTCTGCACTTTTTAAAGCAAACCATATTTTTTTTACAATTTGTCCATATAACAAATTTTTTTTGAATTCATTATTTGCCAAAAAGTCCCTTAAAATTTCTGCATACTCTACCTTTTTATCCATTTTATTCTGTGCTATTTTTAATCTGCGTTTATCCTCTTTGAAGTATTTTACATCATCATATTTTTCTAATGTCTGACGGCTTTTTACCATTATACTATTATCAAAGTATGGCACTATGTTCCAATTAGGAAACTTCAACTTTTTTAAAACCTTTGATTCTAATACTAAATATAATACAAAATATGTAATTAATAGTATTGCTACAAGCACTAAAATTACTACCATTCCGTCTCTCTCCTTTATTCTTTAAATCAGCAGCCCTATCTTTAATACAATATCCGTTGTATCTTATAAAACTTGGAATGCAAACTCTTTTTTACAGAAAATTTCATTATGTATTTAATATCTTAATAACTGCCTTTGCCTTTTCGTCATCTGTATTTTTACATATTCTGCCGTAAAAATCTTTTAAATCTTTATCCTTTAATATGTATTTTACCTGCTTATTTTCAAGGGCAATTCTTATTAACTTGTCTGTCTGCTCCCCGGTCCAGTCGGTAACACCCGATAACTGTTCAATAACATTATGGGTGTTTGTAAAATTCGTGCTGTCCTCAAGCTTATTAATAAGCTCTTCTTTCCTTACTTCTTCCTCTGTCTGATTTCTGGTCTCATCATCTTTTTCGCTGACACATTCAAAGTGAAAATCCTCAAGAATTTCGTTAGAAATTGTCCTGTCAATTATCTTCTTTACAAGTTCCTCAAGTTTCGAGCCCTCCGTGTAGTCCGCAGGTGCATAGTATTTTATCCTGTTTTCTTCCAACATCCTGAATACTTTTGATTTGTCTTTCGTCTCGGAATTAAATACGCCAATGGAATGTCCACCATTAATATTAACCAGCTTCATGCAAGGAATATCCGTATCGCTGTCGCCTATGTAGACCATATTTCTAAAAGGAACCCTGTATTCATCCGGTTTAAAAAATGAATTTACACCCTGGTCGTTTATGTCCAGAACACCCTTCTCAATTCTGAAAAGGAACTGGGTCTTGTTGGTATAATTTACGACCTGGGCAGGCCATACCGCCACTCCGTCTTCATCATAATAAAAAGAACTGGCGTAAATCTTTTTAAACTTGTCTGCAACCTTCGTTCCCTCTATCATCTCTTTAAGTCCCGACGAAATTATATAATGTTCTACAATCACGCCTTTTTCTCTGCCATATTCATTAATCCTGTCAAACCATGAATCAACTCCCGGAAACAGTTTCACCTTGCTTCCGTCCTTAATTAACGTGTCCCTTGTAAACAGCACTTTTCCTCTCGCTTTACTCCACATCATATACATATATGCAAGGTTCTGGTCCATATCATTGCCTGATGCCAAATCATTGGATTCTTTCCAGAAATCCGCCACCTCATATCGTATTGACTGTATAAAGCCCTGTGCCTGCATGTCATCCGGCGACAATGTTTTGTCAAAATCATAGCATATTGCCAAAATAGGTTCTTTATTCATATTTATCCCTCTTTTCTGTACTTTTATATTAGCATAGTAAAATCCTGACTTCAATGGAGGATTTCTGTCCCTACATATTCTCTCTGATGTTCTCAATCAATTTAATATCTGCAGGTAACCACTCAACATCTTGAAGCTGTTCCTTTGTGAGCCATTTTGCATTCTCATGTTCTTTTAACACAAGATTTCCTCTTACTATCTCACACCAGAAACAATCCATTGACAAATGGAAGTCGGAATAATCGTACTCAATTGTATCAATTAATGTTCCTACCTTGATTTGAGTATCTAACTCTTCCATAATTTCACGTTTTAATGCCTCTTGTGGTGTTTCTCCCTTCTCGATTTTTCCTCCCGGGAATTCCCAGCTATCCTTAAATTCCCCATATCCTCGCTGAACCACATCCAAGATCCAAGATATGTGCACCCGCATATAATCGTTTCTCAAACATACTATATTGTGCGCTCATATCCAAATTGACGGTAGAATCATAATACTCTATTGTTTTACGCATTTTTCACCTTAATGAGGAATCCCTCATTTCTATCTACAAAAGAATCTTAATAAGTTCAGCCTTTAGCTTAGCTTTCCTCTGCTCCACAAACTGGAGGAAGTTAGCATATGAATATTCTATGTCTGGAAGCATATTGATCGTCCGATACTGGATTTTATCTGCATCTGTCTTATACTGTTCTGTAAACCACACATCAAAATCTGTAGTTAGTTTCTCTTCATTAAGCTGTGCTGCCAGCAACTGCAAATTACCTATATCATTAACAGTCTCAATGTACTGATCCAGTTTATCTTCTGGAACGCCCTTCTTTCTCAGATAGTTCTTTCTGAACTTACTCTTCGGATACATATGATCCTCATGGAACTTATTGTTGAAATCAAGTGACGGATATAGAAGCATAAGAGTTGACAGCGTTTCTCTTGCGCCATATCTGAGTTTAAGAAGATACTCATCAATATCATCTTCGCTAAACTGAATCGATTTGTTGGTTCCCTTGAATTTATCAATGATAGCCTCAATCGGGAAGTCATTTGTACCATTCCCCCGGAGGATATCTCTTATTGGTCGTATAACATTATCAGGCTGACCGCTGAATGCTTTCTTAAGTAATGCCATAATAAGCCATTTCTTGATTTTCGAACGATTATCCTTGGTGCTGCTTGAATCAACAAAATTATCTGGCATTCCAATCGTCATAAGATAGTAGGCAATCGGTATTAGGGCATTGTTAGAACTTAATGTTTCACCTGTATAACCAAAAGAGGATGCCAGATTAACAGACTGCTTGATTGCCCTCTTAATCTTGTCCCAGTTTGCCTCAATCTTCATCATGTTAGGCTTATTGAAATTATCAACCTTGAATGCAATATCCGGAAAATCAGATAAAACAAGGGCCGTTTTAAGCACAAAGTCCTTGTTGATTCTGAATCCACCGCCAATAGCATTTACATCTTCAACGAAATCTGTGATTTCTTCTCTTGCATCGTGATTCTCCCACTGCGCAGAAGCAATAGAAAGCAAAAGGTCTGAATATGTAAGAACGGTACCGCCGCTATTGACACGAATAAAAATATTCAGAACCTTATCCAGTTCATCTGTTTTCTCTTTGTAGTAACTGAGCGTAAGAGATGTGTGGATCACCTTATGCAGCTGGGACAGTGTATTAGTCGCGAACTTCGCCTGTTGCTTGGTATAACTGAACTCTTCGGAAAAACTGATATTGTCCGTCACGTATGTAGCAACATCTCCGAGATCATCCATCTCCAGGATCTTACCGACTTCAAACCAGTATTCTTCAGATGTGTTTTTCACTGTGTCACAGATCTTAAACTCAAAATCATATTTATTGGTGCCATCCTTGGCAGTATCAATCAGATTCAAATACAGTTTTCTCACAGGATAAGCGTTATCATTTTTCTTCTGCTTATACTTTAACCTATATGCATATGTCCCCTTTAAGCCAATATAAATTGAAGTGAGACGCTGTTGTCCATCCAGAACAGCTGTCACACCATCTGCACCTTTAAGGTCAGCCTTCTTATTATGGACGGAGTTCTTTTCATGATAGTTTTTCAGGAACTCATAAAAATCATAGTTACCCAGTTTATCCTTACTGATCTCCCAGAAAAGGAATGCTCCGATTGGATAATCCTGCATCAAACTATCAAACAGAGTTTCAATCTGAGTCGTATCCCACACATACTCCCTTTGGATTGATGGAAGAACATATTTATTCGCAGAAATATCCTTCATTACCTCTGCTATTGTGAGTGGTGTCTCATATGCCATAAAACTTGCCTCCTGCTTTATCAGATTTTCATTGTACTCAGCATTTCCTTAAGCATGTGCTGAACATCTATTACATATTCCAAACAACCTCTAGCTGATGTTATTGTCAGCCTATCCCTATGAGCTGAAGGATTTCTATAATCCAGACGCACCTTTTCTATAAAGTGATAATCTTTATCTATTTCAGCCTCAACTCTACGCTGTTCAGAAAACTTAAAAAGGTTGTTCCTTGCATAATCAAGGAATTCATTTTTAGTACCTACATTCGCTATCTGGTAGCCAGTTATATTCCCATCTGTATCATAATCACGTTTCAGACCTATCACAGAAACTACAGATCCCAGCGTAAACTCGCTATCAGCTATTACAGTTTCAGTAATCTGTCCTCTATCCCATTGTCTAAGAGCAAAAGGCCATCGAGATACAGAACTGTATTTTTGTTTCAGAAAATTTTTATAGCTTAGGAAGAATCGTTTGGTTGTTTCTACTTCTAAAGCCTTTGTTACAAGCAGGCACACACCAGAGTAATCAAAGGTTTCACTGTCCTTCATTTTGATCATGGTTTCATAATTACTCTTCGCAGTAATCAAGAAGGCCTTACTCTTTTCATCTAGCCGTCCCCACACCTCTTCCGTCAGTTCTCCAATTAAATAATCTTCAAAATACTTATGATCTTTTGTTGACAACGCAGAATGTGTAAGTGTACTGACTATTTCAGCCACCTTATCCTGAAGCTGTTTCAGTGCAATCTCTTTAACTGCATCGTCGCTACTTTCTAAATCATTTTTGAGCGATACTCTTGCCATTTGAATCTGATTAAAAGAATCCTGAATAATAGCAGCATCAATGCCAAATCCAGACAAAATATCCTGTTGAAATGCAATCATCTGATCCTGCTGAGCAATTCTGGCATCCTTTTCTTTAAGCTGCTCTTGATACTCTATTTCTCGCGCTTCTCCAAGCATCATACTGTGGATGCGGTAACATTGTTTGAGGTCCCTTTTTAAATTCGATATACCAAGGAAAAGGATTTTGTTCTAAAATATTATTTTGAATATTAATCAGCTCATCATAAAGTGGACTGTAAATAATATTTTTTCTTTTTATATTCTGAGCTGCTTTTTGTTGTTTATTATTTACCCAAATAGATCCCATTAAAGAAAAAAGACCACCAATAAATGCTCCTAATAATGTTCCTACCACTCCAAACAAACCTGCGTTTTCAGTAAGAGCACAAAAATCCATTTTAGTCATTCCAACTATGATCATATATAAAGCTACAAACAACATAACAAACACCAGTAATTTTCTATGTCTTTGAAGCCAAAAATTTATTTTCAATTTTTTCATAATTATCATTCTCCTCTACATTACTGGCACTCCAACCAATCTTATGTCATTTATCATAGACAGTTCCGATAAACTCAATTTTAAATTAACCTGCCAGCCATTATTCATACATATTCCTATCTCATCATTATGATTTTCTATGGCTATTACTCTAGTTGGAGCTTTCCCTTCAATAATTATGCGATTATGACCAGATATACTTTGAACTATTTTTTCAGCAAAAAGACAATTATTTTCTGTGCTATTTAAACAATAGCCATCTCTATCCAAAGCATTTCTAATAAGAATTTCCAAAAAATATCCTCCCTAATTTTATCTAAATCTAATTTGAAGATTTAATTTGATGAACATCTCTCCATTTTCCTCATACAAACTCATATAATCATGCCTACTTGTAGATGCACGTTCAAGAATGGTATTATCCAGCAGATACTGCTCAAAGAAATTTCTGTTATAAATATGATAAGCAAGAATCTCTCCGTCTGCTTTTACAATGATATATCCACCATTTGCTTCATCCAATCCATCCCAAGGCTTTGCGGGTTTCATTCCCAAAGCACAGGAACATAAGAACTTTTTAAATTTATATGTGTACATCATAGCATCTCCGTATCCCAACGGATCCCTATCTCCCAGCATGTCCACCAGCTTATCACATTCCTTCACGTCTTCAGTATAAAAATATAACAGCATATTGCCGATGATTTCCGGCATGCTACTGTCTACCATAATTAAATTTCTCTTAAATCCGTCATGATTCATTCCACAATACTCAATGTTTCCACCATACTCGGCTATTTGGGACATTTTATCTTTAATCTTGGTTCTAGTATCTATAGCATTAATTTCATTCGCCTGAGCTGAAGATATGCCAGTCACTTTATAAATAAAATTGGTTGTTAAACCTGCATTCAATAATGTAGGTGCATTACCAATCTCTGATTTAATCGAAAAGCCAACATTTCTAATATAGTTTGTATGTATATCTTCAATTTGCATAGAAATATCGGTTGTATCAGTAGATGGAGCCTTTATCTTTGTTACCTTTATACCATTAGCAAATTTAGCCACATCTTCAAGCTCAAAACTTCCGCTATGTGTAGCAATTTCGCTTAACAGCCTATCTGCCTGATTTCCCATTTCTTTTCTGTCAATTGACAATATTCTATTAGAGTGCATTTCTACTTTTATTTGATTATCGCCAATAATATAATCAATAATCTCGCCCCTAGTTTCCTCCCGCATTATCTTGAGAATTGGATAGTATATATCTTCAATTTTTTCTACTTTTTCATTTGCTGCATATACTCTTCCCTGACTGAGCAATTTCATAAATGCATATAATTCTGACCATTCACCCTTGTTTCCTGACATTCTTCCATCTTTATTTGCCATTCTCTAACACCTTCCTTATCTCACTTGCTATTGCCTCAATAACATTAACTGTTACACTGTTTCCTAATTGCTTATACAAGTGTGTATCTGCCAATTCAAGTTTAAAATCATCTGGGAATCCCTGTAACCTTGCCCATTCCCTTGGCGTCATCTTTCGTATTCCTTCCCTATTTACTTCTCCCTTTATATGAGTAATTGGAGTAAAATTTGTCAATCGCTTATCAACAATTAAATTTCTTTCTCTTCCCATTCCTCCACACACAATTGCTCCTGCTTTTCCGTCAAGATCTCTTATTTCATAACCAAAGCCATTTCCTCTAGCTTCATGACGTGCTTTATGTCTTTTAAGTGTTTCAATATATACGGTTGAAAGATAATATTTTACACTTACTTCCTGTTCTTCTATTATATCTCTGATACAAGTATTGGATTTTGTTGGTTCAGGGAAATGGAACTCACTACTATCAATGTTATTTCGAAATGCAACAATATATATTCTTTCTCTATTCTGAGGCACACCAAAATCTTTACTATTCAAAACCTTATCGTATACTGTATAGCCAATCTGTTCAAAAGCCTTTTTTATAATCTTAAAGGTACGTCCGCCGTCATGTATGGTTAATCCTTTAACATTTTCACAAAAAATAACTTTAGGTTTGTGATATTCGCATATTCTGACAACATCCTGAAATAGAGTTCCTCTGCACATTCCCTTATAATCATCATCAAATCCCATACGTTTTCCTGCAAGCGAGAATGCCTGACATGGGAATCCCGCTAGACAAATATCGAAATCAGGGATTTCTTTTTCATCTATTTTTGTTATATCTCCAGCAATATCAAAATCATCTTTATAGTTCATTCTATAAGTTTTCTGTGCATATTCATCCCATTCACTCACAAATACTGTATTTATTTCTTTTCCAAAAGCTCTGTCAAATCCTTTTCTAATTCCACCTATGCCAGCAAATAAGTCTATAGATTTATACATGTGAAATCTCCTCTGTCTCAATATCGTAATCATTATATTTCTGTTCAAATATATTTTCTTCTATCACCTGTATACACTCATCGGTTTTCTTCATAATGTCTTTTCCCCAAAAGCGTATAACAGTCCAACCCAGAAATTGAAGTTGTTTATTTATATCATCATCATGCTGTTGATTTTTCGATATCTTTTCAATCCAAAAGTCCGCATTCTTTCCTTTTTCCAACTGCGGTTTCAAAACTTCCCAATCTTTTCCATGAAAAAATTCACTATCGCAAAATATAGCTATTTTATATTTTGTAAGAACAATATCTGGTTTTCCCGGTAATTCTGTGTAATTCTTCCGATACCTGTAACCACGTCTCCAAAGTTCTTTTCGAAGTTTCAATTCAATAGAAGTATCCTTCGACCTAATATTTTTCATATTCTTATGGCGTTGTTCTTTAGTCAGTCTGTCCACTTTACTCACTCCGATTCATCAGGAACAATTTCCAGAATATCTTCAATATCACACTTTAGTGCTACGCATATCTTAAGCAATATGTCTGTATTAACATTTTCATTCCTTCCAAGTTTTGCAATTGACGCATTACTTATTCCCGCTTTTTTTGCAAGATCTTTTTTCATCATATCTCTGTCTATCAACAGTTTCCATAACTTCTTATAACTAATCTTCATGTTTTCCTCCGAGCAAAACATATGTTCGTTTAGTATAATATCACATCATGATTGATAAATCAATGCTTTTTTTTAATTACTTATGAGTTCTCACATTTTATTGTTCGTTTTGCTATTTGCACTTAGGTAAGATTACCTTATCGGTAAAGTTTCCGTATTTTTATCCACAAAGCCACGTTTTCATAGGCGTGTTATAAACAGCTTACAAAAATCCGGCAGATTGGTGCTTTAGAAGAAATCTGGCAATTTGAAATTACATTTTACGGAAACTCAAAATGTGTTATTAAAATCCATTACTCCAATGACAGCAACTTAACTATCTTTGCTCCGTTATTTTATTTCTCTCCAATTATAACAACGTGGTTAGCACGTTTTTGTAATATTGCAACCTTGAACATTTTTATTTCCTCCTACTATGATAATTCTCAACGCACATTTTTTATATTCCTCCGCCCACAAATAGAGCCAAGCTAGAGTCATTTGATAAAACAAATGCCGAAATCCCGCATAAATACAGGTTTTCGGCATTTTAATCCGTTATTCAAACTCGGCAAGTTACTTCTTTACTTAAACTATTTTGTTTAAGTTTTATTTAAAATCTGCCGGTATTTTACTTCTTTTGCAACCGCTATTTTGAATAAACTGCATCGTTTTTTGAAAGAAGATATACACAATACTTATTCATGCTGATTCCTTCCCTCCTAGAATGTTCTGCAAGAGAACGATGAAGACTTCGCGGGATTCTAAGTTTAAGCTGTCCGGCTCATGGATTTCAATACCAGCTTCCATAGCAGCTTCTAACTATGCTTTCTTGGCATCTAAAGCGTTTGCGACAGCGTTTTCTACTGTTTCTCCACAGGTAATACATCCCGGAGGTTCCTGTTCCTCTACAAATTCTACATTTCCAATCAAAGTCACACTGTCGCCACCAGAAAAATAACAGACACTTGCTTTGGAATTTTACTTAAAATGAGTTGATTTACAACTATCAATAATATACTATATTAAGTTCAATAATGCCAGTACTTGTTCGTAAACATCCCTCTTGGTCATTTCTATACTTTCCTCATCCTCTAAATCCATAAAATCCGCCACATCTTTTGGACCGGCATAATTTTCGGATGCAAATTTACCTGCTAACTTCTCTTTCGCTTCTATCACAATATTTTTATCCCTTATGGGTTCAAATTCTTTTGCCAGTTCTCTTACTCCACCAATATGATGTTTGATAATAAAGTAAGACAATCAGCTTATCTGTTTCCGGATATCCATTATCTGATTCCCATTTTGAAACCGCTTGGCGAGATACACCAAACATGTCTGCAAGTTGGAATTTATTAATTAGAATTGCTCTCAAAGCAACAATTATCTTAACATTCCCCAAATACACTCCAGTAATGTTAGTGCAAGGGAGATCCGTAAAGTATATTCCAATGGATATCAATGTATTAAGGCATAAAAAAACTCACACAGGCAGATGTAAATCTGCTTGTATGAGTATAATAAAACAGGGTTTTAGTTGAATTAGTCTGTTAATTTTTAAGCCAAAGTATCCTTAGGCCAGAATTTTCTTAGTGCCACATAAGAAATGACAAAGTTTGCAAGCCAGCCTGCCGGTACAGCAAGCCAAACAAAGGCAATATCGAAACGAGGCGCAAAAATCAATGCTACGGACAAACGAATTGCAAGGTTAACCATATTTGCAATTAAAAACGGTCGCATATTTCCGATTCCACGAAGAACACCGTCTGTTGCCATTTTAATGCCCATAAGTATGAAAAAGTAGCCAATCCATTTCATATAATCACCGGACACTTGATACGCTAATTCCGTTCCGTCTTTTCCTAAGAAAAGCGAAGAAATTTGTGTGTGCATTGTTTCAATAACTATAAAGGCAAGAACGGCAAAGCATGCATCCAACAGTAATGCGGCACGGTAACCTTTCTTAATGCGGCTGATTTTTCCGGCACCGAGATTTTGCGAAACAAATGGCGACACGGCATTTCCGATGGATACAAATATCAGCGAAAAAACATTTTCAACTCTCATCGTTGCTGCATATCCTGCGAGTGCTTGCGTGCCAAACGGATTTACAACCGCTTGCACAATCATCATACCGATTGATACGGTTGATTGTTGAAGGATAGACGGAACGGCGATTTTAAGCATTGTACGCAGTTCTTTTTTGTCAAACCAATGAAACAAACCTGCATATTTTCGCATACGGTAAAGAAAAATCAAAAGCGAAAGTACAGCTGAAATACCTTGTGCAATAAGAGTGGCAAGAGCTGCACCGAATACTCCGAGTTTAAGACCTCCCACCATCCAAAGGTCCATAATGATATTCAAAACAGACGAAAATATTAAAAGCCATAACGGGATTTTTGATTCACCGATTGAAGTGAACATGGTCGACAGAATATTATACATAAATAAAAACGGAAAGCCAACAAAATAGATACGTAAGTACAGCACCGCATCTTTCATTATATCCGCAGGAGTTTGCAGTATACTCATCATCCAATGAGAAGTGCAAAATCCAAAAACACCGAGAAATACGCTTAAAAGCAAAAAACTTATTAAAGAAGTAGAAACGATTGTTTTCATCTTCCCATAATCTTGAGCACCAAAATAACGGCTTACAAGCACACCTGCACCTACACCTGCACCGAGTGCTATGCAAATAAAAACATTCGTAAGTGCGGCACAGGCACCGACGGCAGCAAGCGCAGATGAGCCTACAAATTGACCTACGATGATTGAATCAGCCATATTGTAAACTTGTTGAAAAAAGCTACCTAAAATCATAGGCATTGCAAAAACAGTCAACGCTTTTAGGGGTGGGTCAGTTATTAAATATTCGTCCTTTGTCATTTTTATATTCTCCTGAATTTTTCTTGAATTATTTCTGTATAAGTTTTACAGAAATCACATCAAAAAACAATTATATTATCAAAAAGCCGAACAAGCTGCAGCTATCTCAGTCTGCACCCTGTTCGGCTTTTGCTTTTTACTGAACAATCGCTCCCTGAGCGAACGTTAAAAGTATATCATTGGTATAAATAAAAGTCAATGAAAAGTAATAAATTGACAATTTTACTTGTATGCTGTAATATAAGATTAAGATTATGTAGGAGTAAAATTATGAAAACTAAGGAAAAGGTTGAAAATAAGAAGGGGAAAAAATTGAAAATTGCTTTGCTTGTTATTGCGGCAATAGTTATCGTAGCCGTTGCTTTTATAAATTTAACTACTTTGCCGAAATATGACGATGATAAAAATGTTATTTATGTCGGTTCTATGGTGAAGTCAAAAACAATTGATTATAAGGATGAAAGCGGCGAGGGACTGACTAAAAATCCTATTGTTAAAATCATGCAAATGGTTTGGCGTTTTTGTGACGGCGGTGATAAAAGCAAGCACGCAAAGCAAAATCCACCTCAAAATATTGAAATTATAAGCGATATTGCGTACATAGATGACGGAAATTATTATCATAAGCTTGATGTGATGTATCCTAACAATATTTCTGAAAATGATAAGCTTCCGGTTATTATTGATATTCACGGCGGCGGTTGGATGTATGGTGATAAAGGGCTTAATGAAAATTATTGCCGTGCGCTTGCCGACAGGGGATATGTTGTTTTTGATATTAACTACCGTCTTGTGCCTGATGTTAATGTTAATGAGCAGATTAAGGACGTTATGTCTGCGCTTAAATGGATAGGCGAAAATATTGACAACTATCCTTGCGATTGTGAAAATATTATGCTTACGGGTGATTCGGCAGGCGGTATGCTGACATCTTACGCAGGTGTTTTACTTCAAAGTGAAGAATTAAGAGATGTATTTGATACCGAAAGCGCCGATATTAAGCTGACTGCTCTGGTTTTGACCTCTCCTGTTTCCTATATGAAGGACGGCGGTTGGTTCAGCGTTTATACAAAGCCGCTTTGGGGAAAAAATTATAAAAACAGCAAAACATACAATTATATGGATTTTGATGAAATTTTGCCTTTTGCAAATGAAATGCCGCCTACATATTTGATTACAAGCAGCGGGGATACTCTTGCAGAGAAACAAACCGTTCAGCTTTATGAGCTTTTAAAAAAGAACGGCGTTTCGTGTGAACTTGCAAATTACGGTAAGGAATACGGCGAAACTTTGCCTCATGTGTTCAGTGTTTTGCAACCGTTTGAACCTGCCGGTAAGGACGCAATAGACAAAGCGCTTGCCTTTTATCAAAATGAAATGAAACAAGGCGTAAATTAAGATTTTAATTGCGCAGATTATGCTGTTTTGACAGCGACTCGATGATAAAATCATTTCGGTGTTATATATGACGAAAAACAAATTGCTTGATTCTAATCAGCTTAAAATAATTGCAATTGTCGCTATGACGGTTGACCATATTGCGTGGATGCTTTTTCCCGGTTATCCGAGAGAAGTGTTGCCTGTTATTATGCATATTATCGGAAGGCTTACTTGCCCGATTATGTGCTATTTTATAGCAGAGGGATATCATTATACTAAAAATATAAAAAAATATACTTTTAGATTGTTCCTTTTTGCATTTATATCTCATTTCGCATATATTTTTGCATCTAACGATTTTGTTGATGTTAAATCCTTTATCCCTTTTTATTACGGCAATTTTCTTAACCAAACGAGTGTAATGTGGTCGCTTGCATGGGGACTTGTTATGCTTCGAGTAGCTTACAGTAACAAGTTAAATAATGTTTTAAAAGTTTTATTTGTTATTTTAATATGTATAATAACTCTTCCAAGCGATTGGAGTTGTATTGCCGCACTTTGCATTATGGCGATAGGTACAAATAGGGGAAATTTCAAAAATCAAATGCTTTGGATGATTTTTTATGTGTTCCTTTATTCATTAGTTTATTTCTTTGCTATTGATAAGCTTTACGGTATTATTCAAATGGCGGTTGTTATTTCAATTCCTGTTATTTATCTTTATAACGGTCAGCGAGGAAAAAATGAAAAGGTTAATAAATTTATGAAATGGTTTTTCTATATCTATTATCCTCTTCATCTTGCAATAATCGGAGTAATAAATTTAGTATAAATATAAAAAAGACGTGATGCAAAACTGCATCACGTCTTTTAGACTGTCGATAAAGTGGCTAAACCGTGCCGTGTTATAAAACGAAATTCCATTCGGGGTCCCCGAC
>OGLM01000173.1_pt1 | contig 79272 bp, 77 predicted proteins | sample 1572531 | NCBI WGS metagenome assembly OGLM01 (sample SAMEA2581909, study PRJEB24529) | metagenome | biome: Human gut stool | place: China | collected 2011
ACGAATTATTTCCAAATGAACCTGAAGAAAACTATATGATGCACTGCCCTGAATGTGATCACAAGATGATTGTAAAAAAATAATTCAACAATTAAAGACAAATACAAAATGTTGGCTATTACGATAGTCCTTTTTGTCGTTCCTGATAATTCATATCTTGTGATATTTTAACACTATTTCACATGTCGTATTTCTCTGTTCCGAAACCTAAATCTTAATATAAAATAAAAGGCCTCAAAGAGGCCTAAATGATCATCAATTATTTTGTTTTTTCAATGATTTCTGTGAAGCTATCTTCTTTCAAACTAGCACCACCAATTAATGCACCATCGATATCTGGTTGAGCCATATATTCAACGATGTTGTTAGGTTTAACACTTCCACCATATTGGATACGTACTTTTTCAGCAGCTTCTTCACCATACATAACTTTAACTTGGTCACGTACAATTTTACAGCAGTTTTCAGCAATTTCAACTGAAGCAGATTTTCCAGTTCCGATAGCCCAGATTGGTTCGTAGGCAATAACCATTTCACCAACACATTTTGGACATAAGTCAGCTAAAGAACCAGCTAATTCTTCACGAATTACTTTTTCTGAGTTTCCAGCATCGTAATCAGCTTCTGTTTCACCAACACATAAGATTGGAGTGATTCCAGCTTTGATCAAACGTTTTGCTTTTTTGTTTACTGTTTCATCTGTATCACCGAACATTTCACGACGTTCTGAGTGACCGATAATGCAGTATTTAACTCCCATTTCTTCTAACATAGGAACACTAACTTCACCAGTGAAAGCTCCACTATCTTCAAAGTGGCAGTTTTCAGCAGCTACAACTAAGTTTTTAGCGTGATCCAATGCAGTTCTTAAATCAGTAAATGGACATCCAATTCCATAAGTAGCATTTTCGCTAGCAGCAACACCATCAACAGCTTCGAAGAAAGCTTTTGTTTCGGCGTTGTTTTTATTCATTTTCCAGTTTCCAACGATAATAGGTTTTCTCATTTTAAGTACATCTCCTTATTACTTTTCGCTGATAATAGCGATACCAGGTAATGTTTTACCTTCCATATATTCCAAACTAGCTCCACCACCAGTTGAAACGTGAGAGAATTTGTCTGCATATCCTAATTGTTTTGCAGCAGCAGCAGAATCTCCACCACCGATTACTGTAATAGCTTCTGGTAATTCAGAGATTGCTTTACATACTTCTTCAGTACCTTTAGCGAATTTAGGCATTTCGAATACACCCATAGGTCCATTCCATACTACAGTTTTAGCACCAGCTAAAGTTTTTCTGAACAATTCAACAGATTTAGGACCAATATCTAATCCCATCCATCCATCAGGAATTTGTCCAGCATCCGCAACACTAGTGTTAGCATCTTCACTGAATGCATCAGCGATTACGTTATCTACAGGAAGAACTAATTTGTCTCCAGCTTTTTCTAAATATTCTTTAGCTAAATCCAATTTGTCATCTTCAACTAATGAAGTACCGATTGAACCACCAACAGCTTTAGAGAATGTATAAGCCATTCCACCACCGATGATAACTTTATCAGCTTTTTTCAATAAGTTGTCAACAACATCGATCTTACTAGATACTTTAGATCCACCAATGATAGCTACGAATGGGTGAGCTGGTTCATCAACAGCTTTTCCTAACATTGTAACTTCTTTTTCTACTAAGAATCCTAATCCGTTTTCTTTAATATTTGTAGGGATACCTACAGTAGAAGCGTGAGCACGGTGAACAGATCCGAATGCATCTTCAACGAATACTTCACCTAAGCTAGCCCAATATGCACCTAATTCAGGATCGTTTTTGCTTTCGCCTTTTTCGTAACGAGTATTTTGCATTAATACGATTTCACCATCAGCTAATGCATTTACAGCGTTTTCTAATTCTTCCCCACGAGTTACTGGGCAGAAAGTTACTTTTACATCTGGTAACAATTCTTGTAAACGTACGGCTACGCATTCCAAGTTGTTTTTAGCTTTGTCTTCTTCAGTCTTAACTTTTCCTAAGTGAGACATCAAAATAACTTTAGCTTTGTTTTCTACTAAATATTTAATTGTAGGTAAAGCCATTACGATACGGTTATCATCAGTGATAACACCATCTTTTCTTGGCACGTTAAAATCACAACGTACGATGACCTTTTTTCCAGCTACATCAAGGTCTTTAACAGTTCTCTTTGTCATGTATATTCCTCCTACTGTCATTTTTTTGCACATCCATTATAACACTACATAAATTGATTGACTAGTTTTTCACAAGCAAAATATTCCACAAAAAGCGCTTTCATCACTTACTTGTGGTAATTACGACCATTATTGATCATAAAACCACGATAAATCTGCTCCAACATCAAGACTCGTGTCATTAAATGTGTAAAAGTTAGATCCGATAATTTCCAACGATAATTCGCTCTAGAAACTAATTTTTCACTTGGCCCTAGACTTCCCGCAATCACAAAAACAATATTTGAATGCTTCATTTGCCAAGTATCCAAATTTTTCGCAAACGTCTCAGAATCAATCATTTTGCCATGAAGATCAAGTAATACCACAAAATCTTGATCCGATAATTTTTCTAGAACACGATTCCCCTCTTTTTCTTTCACCAATAAAACCTCGGCTTCTCTAGAAACATGCTCATTTGCTTCATCCTTGACTTCAATTTCACTAAACTTACAAAAAGCCGACAAGCGCTTCATATATTCTTTTTCTAAAGACTGTAACGCCTTATCTTTATTCTTTCCAATCGCAATTAATTTAATCACAATATCCCTCCAAACAAATACATTATCCTAAAAACATAAATGATTTTCAAATTTCATTTTCTTTAATATCTTCCACAAAATAATCATAGCGATCCAAAAACAATTTCATCGTTTGATAGCTAGAAGTTGATTTATAATCCACTTCTTCTACCTTACCCTCATCAAATGATAAGATTTGAGCATTGGGAAAGCCCAATAATATAGGTGAGTGTGTCGCAATGATAAATTGACAATTCTGTTTCACACATTCCTCAATCAAATAGAGTAAGGCCAATTGATTCTGACAAGATAAAGCTGCTTCCGGTTCATCTAGAAAGTATAATCCATTTTTATTTGTTTGTTTCATCAATACAGAAAAGAAACTCTGACCATGCGATTGATCATGATATCTTTCAGAAAAAACACCACGATATTCCATTTCCTTAGTTGCCACATTATAAAAGCTTTCTGCACGCAAGAAATACATCCAATCCGGTTTTCTAGAACGCCACAAACGCATATGTTTGTGCAAACTAGAATACGAATCATACGTAGAAAAATCATAGTTCCTTGTTCCACCTTCTGGATTCAATCCATTTTTAATCGCAAGTGCCTCCAACAAGGTGGATTTTCCACTTCCATTTTCTCCGCAAAAGAAAGTTACCGGCTTATTAAACATGAATTGATCAACACTTCGAATACTTTGAATATCTGCCACATAATCATCAATTTCATCCCATAAGATGTCAAATCCATTTATAAACATATATATCACCTAAAAAAATAGTACTCTATCTGAGTACTAAATTCCATGATGATTTACATAATAAATATAGATACATAATCCAATCAAAAGAAATCCTAATATCCAATTAAACATTTCTTTTTACTATTCCATAATAGACTTTTGAAGTTAATACATAAATCACAATGTAGACTAGGGCAAAAACCGCAAAACATATAGCTGTAGTTCGAACATAAAGCCAAGCATCACTCACAAACAACAAATGAAGTAGCTTTTCAATCATTGGATACGCAAAACTTATATGAATACCCGCTACAAGTAAAGGCATAAAGAATACCGTTAACACCTGTGAATGAATGGCCTTCTTTACATCTTGTTGTTCAAGACCTACTTTTTGCATAATTTCAAAACGATCCTTATCTTCATAGCCTTCTGTAATTTGTTTGTAGTACATAATTAGAATGGTTGCCATAATAAATAAGAAGCTTAAGAAGATTCCAATAAATAAGAAGCCTGCATATAATTCAATCAATCCTTGTTTCTGATCCGATTTACTTAACCAAATAAAATCATTTATATTTCCATTTTGAGTTAACTTTTCAATAACCCTACGATCATTCGCATCACAATCAAATGAATAACTCGCAAATATTGTACTCGCGTTGTCGCCATACACATTTATCTGATCTTGTTGCATCCTCTCTAGAGTCTTTTCTGAATCCACAATAATATAATAATGCTCTGTCACATTGGGATTGCTCTCATCCATCTTCAAATGATCCAATTGTTTCTTCACAACATATTCTTTTCCAAATAAAGATAAAGTCTTCTCCTTAACCTTCTCTACATTAGAATACACATAAATTTCATTCGACTTTAAAGAACCCTTTATATTTTCATAGTCCTGAATATCCTTTAGTGGAAGGCAATAAAATTCTTGAATTTCATTTACGGCATTCATGCCCTCATTCCTGTAATCTGTAATCAAAGTTCCATTCTTTAAATATCCAGCATAATCCAATCTCTTATACGCAAGAAGATTCTTTGGAACAATGCCCATACGAATCAATTCTTCATTCATTTCATCAAAATCAATATTGGAAGCATCCCCATATCCATTTCCCATTACACTTCGAGGATATTGTGAATCCACAATACTATCAATGCTTGACCACATACTTAGTGTTGTAGACAACATGACTAAGACCATCGTTGAAAGAATACAGATATTAGCTAGTCCTACGGCATTTTGTTTCATACGATACATCATGCCAGAAACACTAATAAAGTGATTCGTCTTATAATAATAATTCTTGTTTTTCTTCATTATTTTTAAGAAAGTCACTGATATGGATGTAAATAATAAATATGTTCCTACAATGACAAGCACAACAGCCACAAAAAAGACATAGAGTGCGCTTAAAGGATTTTTTGTGCTGATCGATAAATAGTATCCAATACCTAGACAAAGAATACCAACAATAGATAGAAACCATTTTGCCTTAGGCTCTTTTTCACCCATATGACTCGAATGAAGCAATTCAATTGGACTTGAAATATGAATACGAATCATAGAATAGAAATAGATCAATACATAGATCAATCCAATCACAAGAACACATTGTCTCATACCTATAAATGAGAAATAGAAACCAAGTATAATATCTGCACCAATCATTTTTGCGATGATTAAAAACATCGCTTTATCAAACAAGATACCTAAACCAATACCTAAAGCTAATGATACAAATAAAGTAATCGCAGTTTCATAAAACAAGACGCGAGCTAAATGCTTCTTTTCCATTCCTAATATAGAGAATAACGCGAACTCTTTTTGTCTTCTTTTAATTAAAAAGCTATGTGTATAGAACAAGAAGATAAACGCAAAGATTTCAATAATGACAACCCCAAAGCCTAACATCTGCGTTAGTGTCATTGCCCCTAACATCTCATTTAAGTTTGGATTATTTGCCAAAGAAACAACCATATACAACATCATTGTCGTTAAGACACTCGTTAATATATAAGGAATGATGGTACGCGCATTCTTCTTCAAATTATCTACAGCTAAATTCAAATAGAAAGCTCTACTCATGATGAACACCACCTGTAGCTAGTAGTGTCAACGTATCACTAATACATTGGTACATCTGATCTAAATTCTTATTTCCCTTATAAATTTCATGGAAGATCTTTCCATCCTTAATAAATAATACGCGAGAAGCATGACTTGCCGCCTTTGTCGAATGAGTTACCATTACAATTGTTTGTTGATTCGCATTGATCGTTCCGAATAAATGTAAAAGTTCTTCTGTACTTTTTGAATCCAAAGCCCCCGTTGGCTCATCCGCCAAGATTAAATCTGGATTTGTGATAATGGCACGAGCTACAGCTACACGCTGCTTTTGTCCACCACTAATTTCATATGGAAACTTATCCAAAATATCTTCAATCCCTAATTGTTTTGCGATGGGTTCCAATCTTTTTTTCATTTCTGGATATTTTTTCTTACTTAAAACCAAAGGCAAGAAAATATTATCGCGATTATTAAAATTATCTAATAAATTAAAGTCTTGAAATACAAAGCCTAAGTGTTCTCTTCGAAAGTTCGCAATTTCCTTTTCTGAAATATGCGTAATATCTTTACCATGTAGTAAGACTTGTCCACTTGTTGGTTTATCTAAAGCCGCCAAGATATTTAATAGTGTTGTCTTACCCGAACCAGACTCACCCATGATAGCGACATATTCGCCTTTATTCACACTAAAATTAACGTTGGTCAATGCCTGTACTTGATTCTGTGTAAATCTTGTTGTATATACTTTTTTTAAATTTTTTACTTCTAATAATGCCATATTCATTACCTCCATGTACACCAAAATTCTACAAAGAATCCAAAAGTGCAGCCATCGATTCAGCTAACACTATCCTTACAAGATTGTAAGATTACTCTATTCTTCCTTCAAAATGCGTAAGATCCAATATCACTCGAGTGCCTTTACCAACATTTGATTCAATTCTGATTTTATGATTCAACATATCTAAAATATTTTTACATAAATATAGACCTAGACCACTAGCTGTTTTATCACTACGCCCATTCATACCTGTATATCCTTTTTCAAACACACGATTTAAATCACTTGCACTAATACCAATACCGGTATCTTCAATAACTAAAACATGTTTAGACTTCATATATATAGATATCAAACCATTTTCATTGGTATATTTAAGACTATTTGAAAGGATTTGTTCCAACACAAACACAAGCCACTTTTCATCACTCAAAATAACATTCCCAGTTTCTTTAAAGCTCAACTGAATGTGTTTTCGAATAAATTCTGTAGAAAAGCGGCGAATCGATTGTCGAATCAAATCATCCAATTCTAATTCTTTAAATAAGAAATCGGTATGCGTACTATGTAAGCGTAAATAGGCTAAAACCATATCTGTATATTGATCCATGCGTAAGAGTTGCAGCTTAATTTCACTACGGCTCAACTTGTCATCTTCCAATAATAATTTCATAGCAGCAATAGGAAGTTTAGCCTGATGCACCCACATCGTAAAATAATCTTCTAGATCATGCATTTTATTTTCAGAAGAAATAACATACTCATCATGATCGTCTTTCATAGCCACTAAGATTTTATGATAGTCTTCTCCCATCAATGAAGAATCTTGAAGATCACAAGACAAAGAAACATTACTATTGGATTGAAGTGTTACTAGTGTTTGGTGTTTCTTATAATATTTGTAGTAATCAAACAAGAAACAAACCACCAATAAGACACATAAAATCATAAAGGCATATGTAAAAGCTTCAAGTTCTAAATTATAGAGTTTAAATACACATAAACAGATCAAAACACTTACAACATAAATCATTATAAAAAACAATCGATCTTTTAAATAATGGATAAACAATTTCATATTTTATATCCCAATCCTTTTTTAGTTTGAATAAAATCCACAATGCCAATACTCTCTAACTTTTTACGCAAACGATTCACATTCACGCTTAATGCATTTTCATCCACATAAAAATCCGTCTTCCACAAATATTCCATTAAACGATCTCGAGATACAATCGTCCCCTTCTTTTCCATAAGCAGTCGAAGTATCTTCGCCTCATTCTTACTCAGTTCCATTTGAGAAGATTGAAAACTTACCGTATTATCATCTAAATTAAAGCGTACACCCTGATATTCAAGGATATTATGATTGGATACAAAATCATAGCTTCTGCGCAATATAGCTGTTATTTTAGCCGCTAGAACATTTAAATCAAAAGGCTTTACCACAAAATCATCCGCACCCTTAGATATAGCCATCACAATACTCATATTATCGGTAGCACTTGAAATAAAAATAATCGGCACCTTCGATTCTTCACGAATCTTTTCCGTCCACAAATACCCATTCAAATAAGGCAGTGTTATATCCATTAACACTAAGTCTGGATTAAAGGAATGAAATGCATCCATCACATTATAAAAATCTGTAACTCTTTCAACACTATAGTTCCAAGATTTAAGAAACGATTCTAACTTTTTTGAGATGAGTTCATCATCTTCTACAATCATTATTTTATACATAATCTCACCCATTTTATTATACTGCATAAACTAAGAAATCTTTCTAACAATGGTGTAAGATAAGAACAAAAGGAAGTGATAACATGATCTATCTTCAAATGGGAATCCTCATTCTAGAAATCGGATTATGTTATTTAATCAACAACGTATTAAAGGATACATTAAACAAAAAATACGATACGTCATTTGTATCGCATTACTATTAAATTGTTGAAATATGCGTACATATAAAGCCATGTGGGCTATACATACACTATTATGTTTACTTGTATTACCAGCACTATTCAAAAAAAGACAACCAATCATCTGCATACTTCTTTCAGCCATCATATCCACATCCATCGTTACTTTTGGTTCTGTGAATATGTATACCATCCATAAAACCACCTACAACATCACAACAACAAAAGAAATCACAAACACCAAATTTCTATCTACTTGGCAAAGACTTCGTCTATGAATCCACATCCAAAGAAGATACGGAAATCCTATTTAAACAACTCGGAAGACTTGCTAAAGTAGCCCCTGTCTATTATGTATATGGTAATCATGAAAACAAGACAAAGTTTTCAAGAACCAAACTCAATCAAGAAATCACAAAAAACAACATTATCATTCTAAATGATCAAGAAGTACATTTTAATAACATAACTCTAATCGGCAGAAAAGATTACGCAAACAAAAACCGCAAGAAAACAAAAGACTTCAATCTAACAAACAAAACCTACAACATTGTTCTAGACCATCAACCACGAGGAGCAAGAGAAAACATTAAAAATAATGTCGACCTTCAACTCAGTGGTCACACCCACAACGTTCAAATGTTTCCACTATCTTTCTCTTACCACCTACAACCCAACTTTGCGGACAATTACGGAAAAGAAACATTTAAACACTACGCAAAAAACATTAGCTCAGGCCTTGTTGGTTGAGGTTTTCCTATAAGAACAGAGGGTGTATGTGAGTATGTAGTAGTTAATATTAAACAAGATCAATAAAACCAAATAATGCAAATGAAAATCCCCCTTAAGAACTACCATAAGGATTTTTGCCTGAAAAAACACCAAATAATACAAATAAACTTAGTCCTCAAGAACACAGTGTCTGTACTAGGCTGGCAGACTAACGTTCAAATAATACAAATAAATTTAGTCCTCAAGAACAGTGCTGGACTTTCCCGCCACATTTCCTGTGTTCAAATAATACAAATAAACTTAGTCCTCAAGAACCGCAATGCCTTATACGTTGATATTGTGTCTGTTCAAATAATACAAATAAACTTAGTCCTCAAGAACACATCCAGAATATATTGCTTGTAACCAAGGTTCAAATAATACAAATAAACTTAGTCCTCAAGAACTTCATAAGTAAATTATACTATAATTATCGGTTCAAATAATACAAATAAACTTAGTCCTCAAGAACTACATTGGCAACATCGTTCCGCTTTCAATCGTTCAAATAATACAAATAAACTTAGTCCTCAAGAACGTCACTTCTTTTCTTCTCAATCTGTCAAATGTTCAAATAATACAAATAAACTTAGTCCTCAAGAACTTGTCTTTCAACTTTCTGATTGCGTTTCGGTTCAAATAATACAAATAAACTTAGTCCTCAAGAACTCTTTTCATCCTCAATCGGATAGTATCTGTGTTCAAATAATACAAATAAACTTAGTCCTCAAGAACCTGTTTGGCATTTGTGCATACAAACTCGATGTTCAAATAATACAAATAAACTTAGTCCTCAAGAACACCTTTCCTTCTGTACCGAACAAAATCTCGTTCAAATAATACAAATAAACTTAGTCCTCAAGAACTGTAATGTATGGTGGTTGGACATTGACTCGTTCAAATAATACAAATAAACTTAGTCCTCAAGAACGGTATTGCATCTAAGTATGGAACAACATGGGTTCAAATAATACAAATAAACTTAGTCCTCAAGAACCGTTATTACTTATCTAAATATTTTTCAAGGTTCAAATAATACAAATAAACTTAGTCCTCAAGAACCATATTTGTACAATAATTTGCTCTACAGAGTTCAAATAATACAAATAAACTTAGTCCTCAAGAACGTCAATGGATGCACAATCTCAGACTTTGGAGTTCAAATAATACAAATAAACTTAGTCCTCAAGAACATGTCAAGCCAGTAATTAATGGTGGAATAGGTTCAAATAATACAAATAAACTTAGTCCTCAAGAACCAGCAAGAATGTTTCTGATTGAAACAACCGTTCAAATAATACAAATAAACTTAGTCCTCAAGAACCTATTTGTATCATCAATCTGTGTCTGTTTGTTCAAATAATACAAATAAACTTAGTCCTCAAGAACCTCACAGGTTCTGTTGGCTTATAATCACCGTTCAAATAATACAAATAAACTTAGTCCTCAAGAACTCAATTTGTTCCATCCTGGCAAACCCAGGGTTCAAATAATACAAATAAACTTAGTCCTCAAGAACTCTGCTTTGATGTCTTTTTAACATCTGTAGTTCAAATAATACAAATAAACTTAGTCCTCAAGAACGGCGTAAATTGACTGTTAACAACTCCTATAGTTCAAATAATACAAATAAACTTAGTCCTCAAGAACTGCACAACCGGTAGCGTCTAGAGGTTATGGGTTCAAATAATACAAATAAACTTAGTCCTCAAGAACGTGCAGAGTTCATCTTTCCATACGCTCTCGGTTCAAATAATACAAATAAACTTAGTCCTCAAGAACCAAATACAGTCAAAAATAAAATCTTCAATGTTCAAATAATACAAATAAACTTAGTCCTCAAGAACGGTGTAAATTGACTATTTACGACTCCTATGTTCAAATAATACAAATAAACTTAGTCCTCAAGAACGGGAGTGTAGCCAATGAACTATATCAAAGGTTCAAATAATACAAATAAACTTAGTCCTCAAGAACCACCCAATCAGCATCGTTAAGTCCCCATCTGTTCAAATAATACAAATAAACTTAGTCCTCAAGAACATATCCATCCTTCAACGGGAAGATTCCTTGTTCAAATAATACAAATAAACTTAGTCCTCAAGAACACGAGCTCTTAAAGCTTGGATACGTCTCTGTTCAAATAATACAAATAAACTTAGTCCTCAAGAACTCATTCATCTTCAACGTTTCTAAACATTCGGTTCAAATAATACAAATAAACTTAGTCCTCAAGAACATTGAATTTTGTTTCTATTTGAAACCTTTAGTTCAAATAATACAAATAAACTTAGTCCTCAAGAACCAAGCTTTGTAGAAGGATTGTGCGTTCCTTGTTCAAATAATACAAATAAACTTAGTCCTCAAGAACTCGTTAAGATTTATTTTATTCTTGAATTTGTTCAAATAATACAAATAAACTTAGTCCTCAAGAACCATCTTTTAAGTAGACATATACAGTATGCTGTTCAAATAATACAAATAAACTTAGTCCTCAAGAACGATTGCATTTCGTGTTTCACGGTTCATAATGTTCAAATAATACAAATAAACTTAGTCCTCAAGAACTATCACTTGCAATTGCTCTGAATCGGTTCGTTCAAATAATACAAATAAACTTAGTCCTCAAGAACTTGTACTTGTAAAGTTTAACAGGCATTGCGTTCAAATAATACAAATAAACTTAGTCCTCAAGAACACATTATTTTACCCTCAATTTCTGCCCTGCGTTCAAATAATACAAATAAACTTAGTCCTCAAGAACGTACAGCGTCATGCCATCTTTTAGGCACTGTTCAAATAATACAAATAAACTTAGTCCTCAAGAACATTTTCAGCGCTCCATTGAGGATTGTAAATGTTCAAATAATACAAATAAACTTAGTCCTCAAGAACCGAATGCAAATGCACAAGCAAGCGCTAGTGTTCAAATAATACAAATAAACTTAGTCCTCAAGAACGAATTTTTCTTAACTTCCATTTGCTCGTCAGTTCAAATAATACAAATAAACTTAGTCCTCAAGAACTCAATTGCACCCATATTATTTTCCTCCATGTTCAAATAATACAAATAAACTTAGTCCTCAAGAACAGGCGTTAGTTGTTGATAGTGAAATCTACCGTTCAAATAATACAAATAAACTTAGTCCTCAAGAACTTAGATCCACCATAAACTACAAAGTTGTTCGTTCAAATAATACAAATAAACTTAGTCCTCAAGAACTTTATTATATAAGAATCGGACAGATATATGTTCAAATAATACAAATAAACTTAGTCCTCAAGAACGCGTTGCACAACAACATTCTTGATTCTGTTGTTCAAATAATACAAATAAACTTAGTCCTCAAGAACCAAATTGCATACGTCTTAAACTTCTTTTTGTTCAAATAATACAAATAAACTTAGTCCTCAAGAACGTAGCATATGCCTTACCATCTTTATCAATGTTCAAATAATACAAATAAACTTAGTCCTCAAGAACAAATAGGCATTACCTAACATACCAGCAACGTTCAAATAATACAAATAAACTTAGTCCTCAAGAACCCAATAGCACTAAAAAGAGTTTCATCTATAGTTCAAATAATACAAATAAACTTAGTCCTCAAGAACACTTTACAACCTATATTGATGAAACCCTCGTTCAAATAATACAAATAAACTTAGTCCTCAAGAACCTGTATTTAAACGAAATGTATTACAAGGCGGTTCAAATAATACAAATAAACTTAGTCCTCAAGAACAAGATGATTTAGGTATGGACCACTCTCCAGTTCAAATAATACAAATAAACTTAGTCCTCAAGAACCTCATTTTAGCCAATTTAAACACCCCCTTGTTCAAATAATACAAATAAACTTAGTCCTCAAGAACTGTCGGCCTTATTATAGCATATTTATGCTTTATTTACAGTATATCTTGAGTATAAGTATCATTAAATGTTAGATAAAAAGTTGTGTTTTTATCTTCAAATCGTTCCATTAATCGAATGTTTTTTTGTGTTTGTTGTTGCTTATGAAGCATAGTATAAGGGTTTTGTATATAGGAAATGTTATTAAATTGGTTTAAATCGTATTCATATTTTTCAATGTAATCTTTATTGGAAACAATCAACATTGCAAATTTTTCTAGTTCTTCAATAGAATCGCAAGCCATATAATCATTGTTTAAAAGAAACAGGATATTATCTTGATCAAATGATTTCAACCATTTTAATGTGGTTTGTGTGATTGGAAAATCTATATATACGACGTTAAATTGATTTCTACTCACAAACAATAACAAGTTGTAAATCATAATGTACTGTTGATCAACTGGAATATCTTCTATGTTTATATCTAGCATTGACAAAAACTTAGAAATATCAAAATCAGATATTTCTAAATTAATATTACAACCAATATTCCTTGTTAATATATCTCTCAATTTATACATGCCATGATCAGTAATCAAACTTCTAAATCCTTCTCTAATCAATTCAAACGATTTAAAATCATTTTCATTTTCTTGAATAAGATTAGTTGTTTCAATATTGAATATAGATTTTGTTCCAAATACAAAATTAGAATTAATATCACTACCATATGGGTAATAAATAAAATTAAGCTCAGTCGGTTTAATTGACTGATTTTCAGAATCTAATACTTTACAATAATTTCTTTTCTTTTTAACGAATTGATTTGTAAAACAATCTATTATATCTTTTTGTTTAGTACCTGCTAATACTACTATATTATTATCTTCTGGAATCAAGTAGACAGATTCCTCATGTATTATTTTCACTATTTAGTCCTCCTATTATTAAAGTACGATCTGTTGTCGTAATGTTTTCTTGTAAAGTATAATTACTATTCATATTCACAATGTTTTGATATTGCCTCTCAGTTATTATTAAATATCTTATATCCCCATTATCAGGAACATTGTTTTTCAGCCTTTTTTGAATCGTCTTAGCTGAATCATTATTTATGCATAATTTTGCATAAACTGAATATTGGATTCGTATAAATCCTTCAGTTTTTAAATATTTTACAAATTGTCTGTAATGTCTTTGATCTGTTTTCGTTTCTTGGGGTAGATCAAAGAATAGTACTAATCGCACAAATCTACTACTCCCCTCCATAACGAATTCCTTTTGAAAAATCAATCTTCAAAATATCATCTGTTTTTTCGTTCAAAAAACCAATATAAGAATCAATTAAATCTTCAATCGCATCTTTTATACGCATCCATTTTTTATCTATATAAATCTTCGTTTCTAACAATCCAATCAATTCTTGTTTTTGAGCTACGCTGAAACTATCTTTAATATTTTCTTCTACCCATACATCTACTATTACTCGTAACGGCTCTATAAAATCATATGTTAAATTAAAGGCATTCGATTCGCCAATATGATGAATTCCTAACTGAGTTAATAATCCTCTAGCTGTTATACATTTTGAAATATAACTAGCTAAAATCTTATATCCATAATTCAGCGCAAAATTTCTTACGTCATTCTTATCATCTCTATAAAACTTTGTCCCAAACATCTTTCCAAAATAACACTTTGCACTCACTGCTTCTCGATTTGTTTGATCGTCGTTATAAACTGAATTCTTATAGCCAATTAAAGTTTCTAATTCATCACAATCCTCATAAATCAAGTCCAAAACATCAATTTCAGATTGTATTTTTTGTTCTATTATAAATTTCCATAATTTCTTTTTCCGAGTTATTTTCCAATTAATCTGTTTATTCAATTGCTTAAACGCCAAAGAATGATTGTTAAATGGTTGAAAAATACCAATTGGATCATTCTTTGAATCACAAATTATTACATTAATATTATTCTCTACCAATTTTGACAACATTGGAATTGTCATAGTGATTCGATCATGCGAGAAAATCACTGTATCCAAATCACATAATGGTATATTCTGATATTCATTTCCTATTGTAATTTTCATTCGATTTAATGTTAATGACACTGTACACTCAGTTCCAATTACTACTGTTTTCCAGCCCATATTAAAAAAATATAATAAAAAATGAGATAGCCACAATTAGCTATCTCTAATAGTTTTCGAATTTAAATCTTATTCTTCCAGACTAAATTCATTTGTATTATTTGACACACTTATTGTAGCACGTCGCTACAAATTTTCCAAGAGAACTTTTCCTTTTTAATCTTAGAATACTTTCCAGGAGCTTTTCTAGGCCCTGATATTAATAATTTACCATTTTCATTATATGTATAACGAATTCCTAAAATGCTAGATTTAATTTTAATATAATACGACTCTGATTCCATATCCGTATTAATACGAGGTACATATTGACAAATAACTTTTGGCCATGTTCTCTTTCGATTCACTATTAATTGTAAAAACGCCATAGTCTCAAGAAATTTTTGATATTTTTCTTGCTTTTTCAGTAGCTCATATACACCATTTCTATATCGTTCAATGTCTCTTATATCCATCAAATTATCTATACAATAATCAATAATCTTCTCTATTTTGTAATCAGAGAACTGTTTCTTTCCTTCTGGATTAATTTTTGCCATTTTAAAATCAAATTGTGTAGCTAACTCTTTTTTGTAAAAAATGACCTGTTTATAGATTTCATCATAACTAAATACATATATATGATCTAATTGAAGTTGATTTTTAACAATAGAACCAATATTAAACTTTTGAATTGTGTAGTTATTTGTATCATAAATTAAATCATTTTTAAATACACGCATACGGAAATAACATTCCTTCACTTTCCCATTTTCATCTAATAATTCAGGTACTTTATAGTAATCTCTAATTAACTTAACATATTGCTCTTTATTGATTTCACCATTGTTATTTACGATGACTTTTGGAATATGAATTCCAACATGGACTTTCTTTCCCTTCTTATCTGTGTATTTATAGAAATCTACTGCAACACAATTTATTGAGCTATAGATACGCTTATCATTATTTACCCCTAAAAGACCCAACACACCTTTTTCTCTCGGTATGTTTTTCTTCTTGTCCATTTGCGGATAAATAGTCGCATCAAAGAATGCACCCTTATAGTTCTTTTCTGCTTTTACGGAATATAAAGGCACCGTAGCTCTTACTTGAGAAACCAATGAGTCATTATCATTTGGATAATTACCAAATCGTTTGAAGTATGCATATTTAATGAATCCATACAATTTTTGATTTTCTGATTTATCACTATTCGGTTCTTGCGTTTCTTTCATTTTCTTTAAGAAATCCTGATAATACTTATTATTACCACGTTCATCATAATTTGGATAATATGTCGATAAAACCATATCTGCAATGGCAACAATTGAAGCATCATGAGCATGGTGTTGATCACCAATATCACGATTTTTCTTCATATTAAATGTATTTCTATACACCGTTGTAAACGAAGAACGCAATGAAACAATATGAGTATCATAATTATTAACTGTGTTATAAGCTCTTAAAATAGCCATTAATTCTCGAATAATATAGCGTGTATCCACTAAGTTACGATTAATAAATCCCATAGCTTCATCAGTCGATGCTAATAATAATCGTTTTAATTTCTTATCCGAAATCAATTTCATTCCATTCAATTCATAGCATCTACGTTTGAAGTCACTAGAGATAATGCGTTTTCCCGCTTTGTTTGTTACAGTTTCTGCTTCAATATATTCTAATGGAAGTCTATCTGCCTTTTTACCATTAATTTCTTTTTTAATCAACATCAAGTTATCCATGGAATTATCACCAAAACCACGAGGTAGAATGTGATCCATTTCATAATCCTCTAATTTTTGAATGTCAATCTCATCTCCAGTTACCATATCACGTCCATTTTGACGTATATATAGTTCAACTTTACGCTTATTTTTCTCTAAATATGGCTCAATAACATCCCAATCTTCCAAATACTGTTTTGATATTTTAGCATTATCCTTCTGTTCCTTCATTTGTTTAGTTAAGTAATCATACAAATTTTTCATTTGATCAAAATGCTTAGCTGGTTCATCACCATCATGAGCGCTATCTTTCAAATCTCTTGCCGTTTCAATCACAACACGATCAGGAACTCCATAAGTGTTTACAACTTCTTCATATAGTTTAAAACATTCGTTTAAAGCTCTTATAACAGGTCTAGCAATCGGAATAAATGGTTTACCATCTTGTATCAATAAATCAATAGACAACTTCTTCGTATCCTTTAATAAAGTCATATACTTGTTGGAATCAAAATTAATTCTATCTCCATCCAAATCCGTTGCTTCAGTAATCAAAGTCATTTGTTCATTTTTTTGATTTTCTGAATTATCCCTTAACATTTCCTCAAGTAATGTTTCTCCATCAACATTCATTTTTGTTTCCATAATAAATCGTTTAGAGAAAGCATAAAATCCATTTGATTTACATCTTGCTAATTTCTTCGCATCTTTTTCATCTAAATTCAACTTTTTAGTGAAATAATTAATTTTTGATTGTTCTTCATCAAATAAATTTAAGTTCAAAATAATATCTTCAATCTTATCTACTTTTTCTCTCTCATTTTCATTAAATAAATCAAGAATAGAATGCAATTCAAATTGAGGAAATACACTAATTATATTCTGATATAAAGTATATCTGTTTTTAAACTTACCTTCTTTACGAGAATCTTTTGGACCAAAAGATTTTAAGTTTAATAGTTCTGCAATTTCTTTATGCGAAACATAATCTGTACACTTCAAGAATAATTCATCAAATACTTTTAATTTATCTTCACGAGTTAAATAATAGCGGTTTTCATCCTTATCAATTGCAGTCAGAATATTCAATTCATTCAATAAACTAAATGTCTCTGCAATAAACGATCCTTTTGGAAGTGCATATTCTTCAGGTAAATATGTACAATGTGAAATCATATTTAACTTCCAATTTTGAATACTCTCTTCTTCGTTAACTAAAGCATCCTTGCAATACTCATATCCATACTTAAAAGTTCCATCTTTACGATTGATCCAACTATTTTTAGCTTGTGAAGACAAAGGCCCAATATAGTAAGGAATACGTGCTTTAATTGTTGAAATACATGCTTCAATAAAATTATCCGTAATCAAATCGGGATAAAACTCTTGTTGTTTATGCAAAATATCACTAGCTTCTTTTACATACAAACCATTCGGATACTTATTCTCCATATTTTTTACAACACGTAAACGATCTCCAATTGCCTTACTCATTTTTTTCTGAATATTATTCTTTTCTTCTTTGTATTTATCCGGAGCTGAATGTTCTAATTTTTGAATTTTAAGAACCTCATTTAATTTTTCTACAGCCACTTCACAAATATAATTATGATCTTTTAAAATCTGAGAAACTGCAATTACATCATGAAGTTCCACCGCATTGTTCAAAAATTCATTTAAATTATCCAATTTCAACAACTCATCTAATTTTACAGATTCTTTAGTTTTGTCCTCTTGAACAAGTACAACAGACTCACTAATTTTCTTCAAATCACATTTAAAGCCACAAATCAATTTTAAAATTTCCAATAATGCATCATTATCCTCAGCTTCTACTGTATATTCATCCTTTAACAAAGACTTTAATTCATTAGACTTTACTTTTCCCTTTTCAAAGATAGGTTTTAGTATTGTTTGCTCAAATTCTTTTGTATCTTCTTCAAAATTAACATATGCATGAGTAAACTCATAAAACTGTTCAACAAAGAAATCAAAAGTAATTGGTTCACTAGACGAAAAATTAATATTTTCCATCAAGAAATGACCGCGAGTACCACAAATATTATATAGACATAGTAATAATTCTCTTAAAGATACTTTATCATTCAACGCTTTCAATCTTAAATGGTAAACCGTATCTTCTTTAGGACGAGAAAATGTATTTGAATTTGCAGTATAACTCAAATAGTCTCTTTGATTTAATTCTTCTTTTGAAATCAATCCAAACTCTACAAATGCATTCTTTAATTGTTTCTTTCTCCAATTTCTTCTTCTCAATGTTCTTCTTGCCGAACGATTCAATCTAACTTCTTGTGCAGGGATTGCCTGTTCAAACATATGAACTCCCATATCCAATAGTTTTCCCTTAACTTCATCAATAATTGACCAGCCTATTGATGTAATTCCAATATCCAGGCCTAATACATACTTATTATCCATTTTAATGACCTCCATAAAGTGATTATGTCACATGCATTATATCACTTATGTAAGCCATTTCCTATAAATTTCTATATAAAGAGCAAAAGCGTATGCTCTCAGCATACACTTTATATAAAGTAGATTTTATATGTGTGAGTTATATTTTGTCTTTACATCGCAAAAGACATTATTTGACACCATCGTAGGTTAATTTTAAGTTTTTTCAAAAAGTTTTGAGATTTAATGTCTTTTTCACATTGGGTATTTATAATTGAAATTGCTACTAGATATGGCAGGTGGTTTCCTCTGGATAAATCCTTGAGACTTTCGATCCCCGGGATGGAGGAATAGGCGTATGCAAATTCAAATTAATATTGATATAACTATTGTCTTAATAGCTATTTTACAACTCATACGAGTGATCATTATTATTCATGAAGAAAACAAAAAGCGCTAACCACCCACTCGTAACGGGATTAGCGCTTCTACCTAATCCAGAGTGACCACCATATCTAGTAGTCTTTTCTGTATTTGTATTATAACGAGAAAGATAATAAATATCAACTTACCGATTTACACATGTATTTTAAAATATTTTAAAAAACTTTTGACTTTTAATAATCTTTTCACATTGGACCTTTATAATGGAAATGACTACTAGATATGTAGGGTGGTTTTCATGAATTAATCTACCTCCAAAGTCTTTTAATTCCAAAGACATACGCGAATTCAAGTTTTTGTCTTAGGCACTCTAACATATCTAGTAGTCTTTACTGATCTACGCCTCGATATAAAGATGTCATTTCTGAATTCCCCTTTAATTCTGAAACCATATATTTAACTAAGAACAAATCTTTATCAAAATTAGAAGCCAATTCTTTCTGGTAAATCATCATGTCCTTATCTTTATAATAAGCACCCTTTTTATCTGTAATTAATACAACTCTAAGATTGGGATATTTATTTAACAATAATTCTAGAAGTCTTTGTTCATCCTGAATTCCATTTTCTAATTTACTCGCATATTCTTTATTCACAAATATTGTATTTACTTTAGTCAAATCAAGATTTCTAACTTCTTTATCCACCATATGTAAATATACCGTATTTGATTCATTTAAATAGTTTTCTAAATTTTCATCATTATTATCAATAAATACTGTCTTACAATTCTCATTATGCTCCACTTGAAACTGTTTAAATAAACCTTTTAACTTTTCTTCTCTTACATTTAATTCCATACAATTAGCCTCCTTTCTTGTACAATAGCACAAAATGAAAAAAAAATTGAATACATTGTTTAGAATTTGTATAAAAGCGTATAATACATACAGGAGGAGTTTTAAATATGCAACCATTTGATAAAGAATACGTTTGTGGCATTGCCAAACAAATTTTGAACATTGATTCACCAACAGGCTACACAAAAAGAGCCATCGATTTCATGGATGAAGAAGCCAAAAAATTAGGCTATACAACAGGACGCAACCAAAAAGGAAACTTGTTGATTTATGTAGACGGAAAAGATTCTGAACACACACTAGGATTGAGTGCTCACCTAGATACATTAGGACTTATGGTTCGTTCCATTAAAGACAATGGAAAACTTGCCATTACTAAAGTCGGAGGCCCATGCTTACCAACATTAGACGGAGAATATTGTAAGATCTATACTCGTGATGGAAAGGTATATACAGGAACGATTCTTTCTTGTTCACCAAGCGTACACGTATATCCAGATGCTTCAACATTAGAAAGAAAAGAAGATACAATGGAAGTTCGCATTGATGAAGTTGTTCACTCAAAAGCAGATGTTGAAAAATTAGGTATCAACAACGGAGACTTCATTTGTATTGATACAAAAACACAAATCACAGAAAGTGGATTCATTAAATCTAGATTCTTAGACGATAAAATTTCAGCTACTGCTTTAATGGGCGTGCTAAAATACTTAAAAGACAACAACATTACACCTCAAAGAGACTTAGTTATTATGTTCAGTACATATGAAGAAGTGGGTCATGGAGCAAGTTGTTTACCAGAAGAAGTTGAAGAATTATTAGCCGTAGACATGGGATGTATCGGTACAGATCTTGCTTGTACTGAACAAGACGTTTCTATCTGTGCAAAAGATTCAAGCGGACCATACGACTACGAAATGGTTACACGTCTAGTTGAACTATCAAAAGAAAACAAGCTTAATTATGCCGTTGATATCTACCCACAATATGGTTCAGATGTCAGTGCCGCATTACGCGGTGGTAACGACATCAAAGGAGCCTTGATTGGCCCTGGTGTTCATGCAAGCCACGGAATGGAAAGAACACACTATGATGGTGTAGAAAGCACAATGAAGCTTGTTGTTAGCTATATCACAAAATATTAAAATCCTTTAAAGCAGCTACAATACCCTGTTCCACATTGAACTTGGTCACATGAGCTGCTTTTTCTTTTACATAATCCAAAGCCTGACCCATCGCAAAACTATGCGTTACAACACCAAACATACTCACATCATTTTCACCATCACCAAATGTGAAGACTTTATCCTTATCCCAACCAAACATATCCATCATACGAACTAAAGTAGCTCCCTTACTATATCCTTTAGGCAATACTTCAAGTTCTCTAGGACAAGTACGGAATACTTCATATTGATCTTTAAATTCATTTTGAATATCCAAAGCCAATTGGGTCGTTACCTGTTCATCCTCAATTGTCTGAATCTTATTTACAGGATACTTGATTTCACTAAGATCCTTAATATAAGTAATCTTAGGATAGCCATCACGCATATCTGCAAGCCAAGACCAAGGACCACCCGTCCAAGGAAAATCCTCTGGATATTCTTGTGAATTTCTTAATGCTTTTTTCTTTTCCATTATAGGATCTGGAATATAATCAAATAATCCATCATTAAATACAGCCATTGTCTCACAGTTTTTATGCATTAAATACGCAAAGACAGGCTCAACATCTTCCTTATACATCTGTTTTAAAACATGACGCTCATCCTTTTGAACATCATAATATGCAATACCATCTACCTCTAACAAATAGCCACCATATACATCCATCTCTAATTCTTTAGCATATGAAAGTAATCTTGTATAACTTCTACCACTGGCAAGCACAAGCTTTGTCCCCTGCTTTTGACAAGCAATCAAAGCCTCTTTTGTTTCCGGTAAAATCTTATTATTTGGATCCAATAAAGTACCATCCATATCCATTACAATCGCATCTAACATAGTTCATTCCCCCATTTAAAAAATAATATATCATAATTTTATAAAAAGTACTTGCATAACACAACATCTTTTGGTATTATATACAGGCATCAAGTGAAAAACAAATGCCTGAATAGCTCAGTCGGTAGAGCATCCGGCTGTTAACCGGCAGGTCACAAGTTCGAGTCTTGTTTCAGGCGCCACTTGATTATAAAACCAGCATTGCTGGTTTTTTTTATTATATATAAGGAGCAGTTATGACAGAATCCGAATGGTTTGAACAACTTTTTAATCGCTTATCCCACTCCAAATTTAGGAGCCGTTTTCATCTGAAACAAAAAGATAAAGAGTATATACAAGCCAAAGGAATGGATACCATTGAAAAACATGCCATCGATTTTATTGAAAAACGATTGGCTCCAGCCTATATACCCAACGACGGTAAACAAACACCATTTAAAGGACACCCTGTATTCATTGCTCAACACGCTACTGGCTGTTGTTGCAGACAATGTCTATACAAATGGCATAAGATCAAACCCAATCAGCCACTAGGCCCTAGACAAAAGGCCTATATCGTTAAAGTATTAATGACATGGATTCATAAAGAAGTTGATTAAGAAATTGACTTCTTTTTTTTCTTGACTATACTATTCATGGAATTAAATATCGAATATATATTTATACTATGTGTATTATATATAAATGATATAGGAGATGATCTTATGAACAACCACATGGACATTCCATGGCATGAATATACGAACAAAGATTCAAAAGTTAAGATTGAAAATGCAAGTCTTACAGAAAAATCCTCCGTTATAGGAAGAATTGGATTGATGCTTCTAGCCTGTGGTACAGGTGCCTGGAGAGTTAGAAGTTCAATGAACACCATTGCTAGTGAATTAAATATTACATGCATTGCCGACATTGGACTTACAAATATTTCCTACACATGCATTGATGGAATTAAGTCACATGCCCAATCCTTGTCTTTACATAATACAAGTGTCAATACATCTAAACTTGCTCGTATGGAAGACTTTGTTTATCACTTTAAAGACGAATGTAAAACATGCACATGCAATGAGATTCACAATCAATTAGACCAAATCGAAAGCATTCACTCTAGCTACTCCCCCATTATTCTAGGATTAGCTGCAGCCCTTGCCTGTAGCTGTTTTACCTTTCTACTTGGAGGAGGCCCCATTGAAATGTTTTGTGCCTTTGTTGGAGCAGGACTTGGCAATACACTTCGAATGAAACTCATTAAACATAACTACACCCTATTTTTAAATGTCGCTGCCAGTGTTTCCTTAGCCTGTCTTGTATATGCCTTATTATTTAATTTTTTAGAAACGTGTTTTGGCATAGCCACACAACACGAAGCTGGATACATCTGTTCTATGCTTTTCATAATTCCAGGCTTTCCCTTCATTACAAGCGGTATTGACTTAGCTAAATTAGATCTTCGTTCTGGTCTTGAAAGACTTGCCTATGCCATTATCATTATTTTAGCTGCTACACTTACTGCATGGATCTGCGCTTTAGTCTTACATCTTCAACCTGTAGACTTTGTGAAACTACACATTTCAACATCCACAAAATTACTATTAAGACTATTAACCAGTTTTGGAGGCGTATTCGGATTCTCCATTATGTTTAACAGCTCTAAAAAAATAGCCGCAAGTGCCGGATGCATTGGAGCCATCGCAAACACATTACGACTAACACTTGTCGATTTATCTTTACCTGCTGCAGCCGCAGCCTTTATTGGCGCATTAACAGCCGGACTACTTGCCTCTATGATCAAAGGAAATACAGGATATCCTAGAATTGCCATAACCGTACCATCCATTGTGATCATGGTTCCAGGCTTATACATGTATCGAGCTATTTATAATCTCGAACTTGCAGCTACCATGTCAATTGGAGCTAACTGGCTCATTCAATCTTTATTGATTGTTTTGGCACTTCCAATGGGACTTATATTCGCCCGTATCTTAACGGATCCCTCATTTCGATATTGTACATAAAAATGCTGAACTTAATCGTTCAGCATTTTTTGTATACATTCATATAAAATACTATTTGAAACTTCAATATTCTTCTCTAAATTATGTTCAAAATGCGTAAATGGTAAGAATACACCTACACAATACTTTCCTTTAAAATCCCCACAATAGAAGAAGGCGTTATACAACAAATCTTCAAGCTTCATCATAGAATCCCACAAGCCAGAATAAATTTGTGCATCACTTAACTTTTCATGAACCTCTTCAGGCATTTCTTGAACAACTAAGATACCTAAATGTGATTCATTTTGAATAGTTTGAATGGACATGTCCTCTTTAAAGCTATGCTGTTCTAAAAAGCCATAAGCTAAGTATCGATTTTTTTCTACAAGCTTTTTAAACATATGCTTCTTTGATTCAGGAATGTGAATATCACTTTCTATAAAATTTCCATTTTCATCACTTAAAAGAATCGGATTCTCTTTTCCCTTATCGTTAAATCGCAATGGAATCAAAAATGCGTTTCTCAATAAGTCAAACATACTATTGCCGCATACAGCCATTAAAAATGCCGACAGATCTTTGTTCTTGTATGCAGTAAATAGGGCATTGGTAAATACTTGTTTATCTACAAGTACCCTCTCTTCTTCTACACCTGAATCCTCATCACAAGCAACACCTTCATAAAAGGCGTCCATTAATCGTTTACAGGCTCTAGGATCCTTGGCAATTTTATCAAACAAAGCCTCTGCCTTTTCTTCCCTAGGAAAAATTGTTGGCATGATTCTCACTTCTTTTCTAGTCCTTTGGGCAAACAGATACAAGAAGTCTTCCTTTAACACACTTTTTGTATCTGTTTTTGATGGCTTGCCTACTCAGACTAAAAGTATTATACTAACACCTATAAAATATGTGAAATGTATATTTTAAATATGCATTATATAAAAATTATATGGAGGTTATACAATGACACTAGACTATTACCGTATTTTCTATTATGTAGCTAAATACAAAAGCTTTTCAAAAGCCGCAAAAATCCTACACAATAACCAACCTAACATTTCAAGAACTATGAACAACATTGAAAGTGAATTTGGATGTAAGCTTTTAGTACGCTCCCATTCAGGAATTACTCTAACACCTGAAGGTGAACAACTCTATGAACATGTTGCGATAGCGATTGAACAACTTTACCAAGGAGAAAGTGAAATTCTTTCAAATAAAACCTTAGAACACGGACACATCTCAATTGGCGTTAGTGAAACGGCTCTAAATATCTTTTTATTATCCAAACTTGAACATTTCCACAAATCCTATCCCCACGTTAAAATCAAATTATCCAACCACTCCTCTATTCAAGCTGTTGATGCCTTAGAAAAAGGAATTGTCGATATTGCCGTAGTCACAAGTCCAATCAACATCAAAAAGCCATTACATGCCACTTCACTCTACTGCTTTGAAGAAATATTAATTGGTGGAAAAGAATATGAAAGCTTAAGCAATGAAATTCTAGACATCCAACAAATCTCTAATTATCCATTTATTACCTTAGGCAAAAACACAAGTACATATACCTATTATTCAAACTTGTTCTTAAATTACAAAATCCCTTTTCATACCGATTTAGAAGTGGCTACTGCCGATCAAATTCTTCCTTTAGTCAAACACAACCTTGGCATCGGATTCTATCCTAAAGAATTAATTTCTAAGGATTCTGATATTTTTGAAATTCAAACAAATATAAAAAATCCTGAACGAGATATTCTTCTTGTCCAGGATGCAAGTCGTGCAACTAATATTGCCACACAAAAATTCATTGATACGCTTTCTTTATAATTCAAAATTTACCAAATATGCATCACATGCTGCATGATAAGACTCACAATTGTGATACCACACCAACATGTTGCACCAACCGCAATAGGTTTTCCACCCGTTTTGATCAACTGAATTACATTGCTGTTAAGTCCAATGGCTGCCATAGCCATAATGATCAAAAACTTAGATAATTCTTTAAGTGGTGCAAATACGCTAGAGTCTACTCCTAAATTTACACATACAGTTGTAAAGATTGCTGCCAAAATAAAATAAAGTATAAACATTGGAAAGGCACGTTTCAAACTAAAGTTTGATGCTTGTCTTTCTTTTTTAGCACGAACAAAAGATAGTCCAAGTGTAATTGGAATAATCGCAAGAGTACGAGTTAATTTTACTGTTACCGCCTTATTTAATGTGGCACTACCAAGACCCCACATACTATCCCAAGTAGAAGCCGCAGCCGTTACACTTGATGTATCATTAATGGCTGTTCCTGCAAAAATACCAAACGCATCGCCATGCATTGTATCAAAGCCAAGTGCTTTTCCTAACATTGGAAAGAAAATAGCAGCAAGTACATTAAAGAAAAAGATAACTGCGATAGATTGAGCAATCTCATCATCATCCGCATCAATAACAGGTGCCGTTGCCGCAATGGCAGAACCACCACAAATCGAAGAACCAACACCAACAAGAATCGACGTATTTGAAGGTACTTTCAAAACTTTCTTCATGATCCACGCAAGCACTAAGGATGTGGTAATTGTACAAAGAATAATTGGTAAAGATTGTTTACCTGTTTCAAAAATAACACCTAAATTCATTCCAAATCCAAGTAATACAACAGCCGTCTGTAAAACTATCTTAGAAGTCCATTTAATACCAGCTTCTGCTTTTTGTTTATCATTCCAAAACATCGCGATAATCATTCCTGCAAGAATCGCAATGACAGCACCACCAATGACTGGAAACATCTTCCCAATGATCCATGATGGAATCGCAATTAAAAGACAAACCAAAATGCCTTTTCCATATTTATTTACAAAATTCATTTAAAATTTCCTCCATGCGAAGAATTGTATCACTATACAACAATAAGGTAAAATTATATAATTCTATCGAACAATAATTATTTCTTATCAATAGAGGTACCTATGCTAGATTATCGAACAAAAACATTTCTTACTGTATGTAAGACTTTAAATTTTACAACAGCCGCCAAACAATTAAATATCACACAACCTGCTGTATCACAACATATTCATTTCTTAGAAAAACAATACAATACCACATTATTTGCATACAAAAATAAAGAGTTATCACTAACTCCTTCTGGTGAAATACTATATAAGCATCTATTAGCTATGAAAAATAATGAACAAGCCATAATGAATGAAATCAACAATATCACATCCAACATTGAAACACTCTCCATTGGTGTAACTATGACTATTGGTGAATATGCGATTATTGATAAATTGGCAAACTTTATTATTCATCACCCAGAAATCAACATCCACCTTCACTATGGCAACACATCTAAACTACTCGAATTACTCGATCAAGGTCAAATCAGCATGGCCATTGTCGAAGGAAATTATCCAAAAGAAAACTATTCCCACATAAAATATAGCACAGAAGACTATATTGCCGTCTGTGCTACATCCCACCAATTTATTAAAGAACCTCATACGATTCATGATCTAATATCTGAACATCTTTTAGTTCGCGAAAAAGGTTCTGGAACAAGAAATATTCTTGAACAAAGCCTAATTGCCCATGGATTACATATTTCAAATTTCACACATTATACACAAGTTGAAAATATGCATACCATCATGAATCTATTGAAAAAAGATTGTGGAATTTCTTTCCTATATAAGATAGCTGTAGAAAAAGAATTAAAATCAAAAGAACTCAAAGAAATTACTTTAGATGATTTTAAACTACAACATGACTTTGACATCATCTGGCAAAAAGAAAGTATCTATGCCAATAAATATCTATCAATCAGTAAAGAATTTATTTAATAGTTCGATTCGCAAGTACTACACGATCTTCTTTTATAGGACAAAAACCATTCTTAATCCAAAAGTGTTCAGCTTGAAGATTTCCATTTATCCAGCCTAAGCGAACTTCCTTATATTTAAGTGTTGTTAAATATTCAATAAGTTCATTGACTATTGCACTTCCAATCCCATTCTTTTGTACATTGATATCCATCATAAAGAATCCAATGAATACAATATCCTTTTTGGGATATCCATCAATTAAATCAAGGACTGCGATTAACTTCTCGTTCTTAAAATATCCCACATAATACTTATCTTTAATATCAATATTGCCTGGAAGAGTCATCATATCCGATTCAATACTCTTTCTTGTCACATAAGGAGGACAATGTTGATAATATAAGTGATTTTTACTACAAAGACCATATATTTGATCAATATCATTCTTTTGTAGTTTTCTAACATAATATTTCTTGGAAAATAGTAACTCATTCATAGTTTATTTCTTCTTTTTTGGATTTGGAAGCTCATCATACATCACTTGAAACAAGCCTTCCAAAAATTCTTGGTTATCTACTTCATCTACCAACAACATTTCTTTAGCCCCATCATATGGTAATTCATATCGAACTTTTGACATATAACGAATTGCGGTTTCTACAGGCTTAACAAGTAATCGATCATCATATATACCACCAACAATTTTTCCTCGATAATAGAGGATATATTCTTTCATCATTGATCGATACGTAATTTCTTCTAAATTGGATAGTTGCCCTAAAATAAAATCTAAATATTCTTTAGTTGATGCCATTTTGTCACCTCATATTGCCATAACATAGATTTGACAAGGATTATTTTCATCCCATAACGAATTCAGGACTTCAAATTCTTTAAATCCAAGTGAAATATAAAATTGATTTGTACGATCATAATCTTCATACATTCCCATCTTCACTGTTTTTACTTGGATAAACGAATATCCACTTTCTTTTATACTTTCCTTTGCGTATTCAAATAGTGCTCTTCCAATTCCTTTACGATGATATTCTTTTAATACACCCATTACAGCTAGTTCAACCGTATCTTTACCCGTTTGTTTAAGATACAAAAATCCAACGACCTTATCCTTTTCCATAGCACAAAAGAAATCTTTTCCTACACTATCAAGAATATATTCTTCTCTTGCTTCTACAATCCCAAACCACTCAGGCAACGCTTCTAAAATAGCTCTTGTGATTTTCTTTTTTTCTTCATTATCTACAACTTTAATAATTTTCATATTCATACTTCCTTTACTCTTCGTTAAACGATTGTTGTAATATTTCTTTTTCATCATCGACTATACAATGAATTTATTTAACTTCCTTTAAAATTTCTTCAGCAGTGACTCCAAATAGCTTAGCTAAAGCCATTAGATTTGTTGTACTTGGATCCGATGCACCACTTTCCCATTTTGATACAGCCTGTCTTGTAACCCCTAAAGACTCTGCCACAAATTCTTGAGTCATTTTGCGTTGCGTACGATATCTTTTAATCACTTCTCCAAGTGATTTGGCACTTTCCGCTTTCTCTTTTCTTACAGGTTCAGATTTAATATATTTCTTTAATGCCCTAACAAGCAATACGAATAAGTATATAAATGCGACACCAACTACAAAATACATCAACAAAAAAATATAAGCTATAAATACAGTTGCCTTCATAATACATATTTCCTCCTTTTCACCATCATTATACGGTAATTCATTGCGGTTGCTCTACCAACTATTTGTCAACTTTATTATTTTATCTTTTATCACAATACAAAAAGAAAAACACTACAAGTGTAGTGCTATTATTTCTCATATTTATCTTTCTTACAAAAGCTTTTAAAAGGACATCTTTCACATTCTGGATTTCTTGAATGACAAAGATAGCGACCAAAAAATATAAAGTCATGATGACCTTGATTCCATCTTGAACGATCGATTTTTCGTTTTAGTTTTTCCTCAACCTTTTCAACCGAATCATTATATTTGGCTAAACCCAAACGCTTACTGACACGATTGACATGGGTATCTACCGCAAAGCTAGGAATATCGAAAGCTACACTACGAACGACATTCGCTGTCTTTCTTCCAACACCTGCTAAAGACATTAAATCCTTATATGTGTAGGGTACTTGGCCATGATATCTTTCAACTAAATCTTTACTTAGATTTGAAATGGAGCGAGCCTTATTACGATACAAACCAATTCTTTTAATGTATGGCTCTAATTCAGAAAATGAAGCTTCTGCCAACTTTTCTGCCGTAGGATACGCCTTGAATAATGCAGGCGTTACTTTATTCACCATCGCATCCGTTGTTTGTGCACTAAGTACCACCGCAACAATCAATTGAAATGCAGATTCATGATACAATTCACACTTGGCATTCGGAAAGATCTTTTCCATTTCATCCAAAATTTCATTCGCATTCATCGCTTACCATTCTCTATATCCTCAGTTGACAAACCTTTTTGTTGCCAATTCTGTAGAATTCTTTCAATATAATTTAAATCACAAGCCTCATTACAAACAGCTTCATTTAATGCACAAATCACACGACGTTCATCATACATACTTGCCATATCAATAATTCTTTGCATTTGGGTTGAAGATAGTGGACGTGCAAACTCCATCTCAAATTGTTCTAATAAAGAACGATCAATGGCTGTATTGTTTGTATTTGAAAGTTCAAAGATTCCTTCAATATTAAAAATCAAAGATCCATCCGCATAATCTAAAGTCAAATACCCTTTATCTGATAATTCGGTAAAGATATCTTCCACTTCATCCACACTAATCTTTAGTTTTTCACTAATCAATTCGTGATCAATTGAAATATGCTGCTGGTTGAAAAAATCAATCAACAATACGACTAATATCTCTTTTGGTTCTAGAATTAAATCTTGTAGATGATCAATGATCCAAGTTCTACGATCCACATAAGGTGCATTAAAATCAAAATCAGCCATTATTGTATCTTCCTTTCATAAACACGTTCAAAACTATCATAATCTAATAAAATCATTTTATTCGAACCACGAATCTCATACACCGGGTTGTTGTAGCCATACCCAAGTACAATTGATTCACATTTGATCTTATAATTCTTTTTCGCAATACGCTTTGCCTTTTTATAATTCAAAGTCTCAATATCTCTTGATGTAATCAGTTCAGACTTCGCATTATACCAATATAAAGTCGTATCATCATATCCCTGATATGTTGTATAATCAAAGACATGTTCACTCAAGCCTTGAATATTCTTATTTTGTTTAACAATTTTTTCAATTCTTTGCGCATAAATCTGTTCCTTGACACGATTCGGTCCACTGATAAACTCCGACCAAATCACAAGTAATATAAGAACAAGAATGATAACTAATCCAAGTGTCGTTTTTGTTCCATGTTGTTTTTTATGTCTACGCCTTAGTTTCATCCTTATCCCTCCTTTTTTACTATATACGCATCAACCAGTTTTCAATCAATTTAGCCGATTGTGCACTTGCCTTAGAAACATATGTAGAAAATTCCATTGGATTTTCATTATGATGCACAACATCACTTAGGCAACGCACAATCACAAATGGAATATTAAATTTTGTAGCAACCGCACCAATCGCTCCTGCTTCCATTTCTGAACAAATTGAATCCGGGAAATTGTTCATCAACTTTTCAAAATCCTCATCTCTAGACATAAATAAGTCTTGAGAAGCAATCGTACCTACATGATAACGAATCTGCATAGCATTTGCAGCATCAATACAACTTTGAGACAATTTTTCATCACTATTATACACCAATCCAACACCGGAAGGACCATCTAATGGACTTGTATCATAATCGGCTTGAATAACCTTATCACTAATCACAATATCCAACACTTGTTCATCCTGGGTTAATCCACCAGCTGTACCTACATTGATAATGCTGTCGATATTTCCTTGCATACACAAAATTGTACAAGACATAGCCGCATAAGCCTTACCTACACCACTTTTACATAAGACTACATCTTTACCTTGCCATTTTCCATATGTTAATGTGCATCCCGCAATTGTCTTTGTATGATCGACTACATCCATACGTTTTTCAAATTCATGGATTTCAGCATCCATTGCCGCTACAATACCAATCATTCTTGTACCTTCTTTCTACATACATAAAAATACTTTTCACCAGGCGCAATCCCCTCAATGTCAAAGTCGGTTGTGACTTTTAAAATATCAAAATACCTTGATAAAGTCTTAGCCAACCATTGTGGATCATATACCCTTTGAATATGATGCTCCTGAATCACTTTGTCTTTCATATAAAACGCAAAATCCTGATATACATAATCATCCTCTGCCATAATTGACCATTGGTATTGACAACCATCTTCAAAAGCACCTGTCTCATTATATTCAGAATCAAACTCTTCTAAACGATCCAAAGAATGTGTATCAAAGAAGAAAAGTCCATTTGATTTTAAATGTTGACTGACTTCATGAAAGAATGCATCAATTTCTTCTTTTTCTAAAATATAGTTAAAACTATCACACAAACAAAAAATACCCGAATAAGATCCTAAATTATTTAAATTACGCATATCTTGACATAAAAACTCAATCGAACCCTCTAAGTTTTTACTTTTTGCCTGTTTCACCATTTCCTCACTTAAATCAAGAGCTGTCATAGTATAACCTTTTTGAGCAAGCATTTCAGTGATCTCACCACTACCACACGCAAGTTCTAAACAATCGCAAGGTGCAAGTTCACTCTCAATCCAAGAAACCCATTCTCTAGAAGCTTCTTCATCTTTTACTAAAGCATCATAATAATGTGCCAATGTATTATAAATCATACGTTTTTACTGGAACATCCGAATATAAACGGTCCAGATTATAAACCTGCCTTTCTTCATTCACAAATAAATGGACTACCACTTCTTTTAAATCAATCAAAAGCCATTTTGAACCAGAGTCCCCCTCAATATGCATATCCCCCATATATCCAGCTTCTCTTAAACGATCCTTAATATTTTGTGCAATCGCATTATTCTGACGAATATTCGTAGTCGAACAAACAATCATTGAATCCATAAAAGGAGTCAAACTCGTTACATCATACACACGTACATCTTGTGCTTTCTTTTCACAGATCGCATGAACTACAATATCTAAAATCTCCATGTCTAACCTCTCTTTAAATACTCACGGTTTTGTTGAACCACCAAATCAAATCCTTTTTTAATATCTTTGTTACAAATTTCAATCAACTTACTAGAATCATATCCACGCAAAGGATCTAATTTATCTGCACAAAATACCATCATCGCATAAGGATCTTGACTTGTTCCCAGTACATGATGATAGATCGCATTATATACGATTGGATCATCAATCAAAAAGATATCTTTCGTAACAGCAGCTCCTACAAAACCATGCCATACAGCTACAGGATATTCCATGTTTTCAGGACAAATACTATTCATCCATTTTACCATCTCATCCTTTGGCATATATTTAGCTATATCATGAAACAAACCAATATAATACGCAATATGCATATCATAACCATTGTTCAACGCAAACTCTTCACAAAGTTTGGCAACCGATAAAGAATGTTTATATCTTTTTTCCGTTAATCTAGAAGCCACAAAATCCTTCACATACAACCTGTTTCGATAGATATAACGTAAAACTTCTTTTGGCAAATAATTCAATTTATTTCCCATACGAATTTCTGAACTTGAAACAGGAACCGAGGGCATTGTCATACACATAATGTCATATTTTGAATCTGCAAGCATACCATTCCTATCAAAACACACAAAATGAGCCATCTTAACAAGTTTTTCGGCATGATACCACTTATCAAACTGCTCCAATTGATCATTTCCTATAATCCAATAAAACTCATGTTCCGGATAGGTTTCAATCAATTTTTTTAGCGTATCATACGTATAGCTTTTACCAGCTCGTTCAAGTTCAAGTGTACATACCCTAAATCTTGAGTCTTTCTGAACCACCAAATCAATCATAGCCAAACGTTCTTGATCCAATGTCAATTCACGATCTTTTAAAGGCGTACTTGAAGTTGGCATAAACCACACTTCATCGACTTGTAAAGCTTGTAAAGACTGATTGGCCATTTGAATATGCCCATTATGGATTGGATCAAAAGACCCACCTACAATGGCAATTCTCATTTTTTAAGCCCCAATTTATTTTCTTTACTTCTTCTATACAATAAGAAAGTATGTCCAACAATATGAACCACTTCACTACCTGTTGCCCTTGCACATTCAATAGCTGCCTCACGCACATCCACTGGACATGTCTTTAATAAATTACATTTTACTAATTCATGTGCCTCTAATGAATCGGATAAAGTATCCATTAAATTATCACTCAAACCATCTTTTCCAATCTGGAATAATGATTTATAATCCATTCCTAATTTTCTTAAATATTTTTTATTTTGACTCGTTAACATTAAATCATCGCCTTTCTAAACGTTACTTGAATTCCCTTATGTACTTTTACATATACATCTTTTACTTGTCCACTAATACAGAACCATCCAATACCATGAATACAAACATCCATCTTTTCATCCTCAAGTTTAGGTGCATGGAACGTATGCATCGTTAATAAGGAAGTGTCCACACAAGGCACTAACATGCCATTTAAATGTTTTTGCCACAACGCATCCGCATTACTTAATTTTCCTCTATGAATCGATAAAGAACGAGAGAAATATCCAACTACTGTTGCCTTACCACTCACCACTACATCTAGTCTTGCCAAACCTGCAGCCGCAAATGACTGATCTTCAAAGATTTGTGAAACAAATGGTCGAATTGGCTTTGTCGGAATCACTGTCTTTAAATCTTTCGGTTGAAGATACGTTAATAAAGAGTGCGTATTCTCAATGCCTGGCGTATCATAAATCGTATAATCCTCAAAAGGAATTGGAACTAAATCTAATGTAGTTCCAGGATTTTGAGACGTTGTTAGATCTTTTGTTGCCAATAAATGATTCAATACAGTCGATTTACCTGCATTGGCAACACCCATAAAAATCACGTTTCGATTTTTACGATATTTTAAGATTGCATTCACAATACGCGATGAATATTCTCTAGATTTATCATTTTCTTTTAATAGATAACCACAAATCACAATATCTTTCACAATAATATTTTCTTCATGAAGACGATGCTTCACAAAGTTGATGATTTTTTCATCCGTTAAAGTTGTCGGCAAAACATCACGCTTCGTTAATACCATGACAATATCTTTACCAGGAAGTTTCTGATTTAAACGCGAAATTAAGTTAGCCTCAAACGCAAATAAATCTACAACCCAGAATACAACCCCATCAATCTTGTTGATTTTTTCTAATGTTGCGTTGGACTCAATCCCTTGCTGCATATTGATCGTAACATCCCCATAGTGACGAATACGATAACATCTTTGACAATAAGAAGCATCTAAAGTAGGTACATACCCAAGTGCTTTTTCATCTTCGTTTTGTAGTAAAACACCACAACCCTTACAATATTTAGTCATCAAATTCACCTCGCTTCAATATTTTTTTCTTTTCTAAATAACCATATATTAATTCTTCAAAGAAACGAAACACCTTTGTGATATTTCGATCCTTTATCGCAATTGGAGCCGTTAATATCGTATATAGGCCCCAAATATTTCCACCCAATATATCTGTATACATCTGATCGCCTAAAATCGCAATCTGACTAGCCTTTAAGCCATGATCTTTCATTGCCTTTTTAAAACAAAAAGGAAATGGTTTACATGAAAATGGATATGTTTTTGAAACTGGAAGATGCTTACCAAAATTCTTTCCCCTTGAACTTGGGGAGTTTGAACAAAGCGCAACCTCAATTCCATTCCTTTTTAACTTATGAATAAAATCAATCACATCTTGACTTGGAACTTCTTCATCATAAGCCACCAATGTATTATCAATGTCACAAAGTAATAATTGAATTCCCATTTCATGAAGCTTTCTAATATTCAAAGTTTTATAACTCTGAACATAATAATTCGGAGCAAATATATTCATTAGAAATCCCCTTTGGCAAAATATTCAATCAAATGCTCAGCACTACGAATACCATCGATTGCACTTGTCATAATGCCACCTGCATAGCCACTACCTTCCCCACTCGGATATAGACCTTGAATATTTGAAATATAAGATTCTTTATCACGTACTAAACGCACGCTACTGCTGCTTCTTGATTCCACAGCACTCAATATTGCACCACTCGAAACAAAGCCAGGCACCTTCTTTTCAAAATGTTCTAAAGCTTCATGTAAGGCTAAATTGACTTCTTTTGAGAATAAATCATTCAAATCACAGAACGTTGTACCTATCGAATAGGTTGGTATTACCGATTCAAATTGTTTAGACACTCTATGCGCTAAATAATCCTTGGCTAGCTGCACACAAGCTTTATAATCTTGTCCCATATCAAAAGCTTTCTTTTCTAACTCTTCCTGATATTTTAAGCCCGCAAACAATTCATTTCCATAATCCGAATCATTGATTTGCACAAGCAGAGCACTATTGGCATTTTCACCACTACGACTCGCATACGACATACCATTCACAACCAATTGTTCTTTTTGGCATGAGCTTGGAATGACATATCCTCCCGGACACATACAAAATGTATATACACCTTTTGAATTGGAAGCTGTGTATGTCAATTGATAACGCGCAGGAATCAATCTTTCATCTTGACTATACTCATGAAGCATAGCTTCATTTATATATTTTTGTTTATGTTCAATACGAACACCTACCGCAAATGGTTTATTTTCAATGTGCATACCATGTTTATGAAGCATTAAAATTGTATCACTCGCACTATGTCCAGTTGCTAAAATCAACGCATTACAATCCATCCATTGATGATTGAAATAAATTTGTTTTAAGATACCATTTTCTACTTTGATATTCTCTAATTTCGTATCAAAATAGAAAGTTCCACCCAATCTCTCAATTTCTTTCCGACAATTTTTAATAATGGACAAAAAAGCATCCGTACCAATATGAGGGTGCTGATCCATCAATATATCTGGTTTTGCCCCAAAAGAAACAAGTTCCTCTAAAACTTTACGACACAAAGCATCCTTTGATCTTGTCGTTAGTTTTCCATCACTAAAGGCACCAGCTCCACCTTCACCAAATTGAACATTACACTCTTCATCCAACACTCCATTTTCCCAGAAGGTTTCTACCTTTTGTTTACGAACATCCACATTCGATCCTCTTTCTAAAACAATAGGTTTATATCCATATTGCGCAAGAATCAAAGCTGCAAACATGCCTGCCGGGCCAAATCCAACAACGATAGGTCTTGCAGATAAAGCGTGTTCTCCACTCATTACTGGATGATATGTTTCATCGGGTGTTAATGAAACATCTTTTAATTTTAAAAGTTTCTTTTCATTTTTGACTTTACAATCTACGACATACGAAAACAAGACCTTCTGGTGGCGTGCGTCCACACTTTTTCTATGTACGTGCCACTGCAAAAGGTCTTCTTTACGGATTCGCAGTTTTTTTAAGATCTGTGCTTCAATTTCATTTTCACTCGCACATTTCACTTGAAATAATCGAATCATAAGCTTACAGTAATTTTTTTAATATCGGATATTGATCCTGATAACGAGTCACAAAACCAGCTAAACATTGTGCACATGCCAAAGTTAAGAAATATACAACGAGATGAGCATGTGGCATCAAAACTAAGAAGATTTTGGCAAACAAAATATGTGAAGTATAAATCATCAATGAATCGTGGCGTAAAATGGTAAACATTTTACGATATGGAATATTGACCTTCAATAAATAATTCACTAAGAAATATACAGCTGGAACTAAACAAATATACATACTTGTTAAATCGCGCAAAATATTAAAATGACGATATAGAGCTACTTCACAAAACAATAATACAAAACTAATCAAGAAAGCAAGTAAGCTTACTTTTTTAGGTAAGCGACGCGTTCTTGAAAGTAACAATCCAATCGCAATAAACATAGGACCAAAGAAGATTCCATTTCTTGCGGTTGATAATGCTTTCGTAAAGAATCCAAATAAGAAAGAAATATAAGGTAAACTTTCCCATACTGGTGTATACACATTAATTAAATAACCCACAACATAGAATGCGAATGTAATAATCAATGTAAACTTCAAGCCTTTTTTCTTATACAAATAATACACGATCACATCCGCCAACATTAAGGCTGGTAAAAACCACAAGTGATAATAACTTCCATTAAAGATAAAATCTCGAACGTATGTGAATAAATACGATATGCGAAAGCCATTGTGTGTATAATCAAAAATCGTATATGGCAAATAAATAATTGTCCATATCAAATAGATTCTAAAAAGGCGAAGTAATGCTTTCTTTAAACGAGCGTCATTCACATCTTCATTTTCCAAGTCATAATTTCTAAAGAAGAAAAACCCGCTTGTTGTAAAGAAAAATGGAACGGCCAAACGACAAACAGTATGAATAAAGTACGTGTTAAATGTTTCTGATATTTCTAAAAAAGGAAATGTATGAATACATACAACCAACAATGCCGAAACATAACGCGCAATATCTATCGATGCATACTGTCTTTTCATGAGCGCACCTTTAATCTAGGTACGCGTGAAGAAATTGAAGTTAATGTCTCATTGTTGATGGTCTTAGCCATACGACTGATTTGATCTACAGTTACCACTTCATTTCCTTGATGACCAACGATGCATACCACATCGCCTTCTTTAACATCTTCTACTTCTGTAACATCGATCATACATTGATCCATACATAAGTTTCCAATCAATTTACATCTTTGACCATGTACTAATACTTCGAATCCTTGATTGGATAATAAACGAGGCAATCCATCCGCATAACCAATGCTCATAGTCGCAACTTTTGTTGGTTTTTCAGCTATAAAATGACGACCATAACTTACACTTTGTCCTGGATAGATCCATTTCACTAAACTTACATTGGCATACATAGACATGATGGGAATAAAATCAGGATTTGTCTTGATTTTAATATGATCATCACTCGTAACACCCATATATAATAGGCCAGGTCTACAATATTCATATTCAAGTTCTGGATAATTCAAGATTCCATAGCTATTTTGAAGATGACGAATACCCGGATCAATACCTTGCGATTTTAATAAATCAATCACTTCATCAAACAATTGAATTTGTTTTTTTGTAAATTCAGTACAATCTTCATCTAAACAATCACTCACTGGAAAATGTGAAAAGATTCCTTCTACACATAAGTTTTCTAAGCGATACTCTTCATAAATATCCTCAATATGTTTATCTTGTTCTTGATATACAATGCCAGTTCTACACATACCTGTATCTACTTTACAATGACAACGAATCTTTACATCATTTTCTTTGGCATAGGCATTTAATTCTCTAGCATATTCAATGGATACTAAAGATTGAACGATATTCTGTTCATGAAGATAATGAAAATGCATGCTTGGTGTATATCCTAAAATCAAGATGTTATCTTGGATTCCTGCATTTCTAAGATTTAATGCTTCATCAATACTGGAAACTCCAAAATAGTCCACACCACATTTTTGTAGAGCCTTAGCACATGCGACATCACCTAAGCCATACGCATTGGCTTTCACAATACCCATGATTTTTGTGTTTTTTACAAGCTTTTTAACTTCTTTTACATTATGACGGATCGCATCATAATCAATTTCAGTCCAAGCCCTGCTATAAGCTTCTAGCATGCTCCAATTGTCCTTTGCATAGCTAGTTCAATTAGCTTATCAATTAAATCCGCAAATTCAATACCGGCTTCTTTCATCATAGAAGGATAACGAGAAGTCGCTGTTAATCCAGGAATTGTATTCAATTCATTCAAGATTACTTCTTTATCTTCTGTCACAAACATATCTACACGTGCCATTCCGCAACAATTCATCGCAATATATGTTTTGCGAGCTAATTCTTGCGCTTCTTTAAATGTTTTTTCATCAATACGAGCCGGACAATAAATAGCGGCTCCTTTCATTTCATATTTTCCTTCAAAATCGAAGAATCCACCTGTGATTTCAATTTCATCGACTGATCCTGTAAAGATTTCTTCATTTCCCATAACGGCACAACCAATCTCAAAGCCCTTAATTACTTTTTCGACTAAGATCTTACCTCTACCATCATAGAAGAATGCATCTTTACATGCACTTTCAAATTCTTCTTTGTTGTTGACAAAATGCACACCATAGCTACTTCCTGCATTACATGGTTTAATGATCCATGGCAATTCAATCTTTTCTTGAATTTGTTCAAATGTAGGATTTTCTCGATTGGCATATAAACAAATGTAGTCAGCGCAAGGAATATTTGCTTCTTTACACAAAATATGCATAATTTCTTTATCCATTGACATAGCACTTGACATAACATCACAACCTACATAATGAATATTCATCAATTCAAGTAAACCTTGAATCAATCCATCCTCACCATTTTTACCATGTAGTACCGGGAATACACAGTCTAGTTCAATCACTTTATTTGAACCATCTAATGGCATGATTCCCCCGTTTACCCATGCACAAGATACACAAGTTTCTTCATTTTCCCATGTATCATGTTCAATAGAATCCACATCTCCATTATATAAATAGAAATGTCCATTTTTATTAATACCAATTAAAGTCATTTCATAGTTGTCTGCATGAATTTGACGTAAAAAGGAAGTGACAGAATGTAATGAAACAGAATATTCACTACTTTGTCCCCCAAATACGACACCTAAACGTAATTTACTCATTGTTTTTCCCCCTAAAAGCATCTACTAATGTATCCATCTTCATCGCTCTTGAACCTTTGATCATAATAATGCAATCTTTGTCTAACAAAGGTTTGCAAGTTTCATATATCTCATCTTTAGTTTCATACCATTTCCCATTAAAACCATCGGCCGTTTCTTTTGAAAGAGGACCTGTACAATATAATTCGTCCACACCTTTTTCTTTGGCATAAACACCCACATCATAATGCAACTGTTTTTCTTCACTACCAAGATCTAACATATCCGATAAAATGGCAATATGTTTATTGGCCGGAAGTTCCATTAATGTATCAATGGCGGCTTTAGCACTTTCTGGATTTGATTTATATGTATCATCTAGAATATACGCATTTTTTACTGGAATCAATTGCGTACGCATCTTTGTCATTTCTAAATTTTTCAATCCATTTAAAATCGATTCTTCTTTTAAATGACAAGCTTTGGCAATATAGATACACGGCAATGCGTTCATTGCCTGAAATTCTCCAAATGCACGCAAATGTACAGGTGCATCTAAAATATTACAATTAAATACAATGCCTTCTTTATCATATTCAATATCACTTGTGATTGAAACATCTCCACCTTGCCCAAAAGATACAACTTTTTTATTCTCTGTATCTAAAGTAGGAAGTACTTCTTGGATTTCTTTACTTTCACAATTATAAAGGAACAATCCATTTTCTTTAGTACCCTCTAAAATTTCACATTTAGCTTGGGCAATCTGTAATTTTCCACCCAAATTTTCCATATGAGCCGAGCCAATTGAAGTGATGACAGAAATATCCGGTTGTGCAATGGAAGTTAATTGTGTAATTTCACCTTTATTTTCCATACCCATTTCTAAAATGGCCACTTCAATATCTTCATCAAAATCAAATATCGTTAAAGGAAGTCCAATCTCACTATTGCGGTTTCCTTGTGTCTTCTGTGTCTTTTTCTCTTGCGAAAAAATGCTATATAACATATCTTTACAACTTGTTTTACCATTTGACCCCGTTACACCAATAACTAAAGGATGTAACTCATCCAGATATGCTTTTGAAAGATCCTGCATAGCTTTAAGTGTATCATCTACTAAAATTACAGGAAAATCAGGATATGGGACATGGTCTTTTTGCCACAAACTAATCAAAGCACCATCTTCAATTGTTTGTTTGGCAAATGTATGTCCATCCACTCTTTGACCAATAATAGGTACGTATAAAACGTCTTTTGTCACTTGTCGTGAATCAATCACAACACCATGAATTTTTTTTGTATCATCAATATCACCATGCAAAGTTGCATGCATCATATTTGTTATTTCATGAATGGTTTTTACAATCATCTCAAAACCTCCGCTTAGTTTACATTATAGCATAAAACTAGTTGTCAATATTTATATTTCAAGAAAAAACCAAATTTTCCCATTTTTAACTCTTGCAAACTCATACATTTTTATAAATTGAGACAAAAAATCATCAAAAGTGGGGCCTAAACACTACATTTTTGAAATATCACATATTTTCCCACACTTTTCACATTTTATTTGACACAACTTATGGTATACTTCTTTACAAGCAAGGAGTTTGAAGACCTTGCCGGTATGAAATCAGTCTATGGTATTCATACTATTTTCTATCCCCTTATTGAAAAGCCAGACACCCCCTTAGTCTGGCTTTTCATTTTATCTAAAACGATGTATTATTTTTAATAAGGAGGACTTATTACTATGTGTATTTTTTGTATGATTGCTAATGGCGAAATTCCAAGCAATAAAATTTATGAAGATGAAAGTGTCATCGCCTTTCTAGATATCAATCCAACTTCTTATGGACACACCCTTGTTGTTCCAAAAGAACATTGCGATTCATTTCTAGATTGTCCAGATGAAACCAGAAATCATGTTTTTGAAGTTGCAAGTAAACTTGCCAATAAATTAGAACAAACTTTACATTGTGATGGCATTAACATCTTAAGTAATGTACATGAAGCGGCTGGACAAAGCGTAAATCATTTCCATGTTCATTTAATTCCACGCTATAAAGATAATGATCGTGTTACGATTGAATTTCATGAAATCGAAAAACCTGATTTTGAAGAATTAATGAATAAACTAAAATAAAGAAGTCGTCGACTTCTTTATTTTTTTTGCTCAATTTGATATTTTGACGAATAGACACGATCTACATACCCATTAAAATCTTTACCATCCAATTCTTCTTGCGTTAAATATGCTTTTTCTCCATATATGTTGTGTGTATCAATTTCATTGGAATCATTGATATTTGGAATACACACCATGTAATAAAGAATTTCAGACGAATAATTCATAGATACAATATACACAAAACGATCACTATTCTTTTTCTGGTTCGATTTTAAATATGCTGAATATACAATTTTCATTTTATCAAGACTTGGTGTCTTTTCTTCTTTTCCATCTAACTTATAAATTGCATCCTGATTTTCCTTTACATAATCAAGTGCAGCATTTCTACCATCTTGAATCAATGTCTTAGGAATATCCTGCAAAGCCAAATAACGATTGGCAAGTTCTTCAACGACAACATCCGCCTCTATACTTTTAGGTTTGTAATGATATTGATTTGCTAAAGCCTCATCATAGGTTGCCGTAACATGAATTGTATCTCCATTGGATAAATCTGAACTTGGACTCACTTCATATTTGACTGAATTCAAAAAGTCCTGCATTCTTTGATTCAATTCCCCCTGCTTTGCGCTTACCACAACACTTGCATTTCCATTTTCTCCAACATAGGTATATTGCGCATTATCCATAATATCCACTTCAACATTACGCAAAAAGAAGAAATAAGCAATCAATACAAGAATCATTACCATACCAAGTAAGCTGATAAAATATATGAATTTATTCTCTACCTTTTGTTTATCCATCATTAGTCTCCTAATCAAAATATTGTGCATTTTCAATCGCATTCGAAATATACAACAAGAGATCCACATCCACTTGATCTTGTATAATTTCTTTTGCATCCTGAATACACATTTCCATCATAGCCTGGTCTTTTTCAAAATCACCAAACACAAGACAAGGCATACCACTTTGTCTTATTCCTAAAATATCACCTGGACCGCGCATATGCAAATCATAATTTGATACTTCAAAGCCATCCTTCAATTCTTCCATCTTTTTTAAACGCTCAATCGCCTGCGGATCATTTGATGATGACAACAAGAAACAATATCCTTGTTTTTTATCACGAGCTACACGTCCTCTTAACTGATGTAATGTACTTAAGCCAAAGCGATGCGCATCATAAATGACCATCACACTCGCATTGGCTACATCAATTCCAACTTCAATAACCGTTGTAGAAACAAGAATATCGAATTCATGCTTAGAAAACTTAGCCATCGTCTCTTCCTTTTCTTGACTTGTCATTTTCCCATGCAACAAGCCAATTCGCACATCCTTTAATGTCTTTGTCATTCCCTCATAAATTTCAAACACATTACGCATCTTATACTCATCATTTTCTTCAATCGCAGGGCATACGACATAACATTGTCTTCCTTCTTTAATAAAGTTTAAAACATCATTTAAACAAGGTGCCATACTTGCCGTTTTAAAGTATTTTGTGACAACACTCTTTCTTCCTATAGGCATCGTATGAATCGAACTAATATCCATATCCCCATATAAGAAATGTGCATATGTTCTAGGAATCGGTGTAGCTGACATCATTAAAAAATCAACACACTTTCCCTTTTCTAACAAAGACCTTCTTTGTTTCACCCCAAAACGCTGTTGTTCATCCGCAATCACAAGACCTAATTTATGAAATACAACATTTTCTTGAAACAAAGCATGTGTTCCCACTACATTAAAAATTTTGCCATTTTCAAGTTTCTCTAAAATTTCTTTCTTTTCCTTAGCCGCAAGACTTGAAACATATAAAGTCGCTTCAAGACCTAATTTATGCATATTCTTTACATGTTGTCTTGCCAAAATTTCAGTTGGTGCAAGTAAAGCCGATTGATAACCTGCAAGTTGATTGGCATACATACTAATTTGTGCCACAATCGTCTTGCCACAGCCAACATCACCTTGAACAAGGCGAAACATCACATTTGTACTTTTTAAATCATATAGAATATCATCAATACTTGAAAGCTGATCTTTTGTCAATTCAAAAGGAAGATTTGAAATCCAATTTTTTACTGTAGAAACTGAAAAAACCTTTTTTGTTTTAATTTCTTTCTTTTCATGCATCGACTGCATTACACATTGAAAACACAAAAACTCTTCATATTTTAATGTACGAATTGCTGCATGCAGCTGCTTTTCATTTTCCGGAAAATGAATCCACTTATAAGCGGTTGATATATCTAATAACTTATACTTATCAACATATCTTTGAGGTACCCTTTGAGGCAGAATATCCACATGTTTAAGTGCCTCTTTCATAATCGCTTGAATATCCGACTGTTTTAAACCTTCAATTAATGGATACACAGGATGTAACCCCAATTGTTGATCTAAAGGTTTGAAATTATAAGTGGAAGCTAATACATTGTTATTTCCTTGATATTGTCCATAAATCGTTATCGTCTTACCAAAACCAAACTGACTTGGCCATGGACGATTAAATAAAGTAATATTTAATTCTTCATTCCATGACATCACTTTAAATTTAGTCATCGAACGATTCTTAGATAAACGGATCACTCGTGCTGCCGAACAAATCAAACCTTGAAAAACAACATTTTCTTTTTCATTCCACGAAGCGTAAGGCAAAGTTTGTACCGTGTCATAACGTAAAGGATAATATTTCAATAAATCTTCAACCGTTAAGATATTCATCTTTACTAAAAGGCCTAGTCTTCGACTGGTAATTTTTAATTCGTTAATCTGCATCTAAAAGACTTCCCACATAAGAAACATAGTTTAGTTCAAGAACGCAATAGAAAAAGCCCATCAAAAAATTCACAAATAAATAAGTAAACATCGATGCAAGACTGGATTGAAAGCTTACACCTAAAAATAAATACATCATCCAAGATATCATGGGATTACCCATATACATAGATCCAACTAAAATGCTTTGGGCATTAAAGCCTTGGGCCGCACTAAACAAACCACCTGACATTGTATCCAATACAACGATTAAGATGAGTAGTGAACAATACCAGTTCAACATCTTTTTCTGATGTTTTTTTAATGCATAAGGAATAAATTCCTTTAAGTTTTTGTCATGAATCAAACCATAATAGAAAATCAACTGGAATGGTACCATCACAACTAAACAGAATGCACTCATAAGCTGTAATACTAACATTAAGCTTGTATTATTTGCGCAAACATTTACAAGATTTGAAAGAATTCCACTCACAATCAAGATATAAATACCTTGTAGTACGAATACTTTTAAAATTGCAGAAGCCGAAAAGTTCTTTGTCTTCCAGATCTTTGTACAGATGAAGTAAAAGCCTAGACTTGATAATAAGCTTAGTACAACTTCTAGACTTTGTCTTATATAGACATTCATAGCAGATGCACTCATCAACAAATATGCGATATTGTATAAAAAACATAAAACTAACGTTAATACGATTGTTTTATATATACTTCTAAAATGTAGTTTTGACATTAATTTTTTCATTGAAAAATCTCCTTTTTGGTTAAGATACATGTATTCTAATCCTTTGTCCAAATACAATTTAATTCAAATGACCAGAATCACATCCACAAGCATGTATCTGTGCTATAATATTAACAAATTTATGGAGGAAATGTATATGAATTCAAAAATAAAACGAATTCTTGACTTCTCAACTGCCTTTGGACCAAGTGGCATGGAAGATGAAGTATCGAAATTAGCCATGGAAGATGTCAAAGACATTTGTGAAGTTCATGATGACACAATGCGTAATACATATATGCATTTTAAACAAGATAAAGAACACAAGACAACCATTCTTTTGGATGCACATGCAGATGAAGTTGGTTTTATTGTGCAAGCCATCAAGCCCAATGGTACAATTCGCTTTTTACCACTTGGTGGATGGGATCCAAAAAACATCGTATCAGGTGAAGTTTGGATTTTAAATGATAAAGGTGAAAAAATTTCTGGTATTGTCGCAAGTCAACCGGTTCATTTCTTATCAGCCGAAAAGCGCAATGGAAAAGTAGATTTTGATGATTTAGTCATCGACGTAGGAGCTACAAGTGCTACAGAAGTTAAGGAAGATTTCCATATTTCTGTAGGTAATTTCATGTGTCCTGCCGTTACTTGTAAATATGATGAAGCCCACAAAATCTTTTTAGGTAAAGCTTTTGATTGCCGTATTGGATGTGCTGCCGTAATGGATGTTCTTCACCAATTAAAAGATGTAAATCATAACATTGAAGCCACATTAACAGCGCAAGAAGAAGTGGGTGAAAGAGGTATGGATACGGCCATTAAAAACTTACATCCTAATATTGCGATTTGTTTTGAAGGGTGTCCAAGTGATGATACTTTTGAGCAAGATTACATGATTCAGTCGGCTCTTAAAAAAGGGCCAATGTTACGTTGGTTTGATCGTTCATACATCACTAGCCCTCGTTTTATGCGCTATGCGATCGACTTAGCTCACAAAAAAGATATCCCTGTACAAGAAAGTGTAAGAAAAGGCGGAGGAACCAATGCAGGTATCACACATCGTTACAACATACCAACGATAATCATTGGAATTCCTGTTCGTTTTGCGCATGCTTCTTTTGGCATTTGTTCTGAAGAAGATTATGACAATGCTGTAAAACTTGCGGTTGAAATCATTAAAAATATCGATGCTGAAACGATTCGAGGATTCTAAATGGAAAAAATCGCAGTTGTAACAGATACGGGTTCAAATTTATCTTTTGCACAGGCAAAAGAATTAGGAATCTATCTACTCCCTTTACAGATTACGATTGATGAAACAACCTATCAAGATACATTAGAAATTTCTACCCAAGATATATATAACGAATTAGCGAATGGTAAAATGCCAAAAACAAGTATGGCAGCTTACCAAAAAATCTACGACTTATTTGAAGAACTAAAAAAAGAATATGACAGCGTATTTGCCGTTCCTTTGACAAATGGATTATCTACAAATGCTAGCACCATGCAAAGTATTGCACGTGAACTCGAAATGAATGTTCATGTCATTGATATGTATGCAACATGCGCACTTGAAAAACATGTTGCGATCTGGATCAAGAAGTTAGTGGATGAGCATAAATCTTCACAAGAAATATTAGATATCATTCAACCTGCTATTGATGAATCCAACTCATTGATTCTTGTCAAAAATCTTCAACATTTAAAACGCGGTGGAAGATTAACACCTATGGCTGCAGCACTTGCGGGTTTATTAAAGATCTATCCTGTGTTACATATAAATAAAAGTACAGAAGGTAGAATTGATGTTTTAAATAAAGTTCGTACAGAAAAAAGAGCCGATGCCTATGCGATCGATAAAACCATCGATGCGATCGATATTCAACATACGCATATTTATATTATTCACTCTAATTTTTTAGAGGGTGCCGAACATTTTAAAAAATGTTTTATCGAAAAAGGTGTACCTGAACAAAATATTCATATAGACTATATTAGTTCTGTAATTGCCGTACATACTGGTCTTGGTTGTATCGCAATTCAATATATAAGAGAGGAAAACTAAAACATGGAAACAAAAAATATTTTAATCACAATGAAAAATGGAGATCAAATCAAAGCTGAACTATATCCTGAGATTGCTCCAGAAACAGTTGAAAACTTTTTGAATCTAATCGAAAAGAAATTCTATGATGGACTTACTTTCCACCGTGTTATCAAAGGATTTATGATTCAAGGTGGATGCCCGATCGGAAATGGTACTGGTGGTCCAGGTTATACAATTCATGGAGAATTCGCATCTAATGGATTTAAAAACGATTTAAAACACACTCGTGGAGTTTTATCTATGGCACGTGCTATGGATCCAAATAGTGCAGGAAGTCAATTCTTCATTATGCACCAAGATGCACCTCATTTAGATGGTGAATATGCTGCGTTTGGAAAAGTGATTGAAGGTATGGAAAATGTGGATAAAATTGCGAAGACCCCTACTACATTCAATGACCGTCCTAGAAATCCTCAAGTGATTGATACAATCACACTTGTTGACTAATGACGCTACAACAATTGCGCTACGTGATCCAGGTCGTTGAATCTGGATCTTTTAATTCCGCAGCTAAAGCCTTATTTATTTCGCAACCATCTTTATCAAAAGCCATTCATGATTTAGAAGAAGAAATGTCCATCTGTTTATTTGTTCGCACGAACAAAGGTATTTTACTTTCTGAACAAGGTGAAAAATTTTTAGGATATGCTAGACAAGTCGTTGAACAAGCAAACTTACTTGAAGAACAATATAAAAACGCCGTTCCTGCAAGAACTGTATTTGCGATATCAAGTCAACATTATGCCTTTGTAGTCAATGCCTTTGTTGCCTTAGTCAAAGAGTATAATCAAAGTGAATATGAATTTTCTTTAAGAGAACAAAGAACATACGATATTATTGATGATGTTAAAAATCATCGCAGTCAATTGGGAATTCTTTATCTTTCTCATTTTAATCGTGAAGTTATTCAAAGTATTTTAAAGAAAGAACATTTAATATTCACAAAACTATTTGAGGCTAAACCTCATGTTTTTGTATCTAAGACAAATCCTTTATCCAATAAAAAATTAGTGAAAATGGAAGATTTAGAAAACTATCCTCGTTTAACTTATGAACAAGGAATCAACAATTCATTTTACTTTTCAGAAGAATTACACAGTACGCAACCATCTAAAAAGAGTATTGTTGTTTCCGATCGTGCTACCTTATTTAATTTATTGATTGGACTTGACGGATATACGATTTCTTCAGGTATCTTAAGCACGGATTTAAATGGAAACAATATTGTATCCATTCCACTAGATAGTGATGAAGTCATGGAAATAGGCTATATCAGTGATGGAGTCTTATCCAACATGGCAAAAAACTATCTAAATCATCTAATACAATATATTGAACAGACCAAGTGAAATTGGTCTTTTATTATAGCTTTTACCTATAACAGCATAAAGATTTTTTCAATTATTCTATACTCTACAAATATGATAGACTTAACACACACGAAAGTTGAGGAATTTAATTATGACAGTTCAAACACCTTATAGATATGATGTGGTCGGAAGTTTTTTAAGACCCGAAAAATTAAAACAAGCCCGTAAAGATTATGAAGCCAAAAAGATTTCAAAAGAAGAATTAACCAAAGTTGAAGATGCATGCATTACAGATTTAATTCAAAAAGAAAAGGCAGCCGGACTTCATGTTATTACAGATGGTGAATTTAGACGTGCTACTTGGCACTTAGATTTTATGTGGGGATTTGATGGCGTTTCTCATACACCCACAAAAACAGGTCTTCCTTTCCATGGTGAAGCCGCCATGATTGATGATACATATATTACTGGAAAAGTAGGCGTGAATGGTACGCATCCTTTTGTAGAACATTTTAAATTTGTGAAGCAGTTTGAAGATGAAAATACGATTGCCAAACAAACAATTCCAGCTCCTGCACAATTTTTAGAACAGATGATTCTTCCATTTGCGCTAGAAAACACAAGAAAATATTATGAAGATACAGAAAAATTGGTACAAGATATTGCGAATGGATATAAGGTTGTCATCCAACAATTATATGATGCTGGATGTCGATGCATTCAATTCGATGATTGTTCATGGGGTATGTTGGTAGATGAAAAAGCGCCGTTGTTTTTCCAAACAGATCAAGAAGGTTTATTAAAGGTACAAGAACTATTCTTGCGTATCAACAATCTTGCGATGGAAGATAAACCAGAAGATCTAACAATCAATACACATGTTTGTCGTGGTAATTTCCATTCAACATATGCTTCAAGCGGTGCATATGATGCCGTCGCAAAAACATTATTTGCGAAAGAAAATGTACATGCCTATTTCTTAGAATTTGATGATGCTCGTTCTGGTGGATTTGAGCCATTAAAAGAGGTCACATCCGATAAAAAAGTCGTACTTGGTTTGGTTACGACAAAATCCGCTAAATTAGAAGACAAAGAAACTGTGATTGCCCGTATTAAAGAAGCAAGTCAATATGTCCCATTAGAAAACTTGTGTCTAAGCCCACAATGTGGTTTCGCATCATGTGAAATTGGAAATAAATTAACTGAAGATGAACAATGGGCTAAAGTGAAATTGGTCAAAGAAATCGCTGAAGAAGTCTGGGGTTAATTCCAGATTTCTTTTTATTATAGTTTTTACCTATAACAACATAAAGATTTTTTCAATTATTCTATATTCTACAAATATGGTAGACTTAACACACGAAAGTTGAGGAATTCATTATGACAGTACAACCCCCTTTTAAATATGATGTAGTAGGAAGTTTTTTACGTCCGGATTATCTAAAAAAAGCTAGAGAAGAATTTGCGAATAAAACAATTGATGCCAAGCAATTAAAAGCCATTGAAGATAAGGCCATCCAAGAGCTAGTCGCAAAAGAAAAAGAAGTTGGACTTCAAGCTGTTACAGATGGAGAATTCAGAAGAAGATATTGGCATTTAGATTTTCTAGCAGATCTAGATGGTGTTGAAGAAATCAAAGCGGATCATTGGTCTGTACATTTTAAAGGACATCAGCCAAAGGCAGCTACATTAAAAATTACAGATAAAATTGATTTTGGTAACCACCCATTTGTAGAACATTTCAAATATCTACAAAGCATTGGACAAGATACACTTTGTAAGATGACAATTCCCTCTCCTTCTATGCTTCATTTGATTTGTTGCGTACGTAGTGAAGAATATACACCAATCAAACGTTATGAAGATATGGATGTGTTATATCACGATATTGCGATTGCTTATCAAAAGGCTATTCGTGCATTTTATGATGCTGGGTGTAGATATCTACAATTGGATGATACTTCTTGGGGAGAATTCTGTGATGCCAATAAGCGAAAGGCCTATAACAAAAGAGGTCTTGATCTTGATAAAATCGCAAAATCGTATGTAGATATGATCAATCTTGCCTTAGAGGCAAAACCAGAAGATATGACAATCACAATGCATATTTGTAGAGGAAACTTCAGATCTACTTGGTTTTCATCAGGTGGTTATGAACCTGTTGCCGAAATTTTATTTGGTCATTGTAAAGTAGATGGATTTTTCCTAGAATACGATTCAGAAAGATCTGGTGATTTTAGTCCACTTCGCTTTATTAAAGATCAAAAAGTCGTTCTAGGATTGATTACTTCAAAATTTGCGAAACTCGAAGATAAAGAAGAGGTTAAGAAAAGAATTCAGGAAGCCGAAAAATATGTGCCAAAAGAACAATTATGTTTAAGCCCACAATGTGGATTCTCTTCTACGGAAGAAGGAAATATCATGACTGAAGATGAACAGTGGGCTAAAGTTAAACTAGTCAAAGAAATCGCTGAAGAGGTTTGGAGATAGAAAAAAGTTTGGATCATTTCCAAACTTTATTTTTTTGTTTCAAAAACAATTTTATCCAAGACGATACAACTGTTAAAATATGTGGAATGAGACAAATATTCAAAATCACATAGATAATTTCATACCATCTTAAATGGACTATGTAGAAAAAATTCTTACATAAGATTATTGAGCCTACAAATATCATACACATGATAGTAACTAATATTTTTCTTAATGTTGTCATAGGCACACATACGCGTACGAGTACCATAAGTGCATTGACTCCGGCAAGAATTGTACACATCGTTGAATATTCACTTGGCGAAATATAGATAAAATGACCTAGAATCGATACACCAATTACACTGCATATAACGCATATAGCTCCTGGCAATGCTTTTGAGATGACATTTTGTAGAAAGTTACCTTTCACTTTATTTCCATTGGGTTCTAATGTTAATACAAAACTAGGTATTCCTGTTGCCAAAGCGGAAATCAAAGTTAATTGAATAGGTTTGAATGGATAATTCTTTAAAAATATCAGTGTCAACAAGGATAATCCAATTGAAAATAGTGTTTTAACTAGAAACAAAGATGCCGTTCTTTGAATATTATTAATGACACATCGTCCTTGATACAAAATGGCCGGTAATGCATTCATTTGATCTTTCAATAAAACTAAGCTTGCCACACTTTTACAAGCTTGTGAACCAGATCCCATCGCAATCGAACAATCCGCTTCCTTTAATGCCATGACATCATTGACGCCATCTCCTGTCATTGCGACTGTTTTATTTCTTTTCTTTAATGCCAAAACAAGTTCTTTCTTTTGTTCGGGAGTCACACGTCCAAAAATTGAATAGGAATCAACTACAGTTTCAACATCTTGTACTTTGGACATATCGATGCTTTTAGATGTAAAGCCTGCTTTTCTAGCTAGAGCTTCAACTGTTTTTGGATCATCTCCTGAAATCAACTTAATGTCCACGCCTTGTTTTTTAAAAAAGTTCAATGTATCTTTGGCATCGTCTCTTAACTCATCACGCAAACATATATAAGCTAAAACAACATCATCTTTCATCAACACAATAACGCGCATAGCTTGAGATGTATATTCTTCAATATGTTCTTCTACTTTTGAATCTATCTCTTTGGCAATATAAGAATAAGCACCGAGTTTATATTCTCCATCTTCAAATGTCACACTTGAATATTTTCTTTGACTTGAAAATGGCAGAAAAGATACGACTTTATTATGATTTCTTGTCTTAAAATGACTTCTTAATGCAAGTGCTGTCGCATTTTCATCAGGTAAAGTCTGCATCATATCGCCTAGAATACCATCAATATTTTTAATTTCTTCTACATGACATACACTTAACTTTCCTTGTGTCAGTGTGCCTGTTTTGTCTAAACAAAGTGTATCCGTTCTTGCGAGTGTTTCAATACAATAGAGTTCTTGTACTAAAACGCTCTGTTTACCAAGTTTAAATGAACTGATGGCTAAGGCAACACTTGTTAAAAAGACAAGGCCTTCTGGTATCATACCAACAACGGCTGCTACTGTATTTAAGGTAGCTGTTGTATAATTGGTCTTGATGAATTGTTTAATAAACAAGGCACATCCAAGTGGAATTAGAATGTATGTACACCATTTAATAATGGTATCAATCGAATCTCGTAGCTGGCTTGGATATCTTTTAAAGCGTTTCGCATGTTTTAAAATCGAATAAGCATATGTATCTTGTCCTACTTTATCTACTTTCATCAAACATTTTCCTGAAACCACAAAGCTTCCACTAAGCAATGATGAATTTTCTTGTTTATATACCGCATCACTTTCTCCTGTCAGCATGGATTCATCGCATTCAATACTTCCAGATACGATATGACCATCAAAACTGATTTCATCCCCAGGATATAATATAAGAATATCATTGACTTTCACTTCTTCCACACTTAATTCAAGTTCAATATCATTTCGAAGCACATGAATCTTTGGCTGATTTAATAAGGAAAGCTTATCTAGCATTCGTTTAGATCGTATTTCTTGAAAGAGTCCAATCAGCATATTTAAAATAACGGTGATCATAAAAAGCATGTTGCGATAGGAACCCGTAAAAAATACGAATATAGCCAATATTACATTGATTCCATTAAATAAAGTAAATACATGTTGTTTAATGATTTCTTTATAACTTTTTGATAAATTTGATGAGTTTTGCATATACCTATTGTACTACCTTTAAGCATGCAAAATAATTAAGTTTTTATTAAAAATGATACGACTATAGCCGTATCATTCAACAGATTCAAGTGGAGTATTTGCAAGCGCAACAGCTTGGGCATAAGATGTAATTGCCAAGTTAGATTCAATGGCTTTTTGTAGACAGAACATCAATAATCTTGTATCAAATGCCTGTAAATCTTTATCGAAATTAATTGCTGGATATCTTGATAGATGATCCAATAATGTATCTACATCTTCTTTTATATGTTTAGTAGAAATACCTGTCACAACAACATTTTCTTGTTTAATAGCCTTTAAACCATTCAATAAAGCCACATAAGGCTTGTCCGGTCTTTGTACAAGCATCACCTTATTTTTAGGTGATGAAGCAAGTCTTAGTGTCCATACACTTTTACAACTTACAACAATTTGTGTGCAGTTTTCATCATTCGCAAACAAATCGATTGTTGCTAATAATTTATCATACGTATCTTCTACTTCTTTACAATCATCAAATACCAAAGCTGAATATTCCATCTTTATACCTATCCTTTCAAATCTTCAGGTAAAGTTATTTTTTTATTTGTGAAACTTGATAAAACAACCTTTACTTTTGTATCAGAAAACCATTCTACAAGTTGTGCATCATCTGTTGCCTGCACTTGTTTATCTCGTGCAAGCTTATGACACTCTTTAATCAAATCGGTTTTAAAGCATTGCGGTGTCTGCGCATGATATACAAGCTTTCTTTCTAATGATTCTTTCACATATCCATCCACAACAATTTTTGTAGTATCCACACTTGGAACCATTAATAAACAAGCCGATTCGGTTTCTAATGTTTGTTTCAAATCAAAAATCCAATTCTTTTCAACAAAAGGTCTAGCCCCATCATGAATCATAACATAATCTTGATCAACAACTTGTAAGCCATTATATACACTATCTTGTCGTGTTTGCCCTCCTGTTACAACTTGGATTCTTGAATCATATGTATAATGTTCATTCACATAGTCCTTTTCATAATCAGCACAAACTAAAACCACTTGTTTACACTCATCATCTGATAAAAAAACAGACAGACTCTTATTTAACACAGTTTGTCCGTTTTCAAAAGTATAAAATACTTTATTATAATCTAAATTTGTACGACTGCCTCTTCCAGCAGCCAAAACAATCACACTATAGTTCATGAAACCATTATATCAAATTTTCTTAACAATGGATAAAAAATGTGTTCTATTTTAAACATGCACAATTCAATCCACAAAGATGCCCTTGAAGAATCATTCATTTCCATATATCATATTCAGCTTTCATAAACTCTTTTTATATTTATCAATTTCAAACATCAAACTAATTTTTCCAACGAAGATACTCAATGATTTTATCCACTTGAACATCCGATAAGCAGGATTCATCATTATTATCCATTGGTTCTGGTTCTTTCTTTTCTTTAAGACGAGTAAAAATCGTCTTAATATCACTCGCCATTGTTTTAAACATATAATAACCAAAATCTAATACACCATTCCATACATATGTTATTCCTTGATATGCAAGAATAGCTAATACACATAAAAGCCATAACACACCAATAAAAGCCGCTATTCCTAAAGCGATTATAATAATTATTTTCATTTCTACCCATTATAGTAGGCATAATCATACGCTTGGTCAGCCCTATCAATCGCATCATTCACGCCGGATTGTAAGTCAGAAATTTCTTCATTTATCGATTCAAACTCTTTCTTCATGTCTTCAATTTCATAATCGAAATCATCCACATCATCTTCTAGATAATTCACCTTTTCGTGAATTTTTTCCATTTCTTGTTTTAGAGAAGCCATATTTTTTTCAACTTCTCTAAACAAATCTGAAAGCGAAGATAAATATAATGCTTCTTCCAAATTATCAGCTCTACCTTCTTCAATAAAGGATGCGATTTCATTTAAATGAACAACATCTTTAGACTGCTTTTTAACTAAATCAAATTCTTCAATTATTTGATTCAACTCCCTAATTTCATTTTCATATTTTTGAATCATTTCTTTTTGTTCATTTGCACAAGAAGCCATTCTATCTGCATATGATTGGATTTTTTCATACGCCTTTCTTTTTACTTGCTCACGCTCATTCGAATAAGCCGTATAATAATTAGGCGCTACTCTTTGAATTGCATCTTTATAATTTTTAAGTTCTTCCAAATATTTTTTCCGCATTTTTTTCTTCGTTTCAAAAAATCTTGGCGTACCTTCTTCAGGCGGTCTTCCAACCATTTGCTCAATATATTCTGGCAAATTCTTATTGTCATAATCTTTTAATTCTTTACATTCAAAAGTTTCATAAGATGGCATACAAGAAGCATCCATATATTTTTTGAACAATTCTTTACTACTATTTAATTTATTTAGCAACTCATCTTTTCTTTGAATGTTTTCAGCCATTTTTTTTAATTGTTTTACATCATTATTTACCATAAATAATCTCCATCCCTTCTTTTTTCTTCATATGTTCTCATTGCTCTAGCTTCACTTTCCGCTTTTTCACAAGCCCATTGTGCTTGTTCTAAGCCAGATCTTACGTCCCATAAATGTTGGTTGACATAAAATAAATCTGATTTTATATTCGCTAAAGCATCATAATTGTAAGGCCCTATTTCTATACCACTTATTTTTTCCTCAACAGCTTTCATATCCTCCATCATATTTGCCATCTTACTTAACAATTCTAGCTGCCATTGTCCAAAACAATACATATTAAGAGCACTTTTTAAATCTGGAATATCTTTATTTTGCATAATTCGAATTAATGCGCTTATAATTTTCTTGTTCTTAAACTTATCAATAACCATTTTATCCAATTCAACTTCCTTAGCTACTACTTCATCATATTGATTTTCTAATAAAGTTAAATTTCTCAACAAATGATTCAATCGTTCTAATTCTTCTCTTTTTTTCATAATATCACCATCTATCCTCCATTTTTTTGCACAAAGGTTCTAATTTAGCGATTTGCTCTTCAATTTCTGTAAGCTTCTTGGTCTGTTTTTTTATTTCTATTTCATACTGCTCAATACTACTTTGAAGTGAATAAACAGTATAATGTATTCTTGTTTTAATAGTTTCTCTATTATATTCATCCACATATTTTTTTATTTCCTCTTCAGAAAATTCAAATGGACTTGCGATACGGCTCTCACTTTCCCATCCTTCCCATACATGATGCAAATCATCTGTCGCATAATTAATCATGCTTCTTAAATCTAAGGCGAAGTTTTGAACATTACGTTGTCTAGGAAAGCATAATCCATTCTTTCCTTCTGTTGCATACCATGAAGTATATGCATCTTTATATACTAATTTTGTTTTATATTTTTCTTGATAATTTAAAGTACCAAAACTATCTGTCACAAAACAATAAATATAAATTTCTTTAAATTCTTTCTTCATCACAATTCCTCCTTCAATGTTTGACACAATTTTTCTACTTTCGCTAATTGTCGAGTACAAGCTAACATCTCTTCTTTTATACATTTGATTTCTGACTTTACTGCGTTTCTTTTACCCTGCCAATATTCCATTTGAGATCGACAATTTATTTCTTGCAGCATATAAAGAATCTCTTTGTCAGAAAAGCACTCAAAACTATATTCCTCACAAGACGACCTGCTCATCGATTGTCTTTCCTCATCATCAAAAACAGGCATACTTTTTGGAATAATTTCCTCCAAATCAGTTTGAATCATTCTGTTTCTAATCATTTGTGGTCTGTTAAAATAAGCTTCATGCCCATCTTCCATAGCCCAAACTGCAAAATTAGTTCTAAATTTCACATGCATTTTTTCTTTTCCACAATAAATGGTATTGCCTTGTTCATCATGTTCAAACATATATTTATAAATAAACATATTCTCCATATTTTGGTTGTGATTTTTCCATATTAAATTTTTCCTCCTATTCAACAACTTCATCAATCAAGCCATATTCAACAGCTTTATCACTTGACAAAAATAAATCCATTTGTAAATCTGAATGGATTTTACGCTTTGTTTTTCCAGTATATTTAACATATAATTCTTCAATCATTTCTTCTGTCTCTACCATGCGTTTAGCTCCAGATTTTATATCACTGAATTTACCTTCGCAAATTGTAGAGCCTTGATGAACCATAATTGTAGAATGTTTCAAGGCTTTTCTATGACCCTTTTCTCCAGCAGCTAAAATCAAAGATGCCATAGACATTGCATTTCCTAAAGCCATAGTATATACAGGTGACTGGATTGCTTCCATCATATCGATAATAATCATCCCATCTCGTAAGGATCCACCTGGACTATGAATCTGTATCGTAATTGGGTCATGATTTTTTGCATTTAACTCTTGCAATCTTGTAACAACATATAAACTCATTTCTGGAGTGACTTCACCCCATAAATTAATAATTCTTCCATAATCTTCAATTTTCATTTGTTTCCCCTTTTTCTTAAAATTCAATTTCATCCTGTTTAGATTTGAAATATTCAAACTTATATTCCACTCTATGTTCTTTCATAAATATATGAACACTACTCAATTCTTTACATGATGAGACTTTTTCAATCACGGGCATCATCAGCCTTGTCAATTCATTTTTAATAATGCGTCCACCAATACATGAATTTAGAGATTTTTTAACAATTTCTCTTTTCACTTCTTCATCAAAATCAAGCTTTATTCCATGTTCCAAAAAATGTTGTTTATATAGATGCAATGCTGAATTATCTTTATTCAACATATCCATATAATCGTCCATGGTTAAAGCATTCAATCTCACGATATTTGTGATTCTTCCCATAAATTCAACTGGAACTCCACAATGAATAAAATCATCTATTTCTAAGTGGTCATACATATTAAACTTCTTTTCTGTAAAATTGTATGGATTACTATATTTCTTCTTTAAATATTTTTCCACAATCATAAAACTACCAGTAAAAGCAAACAAAACATCTTTATACGTTTCTGTATCTTCAATCACTCTCAACAATTCATACAGACTTGTTGGAATCTGGCCATCTCCAAACTCAAGCAATTTATCGACTTCATCAATGATAATAACGCCCTTATTGTTTAAAGCTTCCATAGATACTCTTAATAAATCCGATAATTCTTTTCCTTTATATCCTTTAGGAGTTACTTGACTACAATCTAAAATCTCAACTTTAACTCCCATCTTTTTAGCTGCAACTTGCCAACTGTATGTTTTACCACATCCACTTGGACCAACCGCTAAAATCACAGGTTTTAAAGATGGATCAATCTGCTCATCTTGAACTTGTGTCAAAATATAAAGTGCATTAGCGATTTCATTAATATAATCATCTTGATGAACAATGCTTGTTTTCATTTTTTTCTTGAATTCACAAACATTAAACCTATCAACACTGATTTCTCTTAATCGTCTTCTGCTTTCTTCAAACACATCATTCGTATCATCTTCAAAAAAGACACTTCCCAAAAAATCTTCTATATTGTTTTTATCATTAGTTTTATTTTCCATAATTTACCTCCCTATTAAGTCAAGTTTTTATGCTTTAAATAAAGACTTTTTATTCCCTTTTAAAGAATGATCCAAAGGTTATAGACTTTGTCTCTGTGACTAAAGTGCCTTTCAATAGAGATTTTTCATCATTTTGGGTATATGAAAACTAAAACGTCACATTAAATTTTTTTGGCCTTGCATTACACCCATCTCTCTATGGTGACAAACCTCCCGTATCTAACAGGATCATTTACCATACTGCTTGTAAAGTCCTAACTTCCTTCGTCCTGTCTGTCCATAACCTGGGGAGTCGACTCAGCTTTCTAACAGGGTCATGCCCTAAGGAAAGTATATCTGTCGACTTCCGACTCATTCTTGTCATTGTTAAAATCATCTGTCTCGTACAATATCACCTTTTTGGTGGACGTTCATACTGTACACTGCAGTTTTACTGTTTCTATCTTTAACCTTTTCGTTATAGATAGATTCAAACATTTTTACTTAAAACGCTTGAATCTACCTATAACCTCAGGCATACTATCAAATAATTACTAATTGTTATGCTATTGTTGCTTCTGGTCTTACAATATCTTGAAGCATTTTGTTCTCATCAAATTCATATCCATTCACTAGTATTCCAAAGAAGATTCGTATTACCTTACACGATATAGCCACCATTGACTGCATTCCTTTTAATGGATTATTTTCTCTTGTCATAAAATATTGATGTATACTTTTAAACGCTTTATTTCGACTTACCAGAGATATCGCCAATTCATACATTCCATATCTTAACCGTTTTCGTCCTCGATATGTGATTTTACCAACACCTTCATGTTTCCCTGAACTATTCGTTTTAATCGATAATCCTGCTAATTTCTGTACTTCCTTGGCATTGTTAAAACGACTGATATCTCCAACTTCTGCCACAAACCGCATCACTGATACAACTCCCACTCCGCATATGTTTAACAGTTTTTCAGCATTTGGTACTTCTAAAAGTGCCTCAAATGCCAAATCCTCATATACCTGTACTCGTTTTTGATATTCCTTTAAATCCTTTAATAACACTTTTAATTCTATTCGTGCTATCTCATCGGATTCTGTTCGACCTATGCTTCTTTTTGCAGCATTTACTAGCTTTTCTGCTCTTCTTTGACCTGCTCCTTTTGCTTTATGTGATTTCCATATTTTTATCACACCTTCAACGCCTAACGTCACGATGTCTTTTGGTAATGGATATTCTTCTAAAATCAACATACCTGTTTTCGCATCTATTTGGCCATATACTTCCTTATATTCTGGAAAATAGATACTTAACCAACGTGCAAGCCTATTCTTGATTCGAACTAAGTTTTTTTGTGCATCATCCCTTAAATATGAAATATCTCGAATTTTTGCATATACACCTTCTGGCATGTACGGAAACGAATACCTTCCGTCTTTTAATAGCCCTGCGATAACTTTCGGGTCTTTTCTGTCATTTTTTGAAGGATCATTGTCATCCAATTCTTTCGATTTTTTTACAGCTGCAGGATTTACATGAGCTAAAATCATTCCACTATTCTGTATAAACTTACCCAGATTAAACCAGTAATGACCTGCTGGCTCCATTCCTACAAGAAATATCTTCTTTTTATTTTGAACTGCTATAGCACAGGCCCATGATTTGAACGTCTTAAATCCCTGATCTGTGTTTTTAAAAGAAAATGCTTTCTTAGAATATTCAATACCTCGATAATCAAATGCTCTTGCATAATGTGTTGTACTTCCCACATCAATAGCTACGATCAAAAAATCTTCAGTAATCATTTCAATTTTTTCATTTTGTTTGTTATACTTCATATGTACCTCCGTCATAATTAGATTCAGTAAAACTGTCGTGAGTTAAACTGCTGATTCTATTTTATGACTAGGTACTTTTTTTGTCCTTATTTTTTGACCTCCCTGTCTTCCTGTTTATATATTACAGGAAGCTTTCTATTTTTTGTTTCTACAACATTTCAATTTACAAAATCCACAAATCTTACAACATTAAATATGTTGCAGCACAATAAAAGGTCCCTTTAAAATTTTTGCTTTCCATTTTCCTATATACCTGAAAGCTAGGATCCTATTAGGTGAGACTTTTGCCTAAAGCCTCTCATTGGAGTTCCATTGACCTTTTCAGATCAATGGCTTACCAGCCCATCTTACGTTTGGACCTACCGCTAGAAGTATCATCATCCTTATGCATTGTCATGGCACAATTGGCTAGATTGCTTGTCATTCTAAAGTTGTATCGCTCCCGTATTTCTACGATCATGGCGCAGTAGTGAACTAGCTCAACACATAAGGTCAAGACCTAATAGTTGATATTCATTTGTCAAAGAACAGTTAAGAGGTTCTTTCTTGAACCTCTTATATATTAAATCGAATCCATGTTTTCAACGATGTTCAATATTGCCAAACACAGATACTCTTTCGCCTACTATTTTTTAGTGTTTTATTCATATATACACTTGTTTACGAACACTTTTTATATATATGTTGTTTTTTTCTACCTCCATTCCTTATATGTATTGATATTTCATAGAATTAACCAAATTTATTTTTTTTCTTTTTATAAACATTCCTCCTTGTTATCTATATTTTTAAAATATGAATATACATCCATATTGCTTTCCTTCAATTTTTCTGGATACACCGTATACCACCAACCTGCTTCCGCAAAGAATTCACCTGGTGAAATCTTTCCATATTCAGTGATGCTGTCACCACCACACAAATATAATTCTTGAAATTCTTGAGAATCTGAATTTCCATGATTAAAGTCATAGATATGCCATAGCTCATGAACCAAAGCACTCTTGTCTAAGTTAGATTGATATTGCACATGTGCATGCATATTTCTTTCTAATGCATAGCCAATTATCTCCTCCTTATCTTTATTCGAAACATCCCCTTCTTTTTCACCGATCATATAAGTCTTGATCAATTGATCATGACCTACAAAATGAATCGCCTTACAATCTTGTAAAAGATATAAAGGAAGCTTATTTAAATAAGTTTTTATTCTATTCACATCGTTATTTATCTTCTTATTTTCAGTTTCAACGAATATTGCTGGCATGTCATCATCTTGAGACTTCAAGCTTTCCCCCTCTAATGCGACTGGGCGAATCTTACAAAGTTTAAGATCGACAAATCCGTAATTTGCGAATATTTGAAGATTTAATAAGCAACAAAAGACAATATAGCTGCACCAAATGACTTTAATCACATGTTTCATAAATAAACTCCCATTTTTATCTAGTAAGCAACATAGATATCAGGCTGACTATAAGTCTTACAAATCCAGTCACGACTGAACCCAACATAAACCAGCCAAGAAAAAACATGACAGAATACAATAGCGTATAGCCAATCGGATGACCATCCGTTATTGCAGAGCCATATGTATATATTGCGTATGCCTGTACGCAAGTAATAAGAATCGCTAAAGCAAAACCTGTCTTGAAATTTTTAATTGTTGTTTCCATTGTTTTCCTCCTATTTTTAATGATGGTGAGAGTACCATCGATACTCTTCTTCTTGACGTTGCAACTCCTCCGCTTGATTATTCACGTAGTTTGTTGCGACATTGGTGATAGAACCACCTAAGCCACTAAGAACAACCACAACTCCAATAGCTGCAATAGCTCCTATCAAAACGGGTCCTCCATAGACAAACAACATTAGAACAATCTTATTTTCAATGAGTTGTAACCATTTTGTTTGTGGCAAAAAGAAGAACAATGTATTACTCATTGCCTGCAATTCTTGATACACTTCTGCCTGACTATCATCTAATTTCATGTCAAAGTATTTGACATCGATATATCTCATGGCAAAGTACAAAGCTAGTGCAACAGCCATAGTTCCAATCAATCCAATCACTGCTTCAACAACATAATCTTTCTTTTCCATTTCTTCTTCCTCCTAATACTCTTTTCGGTAATCAAATCTTGATTTGCCTTTGCGAGTATATTTCTTTTTATTTCGATAAATATTTCCACCTTGTCTACATGCATCTAAATGATACAAGTTTGGCAATTTTAAACTTCTTTCTTCAAATCTATATGTTTTCTTTTTCATTTCCATTTCCTCCTGTTTGATTACATATTAAATTTATCACTCATTTTGGATTTAAAACATGTTCGATAACCCATCATTTAAAAACATTTATCAAAGTATATATAACTAATTTTACAAATTTTAAAACATATTCTAAAACACTTTTTATAATCAGAACACAAAAAAAGATGATAATATTTGATTATCATCTCCTAATAAAGATATTAATGACGGATAGTTTTTGCTTTTTGAATCAATTGTTCTAATTGTTGAATATAAAATTGAATCCAACTTGCAACTTCCTGACTAGTATAGTTATATCTTCCTAAAATATGAACTGTATCATTACGCATTAATTTCAAAATCTTATAAATGTAACAAACTCTATAAAACTGCGTTAAAAAATCTTGGCTATTCTTTAAACTTTCTTCAACAAATAAATCTTGTTCAATGTATGGATTATCATCACATTGCACTTCATCATCTGGTTCATAATTATCTGATAAAATCCTATCGCGTAGATCTTTATTTCTATCGTCCACATTATGCCATACTTTCTTGCGTCGAACTTCTTCATAAAATTTTTTTGCATTACCATAATAACAATAATATTTCTTTAAATTAACCAATTCATTTTTCTTTTGATCAATAAAACGTATCATATCTTCAGCATTTGTAAAATTATATGTCAAACTAGTATTCATCCTTTTAAAATAAACACAAAACTCTTCTGCATTATTTATTGTTTCTAGTCTTCTTCCTTTCCTTTTCTTCCAATTATTACGATTACTACATAACGATTTTAGAATAAACATTAAGAATTGATTACTGCACAATTCTTCATGACCACAATCAGGAAACTCATCCATCCTCCATTGTTCAACTTCAATAATGCCACTATTCAATAATTGTTTAGCAGTTTTGGTTTCAATCAAAACTAACGCTTGTTGTAATAGCTTTTTATCTAAGCACCATTGTAACTGTGCAGGCAAATAGTCTGAATCATTTTCCAACAAATTATAGGTATAATTTTCAATCTTAACCTTATAATTGTTTAGTACCAAATCTTTTACCGTACCATAATACCCATTGATTCCCTTATTATGAGTTAAAACATTAGATAATTCTTTTAAATTTGATGTGAAATTGTCCATTCTACTCAAAAGGATACTGTCTGAAATTTTATTGATCGCATTCGTTATATTTTTTCCGCCTTCATTTGAAACATTATCATTGAATTGAACCAATCCATTTGATCTTCCAAATGATAAGAATTCCTTCATACCACTTACAAAATCATAAACATTAGACACATCTTTAACAGACCTAACTATTCCAAAATGCGCTTGGTTATTATAGTCAATTGTATACATATCCTTAAGTTCAATATTATCAATATCTTTAATCAAGATTAAGATGGCATTCAATACAGTTGCAGAATCACGAAAACCGCCATGGAAATCAACATATAGATTAATTTTCTCAGCCGATTCTTGTCCACTCAACATATTCTTCAATCTATTTGTTACTTCATATAATGCTTGTTCAACACCATCACTAATAGAAATACTTTTGATTTTTTTAGGTTCCACAAATTTACCACAACGTTCTTTAAAATAAGTAAAAGCAGTATACTTCTCACCTTTTTCATCAACGTCTTTGTGTGTGTTTGTAAATGGGATCAATTTTTTTAACAATTCCTCTTTAATACATTCGTTTTCTGTTTGGGATGTATTTAAAACATAAATCGAATCTAGCTGATCCCCTTGTGCATTCAACATACCTGCTAACATTTTAGGAACAGGTTCTAATTGTGAAACATAATAACCTTGATCTTTAACGCCTTCAACCATACTTTCATATTTTGAAACATTTACTGAATTCAAAGTACTCAATGGGAGTAAAAGAACATTCCGCTCTTTACGATTCCTTCTTGCATTCTTTTTAGCTTCACCAAGTTCTTCTTCTTTTTTTTGAATGCTTTTAAACTTTTTTTCATCCGTCGAACAAAGCTCTTCAGAAATATCATTCAAAGCTGTAAATTTAGTTTCAATACATTGAATGGCTTCACTTAAAGATTTTGTATTAAGTACAGCCTCAGCTAACTCATGCAAAACTGAATCATCCACTTTAACATTTTTCTGTTCGCAAATATATGCAATTAACCTTTCACTCGATTCTTTTGTATGATTCAACAAATTAAAGTTAAAATTAAATGTATCACTAATTTCAAACTCGTCTAATCGACTATTTAATTCAGACGTTTTAGCCTTATTGTACAAAACAAAAACTAAATCGTTTGTCGAATCTTTTGACATTTGTTTTAAATTCATTAAGACACTAGCATAAGATTCATTGGTATTTTCAAATTCATTAAAATCCTCAACAAAAATCACACCATGCAAATCATCAAATTTATCAATCTCTAATAAATCATCCATTAAAACAGTCTGAACATATTTAGACGATGTAATCCTATACTCTTTTGAATTCAATAATCTTGCATAATATTTTGCAAGTTGTTTCGCCTCATCCTCATGATCAGACGAAATAATTATATTAAAAGCGTCCAATCCGGCATTACCCAAAACATTCTTATCAATTAAAACAAAGAAATCATCCAAATCTGAACTCCATAGCAGTGTTAGATCCTTCAACATTTCATTCTTTACATCATTCACAGAATCTCTATGCCAATATTGCGGAATGGTGTTTGCATCAAATTTATAAGGATGTCCCAAAAATTTAGACTGTTTAATTAACCGCTCTTTAAGTCCAACTACAAACTCTTTCCCTGTTTTATCCGCTCTATCATATACCGTATCAATCCATTCATCTAAAGCAGGATAAAAATCTTTGCTTACTTCAATTTCTCCAAATTCAGCCCACTTACCAAAACACTTATGTGCACCACTAATAATATCTTGAATTTCATAAGGCTTAAGTTCAATTCGAGTTACAAAATACTTATAAAAATCTTCCTTATAGTATTCCTTATACTGCTTAGCTCTTTCTTTAGTTGTATAAAAGATATTCACTAATTTTAAACGCTCATCAAACGCAGATTTCTTAACTCTTTTTTCAACTCTATCCAATTCAACCTTTGTTACAGGGCGATCATCAAAATCATCTACAAGCACACAGTCAAATTCTTTTCCAATTGCACTCTCCCACAAGAATGATGGACGATTTAAATAAGTAGAAATTATCTTCTGCTCTTTTAAAATTTTTGCGACACCTCGCGCAAACAACGCTGCCTGTTCTTCATCCTTTGCGACCACCAACATAGTTGGATAGACCTTTTTCATGTCATCGCCTAAATCATTTTTAACATAAACAATAAATTCTTCTAATTCTTTTATTACGGATTCAGGTTTAATAAAGCCCTCAAAGACTTTCAAATTATCTACATTCATGTCTAACTCCTTTATTTATAATCAAATATAACCAAATTATATTCTATTCATTAAATAATTTATAGCCATTCCCAATAAATCTAATAGTAATCCTATAAAAGTGTAACAAAAGTTAAAAAGTCTGCTTAAATAAACAGACTTTTTAAGTAATTTCAATCCACTATCCAATCATCCTTTATAAGTATCATATTTCCCGTGAATATAGGCAAAGTTTCCGAGGAATGTTTTATAAGTGTCGATCCTTTATAAGTATCATATTTCCCGAATTCAAAAGGCCGGCTTTAGAGCCGACCTTGCATGGTGTCGATCCTTTATAAGTATCATATTTCCCATTTAAAACATTACGAAAAGATTGACAAATTAGCTGAGTGTCGATCCTTTATAAGTATCATATTTCCCGTAATGACGTGGAAGAACATCGATATGTATGGTATGTGTGTCGATTCTTTATAAGTATCATATTTCCCAAGTTGGAGCTCGAATCAATTGATGATAAGCATGCGTGTCGATCCTTTATAAGTATCATATTTCCCCAAAGGCCGGTCCTGATTTAGCCGACGCAATCAAGGGTGTCGATCCTTTATAAGTATCATATTTCCCGAGAACGTCTTTGTGTATGACCACGAAGAGTATGAGTGTCGATCCTTTATAAGTATCATATTTCCCGGTAATCACACCTGCAATGAGAAACACAATCAGAAAAGGTGTCGATCCTTTATAAGTATCATATTTCCCTTACTAAATATAGCACATTTTGGACTTTGATTGATAAAAATATTGAAAAATAGCTGATTTTGGCATATATTTTTCGACCACCTCCTGTTTTTTGACTATTTTTTATGCTTAAATCAGCTCGAATTTGGGGGATGGTCGAAAATTTAGTCATATTCTGGTTGTGAATGTATAACCATGTATTAATATTTTAAACTCTTGTTTGAATTATATAAGAATATTGTTTACACTTTAAATATAAGTAATCACAAGGAGGTACCTAGTATGGCAACAATAAAATGTCCTTATTGTTCTAGTAAAATTAAACTTGAACGGTTTCAATATAAAGATATTATTGATAGTGAATTGAATGATAAGTATGTAGAGGAAAAACAGAATTCACAAAATTACTATAGTGGAAATGACACCACAAATATATATGTAGATGAAGAGATGTGTAAGAAGTTGGATCAGGATGCGGTTGAATTTGGATTTGTTCGAAACAAAAATGGAAATGCACATTCTCCAAATAGAAACGCCTTTATTTCTGCGATCATGACAAATTATTATGATGAATTCAATGTAGAAGAAGAACAAAAGAAGAATGTCATTGTGGATACTTTAAAACAGAATATTCCACTTCTTAAAGATGTATCTACAAATCGAATTGCTTCTTGTATTATGGCCGGCATGGATACTTTGGCTAGTGAAAAGATCCGAAATAAAAAGATTATCATCAAACTTAAGAAAACGAATATGAACGAAGATATTTATGATGATATTCAATATAATAAATTCTTTAATAACTCTATATCATCCATTAGTGAATTCTATTATTCTATGTTCCAATCTTTCTTTAAACTTCCTCAATACCTTCGTGAACAAATCATATTTAAAAAGAAGTTCAAAGATTTAAGAAAATATATTGAAGAGGGTAAAACCATTCACATGAAATATAAGAAGGATAAGAACTATCGAAATGTATTCCCATACAAAATTGTTCAATCTGTTGAAGAAAGCCATAACTACTTGTTGTGTGTTGAAAAAACAGAAGATAGAGACAATCCAGGAAACATCATCACAATGTGCATTTCTTATCGTATTGATAATATTGGAGATACCATCAAACTTTCAAATTCACCATTTGAAATCACTGAAACACAAAAACAAGCTTTGGATGAATCTATTTCAAACAGCCCTTCATCTGCTCAACAAGAACCTGGTGAACATATACTTGTAGCTTTAACTTCAACTGGAGTTGGCTTATTAGATGCAATCTATACTTTTAAACCTACACACATTGAACCAATCAAACAAATTCGTGAATATACAATTTATAAAGTATATGGATCAAAATTTCAAAGCTACACATATTTCAAACGTTTTGGAGAACATGCGATTATTTTAAATGACAATAGTTTTAAACAATCGCAACTCATCTCTGCTCAAAAAATAATCAATAACTATAATTCAATAAGTTCACAATTAGAAGAAGAGTTAAACCAATAACTCTTCTTTTTACATTTCATCAAAATTAAAAATTGTTTTTAAAAATTTCATTGGATCCTTTTCTTCAAATCTAGAAATACTTTCAATTAAGTTATTCAACAAAAATAAACTTGTGACATCTACTATAGGATGTACATAATCTTCATCCATTCCAAAAGTATAATGCGCATATACAACATCACATATCTTAAGTCCAGGTATGAATTTTTGTGCATAATTACAAGATACAAATACAGTCATCGGTGTTGGTTTAAGTCCAAACGTAATATCAAAATAAACTTGATCATTTTCTTTAAATGTTTCATATAAACGCATAAACGTTTGAATTTGTGATTTTTGTTCATGTTCAAAATGCGCATTCACATAATGAAATTCAAAATCATTATTAAAAGACTTTTTCAATTCCTCTTTTAATAATTCCACATTCTTATGACTATCCATTGTATCAAATGAATCTACTGCCACTACTTCAAACTTTTCACCTTTTTTAATCACTGTAGAAATATGGGCAGTAATAGGAAACATGCACTTTAAAGTCATATTTTTATGACCATAGTTCACCTTTCCAATATGTTGTTGACCAATAATTGTATAAAATTTTTTCATTTCAATTCCTCCATTCTATCGCCATTGTTTTAGGCGTTCTTTTAACAATTGTGCAAAATACGCATCATACTTCGCAATCTTTTTAGATATGGCAGCACCAGAAATATGCATAGTTTCAGCTATCTCTTTTCCTTTCTTGATTTTTTTATGGTTTTCAAGCACTTCCAAATATCTCTCACGAATAAAGATTTCATCTTCCGGATGATTTTCAATATGTGCATATAAAATATCTAGAAATTCTAAGATGACATCATCCAATAATTCTGCCTCTTCCACTTCTTGTTCCGCCTTTTCGTCCCTTAAAAAAGAAGCATTTGTCGGTATATCCTCTTTTTTAGAATCCTTATCCGATTTCATACGCTCTTCAAAAACAAGTGTTTGCGCTGGATTACTATATTTAAAGTCATCTTTTTCAGCTTGTCTTGCCGCATTATTTAAATTACCTGCAATCAAAGCCTTCACATAACGAATCATTTTTGCCTCTGCATATTCATCGGCAACTTTAATCTTATGCTCAACAAGCTTTTTCAAGAATGTTTCAACCGCTTTATGAATGCATTCTTGCATACAACCAATCGAATCCACTACATCCTTTGAATGCATACAAACGGTGGCATCTGTAGTCACAAACTTCTTTCCAGAAGCTTCATCTGATGCATTTGTTTCAACATAGCGAATTGTTTCAGAACATAGTTGTGCCAACAAATATACTTGTTCCCAAAGAAACATATATATTTTTTGTTTCTCTAATTCATCTTTTGAATCATAATAATTCATCACTCCCTCACATACTTTTTTTGCCAAATCTAAAAGTGTTTTATATTTTTTGTTCATAATCATTTCCTCCTAAGCCTTGCGGCCTTTCTTTATCTAAGAAAAGTTTATCAACAAATTATTCCATTGTAAGTTTCTTATATCAGTTACTTTACGAACACTTTTAATAGTCTATTTAACATTTCTTTATATGTTATAATATCTTTATTTGTACTCTTTTTATTCATTTTAATATCAGCTCCTTTCATTTATCTTCACTACTAATTGTCAAAAAACGCAAAATTATTAACTTAAAAGTAAAAAAAGATACTTGCATCACTCAAATACAAGTATCTTATTCATTTAACCATTAAAAATTATTCCAAATATAATACAACCTCTTGTTCCTTCAAAGATTTCTTCATATCAATAACCCTTTGATTTCTCGAACCACGAAATGCCAAAGCGATATCTTTTTCTTCTTCCTTAAACGGACCATCCACTAATACATCTAATAAAGACAACATTTCATCTGTGACTTCACAATGTTTTCTTCCTCCATCTAACAAGTCTTGATCAAGAATAAATCCAGTAAACGACCAAATATTCTTTTCAGGTAATTCTTTACGAACACGTCGAAGAAGTTTCACAAGTTCCCTTTGATTTTCTGGTTCAAACGGTTCACCACCAAGCAATGTCAAACCTGCAATATGACTTGGTTTTAAAGCTTCAATAATTTCATCTTCCGTTTCCTTTGTATAAGGCTTACCATAATTAAAGTTCCATGTTTCTGGTTGGAAACAATTCTTACAATGATTTGTACATCCTGATACAAATAGTGTTACACGTACGCCTTTACCATTTGCGATATCGTTCTTTTTTATATTTCCGTAGTACATTTAAATACCTCCTAGAAAAGTTCATATATTGTAAAGCGGTCAACCCAAAATTGAATTGACCACTTTCTTTTTTTCTCCCACTTTTGTTTGGTAGGGTACACCTCTTTTTACTGAATTATATTATAACGAGAAACTTAAAAATTGTAAACATTATCCAAAGGTCTCTTGTTCCCGTTCTGATATTTGAATATTTTTTCAAAAGGTGGGAATACTATTATTTTTAATATATCGGTTCCTAAAATTAATTTGCCTTATTTTTTGTTAAAAACACATTATGAAGTTGTTCCATAAGCATCTCATCTTCGATACCGAACATAACACTGTCGTTAGCACAACAGCCCATAAGTAGCTGACCTAATCTCAAGTCAGGGTATGTTTCCCACACTTTTTTTCACTTGATGCAATACAGCAGACATTCTCCCTTTGTCTCTTCTGGAATATATATGTAAATATTCTCTTCGACTCAAATATTTAAGATAGCCAACACGAAAATCTTCATGATAATGTCAAGATAAAATTCACCAAAATGGATCGTTTAATTTTCACCAATTTGAATCGCATTATTTAGTTTTCAAATGAATCCATTACGTCTTTTATTCTGTATGATGGACCTACTATACTGACTATATGTGAATGATGCAGTAGTCGATCAAGTATCGCATTTGCTATTACAGGATCTCCAAATATAGTTGACCATTTAGACAGATTTTTATTTGTTGTGATTATAGTTGATCGTTGTTCATATCGCCTTGATATTAACTGGAAAAACAGATTCGCATTTTCTTTGTCTAGATTGATATATCCAATCTCATCTATTATCAGCAGTTTCTGGCGTGCAAAAAGCTTAAGTCTTTGATCCAGTCTGTTCTCAGATTCAACACGTTTCAATTGAAGCATCAATTCTTGGCACGTGATGAAATATACACTTTTTCTATACTTTGCTGCTTCAATGCCTATTGAAGTTGCTAAATGTGTTTTTCCGGTTCCTGAGCTTCCTATAAAAAGGATATTTTCGTTGTTTTCCATAAATTGCAATGTCGTGTAGTCTTCTATTTCACTTTTATTGATGCTCGGCTGGAATGAAAAATCAAAGTCATTGATTGTTTTCTCGAATGAAAATCTGCATTTTCAACAATGTAAATGGTAAATTTGTAAAATCACCATCTTCGTAATATTGAGTAAAATTACAAAAGTCAAACGGCATCATTAAAGTCACAAGAATAGTTTTCAAATCATCTCCACATTCAAAATTAGATAATGTTTTTCCCAACAGCAATATCTTGAGTGGAGAAATCCACCATTATAATCCATAGAGTGAATTGTATATTCAAATAATTTATCCGCATTGTTTTTTGCCAATATAGAAGATATTTTCCTTAATAAGTCATATAATTTCAAATAAATCACTACATCTTTGAATTTTGTTACTAGTTTTGGTTTTTTATAACAGCAAGTAACATTGCGTGATCTGGATACCCTCTATTGATTTTTCCTGCTGCAGTAAAATATTTGATGTTGCCATACGACTTTAAGAAATCCCAATTATATTCTAATTTCTCTGGGATAAAATTTGTAAGCAAATGATCATATTTATGTTTGCCTTCAGGTTTTAAAATAGGAGAGGCGGCCTTCCCAGTTACAGAATCCCAAAAAGCGCCAATAGAAGAATTGTTGCCGCCAGGCGTATAAAGCGAAAATTTCTCTTTTGTTTTCTCTTTAACAAAAGCACGCATTTTCTGAAAATTGAATTCTATCGAATCTTTTCCTAAATAAATTTTATTAATACTATCATCGTTAATTTCCATTTCATCAGATAAAATTCTTGAGTTGTTAAAGTCACCAAGTACAATTACATTTTCTAGCTGAGAAATATAATTTATCAAATGAACGTACTGTTCAAAACGTTGCTTTTGTTCAGAAATCCTCTCTTTATCATTTTTTGAACAAGCCTTGCGAGAATCAATTCTGATTCGTGTACCGACAACTGATATTACTTTCGAATTAATCTTAACTTTTATTTCATAAAAGTTAGGTGAATTTAAATGGTTCCCAAAGACAGATGTTTTGGATTCAGATGCTAAATATTCTATTCCACATTCTTTACGAATTCCAATGCAGATGCCATTCTGTCCAAGCAAGTAAGGACTATCAAAAACATGGTATTTCTCTTCGAGTATTGTTTTAAGATCAATCCATCCAGCAGATTGCACAAACTCAGTAAAAACAAATATATGTGGTTCTTTTTCAAACACTTGATTTACTATTAAATTAACCGGTATGACATAATTTGCAAAACCTGTTCCCGCATTTATATTCCATTCCATGACAGTTAAAGAGTTTAAGTTTAATAAATTAGAACTAAGCTTATTAGCTATTACAATGAGAATAATATCAATAACTTGAGACATATATAAAGATTTTCCACACAGGTTTTGTAACTTATCTTTGATTTTGGTAATTCTCTCAAAGATTTCTTGCCTTAGGCTAACAGATGTAGATTTACCTGATACTCCATTTTCATAAAGTACACTATTAATTGCATCAAGCCATTCACCATCAGTGATTTCGCTTGTTTTCTCAACAGCTAATCCAATTATATACCCGGCTGTAATTTTGTCAGAATCATCAAAAAAATGTGACTTAATAATTTCAATATTCCTCCTGGAACCATCCTTCATTTTTAGCTTTAAAATCATATAATATCCTCCTTAGTATTTTTTACTACTCTTAATGTAGCATACTACCTTTTGGCTTTCAAGAAGAAATTTAGCAAAGCTTCTAAAAGTAATAACGACAGCAGGGAAAATGTATTGTCTGGTTATAATTAAGATGTAAATTATATCCTTATTAATAACTTCTGTGGCTCTATTGCAAATTTTATTCATCTAAGCAACACACACCATTTGTTATCTACTTTGAGTTATTCTGTCACACCCTTACACTCGATTATTTATTTTACGAGCCAAAAAAAATATTCTCAGCCTGTTCGTCAATATCGACAAGTTTAGAGTTAAGTTTAAAAAAAATTGTAAACACTATTCAAAACTTTCTCATATCCGTTGTTTAAAAGGTATTCTCATTTTACAAGGTTCCTCTTTTAATTTTCTGATACTACATGATACAATTCATTTGAGAGTAGACAATAGGATGGCTTATTAAAAGCCTAAAGGTAGTTCTCCTAGGGACGGCTGTATTGATCGTTATCAATACCGTCACAGGGGCTTTAAGTTACGAAAACACTTAAGTTCCACAGCCCCAAGGAGGTGATATTGTGCATGGATATTTAATATTTATTGCAATATTCTTATCGATTTTGTTAGTGATTATCCACAGATTAGTTCAAATTGCTGAAGCAATTTTAAAACTACTTCACACAATTGAAGATATGGACAAACAAATACACAAACTAAAAAAGCATAAGAAAAAACTACCTCACGATTCTTGCCGGAAACATAGGTAGTTTTTTTCTAAAGCTATAAAAATTTCCTCAGGAGCACCTCTTATTGGATGCTCTCTTTTCATTTATATTTTACCACATTAAGCTGTTTTATCAACGAAAATCGACTATAAGTGTAGTACTCTTTCTTTAATCTCTTGTGTTCTTCCTTGATTCCAGAACTGAGTTCCAATATATCCACAAGTACGACGAGCCACATTCATTTTTTCTTGGTCACGATTACCACAATTTGGACATTCCCAAACTAATTTGTGGTTCTCATCCTCTACAATTTTAATTTCACCTGTATATCCACATACTTGGCAATAATCCGATTTTGTATTCAATTCCGCATACATAATGTGATTATAAATATGTTTCATAATTGCCAATACTGCATCAATATTATTTTCCATATTTGGAACTTCTACATAACTAATAGCTCCACCTGGAGAAAGTTTTTGGAATTGCGATTCAAATGATAATTTCGTAAACGCATCAATTTCTTCTGTAACATGCACATGATAACTATTTGTGATGTAGTTTTTATCTGTTACATGAGGAATAATTCCAAAACGTTCTTGTAGATGTTTCGAGAATTTAAATGTAGTTGACTCCATTGGAGTTCCATATAATGAGAAATCAATATTTTCTTCAGCCTTCCATTTAGCACATGCATCATTTAAATATTGCATAACTTTTAAACCAAATGAAGTTCCTGGCTCCTCAGTATGAGGATGTCCAGTCATATAATATACACATTCGCATAATCCAGCATAGCCCAATGAAATTGTAGAATATCCACCAAACAATAATTTATCGATTGGTTCGCCTTTTTTCAAACGAGCCAATGCCCCATTTTGCCATAAAATAGGAGCTACATCACTTGGTGTTCCAAGTAATCTTTCATGACGGCACATCAATGCTTTTTTACAAAGTTCCAATCTTTCATCCATGATTTTCCAGAATGCTTCTTCATCCCGTTTACTTGAACAAGCCACATCCACTAAGTTTAATGTAACAACACCTTGGTTGAAACGACCATAGTATTTTGGTTTTCCATTTTCATCTAAATATGTAGTTAAGAATGAACGACATCCCATACATGGATAACAATGACCTTCACCATTCACATCCACTTTCAATTCCAACATTTTCTTTTCAGAAATATAATCTGGAACCATACGCTTAGCTGTACATCTTGCAGCTAATTCTGTTAAATACCAATATTTTGAACCTTCTTCAATATTATTTTCTTCAAGAACATAAATCAATTTAGGGAATGCTGGTGTGATCCAAATACCCTTTTCGTTTTTAACACCCTTGATTCTTTGTTTCAACATCTCTTCAATAATGATAGCTAAATCATCACGTGTTTGTCCTTCAGGTACTTCATTCAAATACATAAACACAGTTACGAAAGGAGCTTGCCCATTTGTCGTCATCAATGTGATGACCTGATATTGAATCATCTGTACGCCTTTTTCAATTTCTTTACGAACACGCATCTCTGCCATTTTATTTACTGTATCTTCAGAAGAATCTAGATTCAATGATTCCAATTCTTCTTTTACTTCACGACGCGCTTTTTCTCTTGAAACCTGTACAAAAGGAGCTAAATGAGAAAGTGTAATACTTTGTCCTCCATATTGAGAACTTGCGACTTGCGCAATAATTTGTGTAGCCACATTACATGCAGTTGAGAAACTATGTGGTTTTTCAATCATAGTTTCAGAGATAACTGTTCCATTTTGAAGCATATCCTCCAAATTTACTAAACAACAATTGTGCATGTGTTGTGCAAAATAATCAGAATCATGGAAATGAATAATTCCTTGTTCATGAGCTTCCATAACATCTTGAGGCAACAAGAAACGTTTTGTGATATCCTTTGACACTTCACCCGCCATATAATCACGCTGAACACTATTCACCAATGGGTTTTTATTTGAGTTTTCCTGTTTCACTTCTTCATTATTACGCTCAAGTAAAGACATGATTTGTTTATCGGTTGAATTTGCCTTACGAACCAATGCACGCTCATAACGATACGTAATATAGTTGTGAGCCACCGCAAAACAACGATGCTCCATCAATTCACCCTCAACCATATCCTGAATTTCTTCAACATTTGGACTTCTCTTTAAATTTTCACATTTATCGATAACACTCTGTGTCACAGAATGAATTAATTCATCAGACATTTGATTATGTGTAGTTGCTTTATTGGCTTTTTTGATCGCATTTTCAATTTTCGATGCATCAAAAACGACTTCTTCTCCACTTCTTTTAATTACATTCATACTATTCCTCCTAAAATAGTTGAACCTTCAACTATTTTTAATGACTATCTTAAGTATACTTATATTTTTTTCTAAAACAAGACTTTACATTCCTACAAAATAATGCTTAAGCGATAAGTAAAGGATACCGGTTTCTTTATTTTTTAAAATCAATTAATTTGTATAAATTTTTAATTTTATTTACTATTTTGTGCAACCCTCCTTTACACATAGGATAACTCCTATACAGACATCATTTATGTCAATTATATTTTTTTCAATATTTCATGTTAAATTCACATACACTTGATACAATAGAAGAAAGAAAAGGAGATCATTTTATGGATTACAAAATCAAAGGGGACTCTGATTGCCCTATCGTTGAAATCAATTTACAGAATAATGAAACGATAAAAATCGAAAGAGGCTCAATGGCCTACATGTCTAATGTTACAATCGAAGGTAAAATGAACAGCAACAAGAAAGGTCTAGGCGGTGTATTAGGAGCCATCGGACGAAGTCTTACAAGTGGTGAAAGCATGTTTATCACAGAAGCCACTGGTACAAGTCATGATGGTTTGCTTGGTATTGCACCTTCCATTCCAGGAAAAATTGTATGTTTAGAAGTCAATTCACAAAATCACTACTATTTAAACAATGGAGCTTTTCTAGCCTGCGATAATAGTGTGAGCTATGAAATGAAAACGCAAAGCGTAGGAAAAGCATTGTTTGGTGGAACAGGTGGATTCTTTGTCATGCATACATTTGGTCAAGGAGACCTTTTAATCAATGCATATGGAGATATCATGGAAATCAATGTAGACGATGCACACCCAATCACAATCGACAATGAACATGTTGTCGCATGGGATGATTCTTTAGATTATGAAATCAAGATTGCTTCTGGAACATTTGGATTTACTACTGGTGAAGGTTTAGTCAATGTATTCCACGGCAACGGAAAAGTATACATTCAATCTCGTAACCTTCATTCACTTGCCGATGCATTGACCCCATTCATTCCTCAAAGCAAAGACTAAAAAAGCGTGATTTTCACGCAATGTCATTAAGTTAAGAAATGGCATCTTTGAGGGGAACACAAAAAATGTGCTC
>OGLM01000179.1_pt1 | contig 77725 bp, 64 predicted proteins | sample 1572531 | NCBI WGS metagenome assembly OGLM01 (sample SAMEA2581909, study PRJEB24529) | metagenome | biome: Human gut stool | place: China | collected 2011
CCGGAAATATGGATGGTATTTTGCGTGGAAGTGTTGGAAATACTGGATTTGTAAATAGAGTTTGGGGCAAAATCACTTCTACAAGTAACACGCAAGCAACATACAAGAAGCGATTAAATCTGATTAATGGCTTCGACCAGCGCAGGTACATCCAGATGTGTGTAAATCCGTTCCGTCAGGGACATAGCGCCGGAATGACCGACAATTTTTTTGATGGTAGTCTGGTCGACATGTGCTTCGGCGAGCAGGGAAATCGTGGTGTGCCGGCAGCAGTGAGGTGTATGATCGATGTGCAGACGAAACATCAGAGGCTGGAAAACATTGTGGTAATACATATAATAGGTAAAATGCTGGCTGTCCAGAGTATGGATGAGATATTCACAATCGGAACAGTCATGAAGCCAGCGCTGGTAAAAGGGGAGTACTTTGTCAGCAATCGGAACTTTTCGAATGCCGTTTTCGGTTTTGCTGTCAATGACATCAAAATATTGTTCGGACAGATGAACATTTTCTTTTTTCAGATCTAAAAGCTCTGAGACACGGACACCATTGTATATCAGCATGAGGACTGTCTGGCAATAGGGATTGTTTTTGTGTTTCCACAGGAGAGTAATCTCAGAAGTGGAAAAACAGCTTCGTATGTTTTTATTAGGATTCCGGTCTTTGTATTTCGAGATATTTACATAGGCAGAATAATCTTTTGAGACAATTTCGTGCTTCATGGCATAAGAATAGAGCTGGTTAAAAAGAACACGGATTTTTTTCAGGGTAGGATAGTTTTTGCCACAGTGATCAATCACCTGCTGTAAATCATTGAGTCTCAAATTGTGAAATGGCATATCAGCAATGTTTTCACAAGTGGCATAGGCTGCCCGATAGCCTTTGATGTTGGAGTGGGAGATGGTAGGAAACTTTTCTTCGGACCATCGGAGATAAATTTCCTGGAAGGTTAATTTCAGCGTTTCCCCATCGATGGGATAATTATTGTAACGTGCCAGAATCTGCAGAGCTTCCGACCGGGTAGGAGCGTACCCCAGAATCTGGTAGTGCTGGATGCGCTTTCCCGTGATGTCATTGATGTGCCAGCCCGTAGTGATGCGTGCTGCATAGGGTCTTCTTCTGTTGCCGGAGAGTTTTACGACTCCACCGTATCCGTTTGGTAATCTCATTTTTCTTCCTTTCGTGTGTAAAAATTTATATTATCGTGTCAATCATACACATTTATTTGTAAAATTTTTAAGTAACACATAAGTAACAAAAAAGTGTTTTTACCTATATAAAAAGAAAAATAAAATCGACATGCCGGAATGATTGAAAAAAAACGAAATTTGGGGTATGATTATAGGCAATGAAACGTTAAGGAGAAAATAATCTTGAATACGAATGGAAACAAAAACACGTTAAAAGCAAATAAGATATTGATTCCTGTTATCTTGTTGATCGGATTGATTCCAATCATTGTGCATTCTTTTGTTTATGACACAAATCTGGCACAGTTTGACTGGTATCCGGAGAGCGCCGCAAAACAGACGGACTTCTTTTTTGCATGGAAGATGATTGCGATCATCCTTGTGGGAGTTGTAATGCTCGCAATTTTACTGATCCGATATCTGAATAAGAAGGAATTTAAATTTGAAAATTCCTTTTATTTTCTGATGGTGTATGCATTGTTTGTTGCAATGTCTGCCCTGTTTTCCAGTCACAAATACTGGGTGGCACATGGTACATATGAACTTTTTGAGCCTGTATGGGTTGTATTTGTCTATATGATACTGTGTTATTATGTCTATAATTATGTACAGGAAGAAAAACAGATAGAGGTAATCCTGCGCTGGTCTGGCATTGGAATCGCAATTGTTACTCTGATTGGATTTTTCCAGGTCTTTGGATTGGATTATTTTAAGACATCTCTGGGCAAACATCTGATGACGGACACAAGCTGGTGGAACCAATTAGATAAGATTTCCTTTAATTTCGCAGATAAGACTGCGTATACGACACTTTACAATCCTAACTTTTTGTCATTTTATTTTGGCATGCTGATACCATTGCTGGTCTGCCTGTTTATTGGGGCGAAAAAGATGTGGCATCGTCTTGTAATCGCGGTTGCAGAGATTTTTTGCATTGTAGCACTGGTTGGTAGCAGAAGTTCTTCCGGATTTATTGCACTGGCAATTGGTGCTGTGATTCTCGCATTGGTTTTACTCAGTCGGAAGAAAAAATTATTTGTAGCCGGGATTGTTGTGGTTATTATTGGAATGATAGCAGCAGGAGTACTGGCAAATACGACAGAGTTCGGTCAAAATCTTAAAAAGACGGTTGTTGGAACGTATCATATGAAAGATCAGTTCTCTTTAAACGATATCAAAACAAACACAGATGATGTGGAACTTGATATCTGGAACAATCCTCTGCATGTGTCCTATGATCTGGGGAGCGACGGTGTAATCACCGTGGTCTGCAAAGATGCAGATGGTCAGGAGATTCAGACAACAGAGGTAGATCAGGAAAATCATATCTTAAGTCTTAATGATGAAAGATTTTCCAATGTGCAGATTCAGCCAATCATGTTTACCGATAATACAGCAGGAGTAAAGATGATTATAGACGGCATTGAATGGGATTTTTCAAAAACGGATACGGATGGCTATGAATATCTGAATTCGGCTGGAAAATTAATCAAATATCCACAGCTGAAGCAGTCACATCTGTTTCGGGATGATGCAATGAGTAATCGTGGACATATTTGGAATAATACAATTCCAGTACTTGGAAAACATGTGTTTATGGGTGCAGGGGCCAATACTTACATGTTTGAAGTGCCACAGAATGATTATATCAGTCAGAACTATGTCTACGGCGCAAACAGCTATGACGTAAAAGCCCATAGCTGGTATCTGCAGCAGTGGGTAGAAACCGGATTACTCGGTACTCTGGCACTTCTGGTATTTTTGTTTTGGTATCTGGTACAGTCGGTACGCATTTACCGCAGAGTCGATCTACACGAGAGTATCAGCTGGGTTGGATTTGGATTATTTGCGGCAGTGCTGGTGTACATGATTGCAGGTATCGCAAACGATTCCAATGTATGTACTGCTCCGGTATTCTGGGGTATGCTTGGTCTGGGACTTGCAGTGAACCGTATGCTCGTAAAGAAAGAAAATCTTTTTGTTAAAGAAACAGCGGTTTCTGCAGAAAGTGATACTGCCGTAAAACAGAGTATTCCAAAAGCAGCAGAGAGTGAAAAAGCAGATACCGCGCAGATGGTACAGAATACTCAAGGGGCAGGAGTGACAGAATCCTCAGTCAGGAAGAAATCATCGAAAAAACAATCGAGAAAACAGAGAAAGAATCAAAAATAACAGATTGAAATTATGAAAAAAATCATTCAAGATAAACAATTACTGATCAGACGGATTTTTCTGATGTGCTACGACGTGCTTGCAGTGTTTGCTGCAAGCATAGTTGCGTTATTGATTCGGTTTGATCTGAATATCAAAAGCGTACCGTTTCAATATATGGATGAAGTGTGGAGAGCACTTCCTTTTATGATCATTGTTACACTGATCATTTTTTGGATGCTCCGGCTGTATTCCAGTCTCTGGAGCTATGCGGGAGCACTGGAAATGATGTATGTGGTTTCAGCATGTATTCTGGATACCGTTGTTGTGACAGTGCTGATATTGCTTCGGAACTGGGGGGATATGTACCCGGTGCCAAGAAGCTTTTACATTCTGTATGGATTGTTTCTGTTTGTATTTGTCATGGGATGCAGATATTCTTACCGCGGACTGCGTGTGCTTCGCAATATGCGCAGAGCCGGCGTGTACAGACGGAATGTACTTGTAATCGGAGCAGGGGATGCAGGAAACCAGATCATTAAAGAAATCAACAACAGCCGCTATGTGAAAAAGAAGGTTGTTGGTGTGATTGATGATGACCGGAACAAGATCGGCAATTATATTCATGGAGCGAAAGTTGTAGGAGATCGGAGCGATATTCTGGAAAAAGTCGAAGAACTGCATGTGCATGAGATCATCATTGCCATGCCATCGGCCACGCAGAAACAGATCAAGGGGATTCTTGATATCTGCAAAGAAACCGGATGCACATTGAAACGTCTGCCCGGCATTTACCAGCTTGTAAACGGCGATGTCAGCGTCAGCAAACTGAAAGATGTAGATGTCAATGACCTGTTAGGCAGAGATCCGGTGACCGTTGATCTGCAGTCTATCATGGATTATGTATCCGGAAGGGTAATCATGGTGACCGGTGGTGGCGGCTCTATCGGAAGCGAATTGTGCCGGCAGATTGCCGCACACAAGCCAAAACAGCTGATTATTGTGGATATTTATGAGAATACGACCTATGATGTGCAAAACGAATTGAAAGTCCGATTCCCGGATCTGGATCTTGTTGTGCTGATCGCATCCGTGCGGAATACGAATCGTATGAACTGGATTTTTGAACATTACAAGCCGGAGATTATCTATCATGCAGCGGCACATAAACATGTGCCTCTCATGGAAGAGAGTCCGAACGAGGCAATTAAGAATAACGTGCTTGGCACGTGGAAGATTGTGCAGGCGGCAGATCGGTACGGTGTGAAGAAATTTGTGATGATTTCCACGGATAAGGCAGTCAACCCAACCAATATCATGGGTGCCAGCAAGCGCATCTGTGAGATGATCATTCAGACCTATAACCGCAGATCGATGACAGATTTCGTAGCCGTGCGTTTTGGAAATGTGCTTGGCAGTAACGGAAGTGTGATTCCGCTGTTCAAAAAACAGATTGAGCGTGGAGGTCCGGTCACGGTTACCCATCCGGATATCGTGCGGTATTTTATGACAATTCCGGAAGCGGTATCTCTGGTGCTGCAGGCGGGCACCTATGCCAAAGGTGGAGAAATTTTTGTTCTGGATATGGGAGAACCGGTCAAGATTCTGGATCTGGCAAAGAACCTGATTCTTCTTTCCGGTCACAAGCCGGATGAGGATATCCATATCATTTTCACAGGACTTCGCCCAGGAGAAAAACTTTATGAAGAGATGCTGATGGATGAAGAAGGGATGCAGGATACCGCAAACAATCTGATTCATATCGGTAAACCGATTGAGCTGGATGAAGAAAAATTCATGCAGCAGTTGGAAGAATTAAAAGAGTACGTTGTGACAGAACCGGAAGACATCCGGGAGTATGTCAAGAAAATCGTGCCGACGTATCACCCGGAACTGGCGGGGGAGAATAAATAGGTAATAATAGAACGGCTATCAATGACAGCAATTCCGTGCATGGCACGTGAATTGCTGTTTTGCTTTTTACAGATGAAACGTATTGCGGGGATGTCTGGTAGTGAGGATGGCACGCTGCTTTGACATGGCAACATGCGTATAGATTTCCGTGATATGAATAGAGCTGTGGCCAAGCATTTCCTGTATATAGCGGATATCAACGTCCGCTTCTAGAAGGCTGGTGGCAAATGTATGCCGGAACATATGCGGTGTAATATGCTGTTCAATTGCAGCAAGAGAAGCATATTTGTTGATCATCCGCCGTACCGACTGATCGGATAATGCCGTTCCGTTTAGCGTCGCAAAGAAATGCTGGCAGGTTTCCATCTGGGGAAGAAATTCATTGCGGTATTCCGACAGAATCTGTATGACCTCGTGGTTTCCGATCTGAACAATTCGTTCTTTGGAACCTTTTCCGTAGATCAGGACTGATCCATCGTACAAATCGATGTCACAGATACGCAGAGCGCATAATTCGGAAATCCGTATTCCGGTTGCAAATAAAAGTTCTATGACAGCGGCATCCCGCAAAGCGTTTTTTCTCTGATAATCCGTTTTGGCGACGGTGCGCTGCTCATAGATCGTAGATAAGAAAATTTCGATCGTGTGCAATGGAATGGTTTTCGGCAAAATCACAGGTTCGCGGAATTTGATCTGCACCTTGTTGAAAGGATTCCGGGCGATGATTTCTTTATATTCCAGGTAGTGAAAAAGAGCTTTGACCGAGGCAATCTTTCTTTTTACGGTTTTGGGTTTGTACTTCTGGTGCAGACTGCCAATATAATTTTCCAACAGATCCGGTGTAATATCAGAAACATCCCTGCATGAAAAAATGGCATAAAATTGCTGAAGGTCGATGCGATATGCTTTCAGAGTCTTGGAATCCAGGCGTTTTTGGTGACGGCAGTGTTCCAGATAGTTGTTGATGTGTGTCTGTAAATTATTCATGGGTGGTCTCCTTTGTATATGAAGTTTTGTTTAGGAGTATATGGTACATGAAATGGGGAGGATTTTGTTGGATAAGGCAAAATTTGAAAAAATTGTACAATATGTAACAATTACATGGATAGAGCAGTGGTGTTTCCTGTATCAGTATGGGTGGGAAAGGGTATGGGATAGACTTCGGGGAAATACAGAATGTGGATGTCGAAAGCTGATGTTTTGATGGGAAAACGGTGAGATTAAACAATAAATTGCCGTTTAAATAAGAAAAATGGATTAAAATAAAGGTTTTATATATATTTTTTGGAAAAGTATGGTATAATCTTTGATATAACAGGGAACGTTTGAAAGATAATAAGAAGTTATCTATTATATCAAATAATGAAAATTAAACGTATTGCAAGGCGGAGAATATATTTAAATGAAATATTTAACAGAATATTATTGGGAAGATTTTAAAAAAGTTGTTAAAACAAAAAAAGGTGAAAATAAAATTATACAGGATGGGAAAAAATTTGAATCACTAATTGAAATGTTATTAAAATTGCTTTACGGAAATGAAAATGTTCATTGGGAAAGGACAAAAGATACACATGATGGAAATAAAGATTTCTTAGGGCAAAGAAGTGATGGAACTTATATATGGGCAGAATGTAAAAATTATAAAGAAAAAATATCTTTAAAAGTGATAGCACCAACTCTTGTAATGGCTGAAATCAATGATATCCATGACATATTAATTTTTAGTTATTCTGCTCTTAATCAAAATACTAAGAATAAACTTTTATATTACGCTGATAAAAGAAATAAAAAGCTTTATTATTATGATGATTTAAATTTAGAAAATCTGTTGTTTCGTTTTCGAACCAAAATTTTTCCCCAATTTTTCCCGAAATATAAAGAAATTACACAATACCCTGAAAAAATTGAGCCATATATATTCTCATATAGTATGCCTGGTCTGTCATATAATGACAATATAGAATTTTCTTCCTCGGAGTTTAGTATTAAACTGAACGAATTATTTTTTATAGGAATTGGTATTATAAATAATAATTATTCTGAAAAAATAGACATAGAGCTATCTTTTGGTCAAGATAATGATTTGGCTTATTTAGAGATAGTTGATTCCTCAATTCAATTAACAGATTACCATAAATGGAAAAAACAGGTTACGTTGGAGCCAGGGGAAGCTATATTCTTTAGAATGTATTTTAAATTAGTTCGTTATAAGGAAGAGATAAATATACCATCTGTGAAGTTGGAAATTTTAAATTCGACATATTTCACAAATACAATTATATTTAAAAGAATTACTTGTAATTCTTTATTTAATGTTCCAGTAATAGGAGACGAGTATTTAAATTTTCTACAGAAATTAAAATTTTATACCATTAATCAAGGACGTATGTCAGTTGGATTCTTATATGGGAAGAGTGGTGTAGGAAAAAGCAGACTTTTACAAGAATCGCAAAGCATTTATATTAGTAATCATTATCAAATTTTAAATTTTACATTAAATGTTTCATCGAAAGATTCTTTACATATTATCCGTGAAATTATTTATTTTATATATAATCTTACTCCTGAATTAGTTATAGAATCTTTAAGAGAATATCAAAAAGAAAAAAGTTTATTTAAATCTGAACATATGGAAATTGTGAATCTTTTGCCAAGTTTGATTGAAAAAGATTTGAGGGTTTTTATAAGCAAATTACAAACTTATAAATATTTGATTTTCGAAAAAATACTTTCCCAAAAAAATGCAATTATAATTGATAATATTCAGTTTGCAGATACATTTCTGGCAGATTTTTTTTATGATTTATGTGTTTATGCCAAAAATAAGCAGAAAAATACCAATTTTGTAATTGTATTTTCATGTAATGAAGATTATTATTGCAATTCGGCAGTAAAAAAATTACGATTGTTATTAGAAGAATTAAATAAACAAACTTACTTAAGTATTGTTCTTCATAAAGTTAATGGAATGCAGAAAAATAATTTAGCCTTGGGGTTTGTGAAACAGTTAATTCATGTAAGAGATGAAAAATGTAATTTTTATTTAAATAAAATAATTGAAAAAGCAAATTATATCCCAAAACATATTGAAAACATTGTTCAATATTTATCAAGTGAACAAATTTTAGATTCAGAGGGAAATTATTTAATAATAAAGGATCTGCAAAAGTTTTATAACGTTATTGATGATATGCCAAATGAATTTTCAGATGTTTTTCAAAAACGTTTTCATCTTTTTTTAGAAAGGGAATATCCCTTAGATGAAAAGGCTGTGTTATTGGTTATTTCAGCAATACATTTTTTGGGAAATGTAACAAAAGAACAATTAAATCAGTTAAAGCTAAATGTAAATATTCTTGAAAAATTAGATGAATATGGTTTTGTTAATAAAAATTATGTAGGAGAATATTGGTTTGAGCATGATTTATACGAACAATTTTTTGCAACTAAATTTTTATTGGAGGAGGATTTCTTAGACTATATTATTGATGGAAAAATTTATGATAACTATATTTTTAAACCTTGGCAAAAAATTTTAATTTTAATAAAAGAAAATCTAGAGCCCCAAAAAAATGTACAACAAATCATATTAATTTGGGAAGATATATCAGAAAGCATACCATATAAGATAAAAAAATATTTTTATAGACAAGTAATTTTATATATGTCACTTCATACCAAAGAGAAAATAAACTTTGATAAATATATGGAATGTTTAACAAAAATTTGTCTTAGTGCAAAAAATAATTTTGGGATAATTTTTTCTAATACGTTGTTTGAAATGATATATAATGCAATACAGGATATTGATTTCAAACAAGATTCTGATGGATACCGTAATTTTTTATATGAATATTCTGAAAATCTTTTGCAAGGAGGTGACGATAAAGTAATACGTATTTATAAACAACAATTAAATTATTTAAAACAAAATTCTGAAAAAAATTACAAGTACATTGCTCGTTTTTATAATCGAATTTATGTCTACTATAAAGCAAAAAAGGATGAAAAAAGTGTTCATGAATATTTTAAAAACTCAATGGAATTGTGTCATCAGAAAAATCTATTAGGATTAGAGATTGAAAACTTATATGATGAAGGAAATTATTATTTATTTGATAAAAATAAAAGGGAAAATTTAATCGAATGTTGGTCTAAGGGATATTCACTATTTGATAAAAATAAAGAAGATTTAGAATATTTGACTTTAAATTCTTTGAAGAAAAAAATTCAATTAGATTTAATAATGAATAATTATTCTGAAATAAATGATATATTTGAACAAGCATTTGAGTATTTGGAATTTGGTAAATATAATCAACAAGAATTATTTTTTTATGCCAGTTTATATTATCTTAAAGCAATATATGGCTTAATTTCATCCAAATTTGAAAATGATGAAATATATGAATTTATTAATAAAGCAGGGAAATATTATACATTAATAAATGATAAAAAACCATATTCAGTGCATTTTTTATATGCAAAACTTGCATATAAAGAAGGAGAATATAAAAAAATGATTTCTTTTTACAATAATGCTTTACAAATGTTAAATAAGAGGCAATGTTATTACAACGACATCAAAAAAATTATATTGAATGATTTTTGCTATAAAATTGCAAGCTTAAAACAAGAAAAGCTATGTCGTGATATAAAGAAGGAAAATCTGTCAAATGAATTAATAGTCTCATATAATTCTATCCTAAATATGAACAATGAAGAAATACAAAATTTTAAAAATTCATTTTTAAATGGTTCAATTCTAACTGATAAAACAGGAAAAGATGGTTATGTTTTTTAGTATTAAAGAATAAATTTCCGGCTGGGCCTGTACCCAGTCCCAGCCAGTGATCGGTCTATTTCTTTATAAGATTAATTGTTTTATTTCTTCCTGCGTCAAAAAATTTCCATTTGCATCAATAATAATATCTTCTTTTGATTTTCTTAAGTTCCACCATATAGCATTATTTGCAAGTGATGTAAATGAATCAACAAAGTAAATAAAAGGCTCTTTAATATCCAAATGCGACATAGGTAAAAAATCATATATTTGTAATTGATACGGATTTCTTTGCCTAATATTAAATGTATAAATGTCGTAAAAAGATATTTTTAGGGCATTTTGAATACATTCTATAAAAAAAGCAGAGTCATGTAAACTAGAAAGATTATATAAGTAAAATCTCTTGGGGATATCATGATTTTTTTTAAAATTATTACCTGCAAAAAGCAAAAAATCCTTCATATCAAAAATTAAGGATTTATAATCTTTTGCAAAAAACATAGCTTTAGAATCTCCACGTAAATACTTATATTCTGTATTTTTAGTATTGTTCATTGAACTACTTCCTTTATGATAAATAAAAGAATTTGCTATAACCCATGTTTCATAACCTTCTTTCATAATTTGTATGCCATAATCACAATCACAACAAATATACGGCATAGATGTATCCATGCCTCCTACCTTTTGATACAAATTTTTATATGTCATCATAACTGCACCACAGGCGGAAATTACTTTTCGATCAGAAGAGGCCATAGGGTGATCAAAAGGTAATCCTCGCAGCGGGTGTAAAATATTTTCAGGAGAATAAGCTATTCCAAAATCAATAATTCTATTATTGGTTGGATTTATTAATTTAGGACTTACAGCTCCTATTTTGGGATTACTAAACAATTTTTGAAGTAATATTTGATACCAGTTCCCAAAACAAAAAACATCTTGATCAAACATAGTAATAATATCTCCTTTAGCATGAGAGACTCCAAGATTCATAGCTTCTGAATATAATAGAGATTTTGATATTTTATGTATCGTTACTTGTTGAGATGGATATTGAATGTCAATTTCATTTTTATTTGTATTATTAGCAATTACTATAATTTCAACATTATTTGGAACTGTTTGTAGTAATAATTTTAAAACATAATAAAGAAGTTCTTTGTTTTTATGATATGCTATAATAATACTTTGTTTATAATTTGATAAGTTATTGTTTAAATTTTGCATATTTTTTTATTCCAATCTGTTTTATATAAATTTTGAATATCCTGTTCCGTGTAATTGAGGCATACGTTAATATCATTTATAAATTCAAAATCCGTCATTGTACCATGGATTGATTTATTTCCATTTAAATGCATTCGAATTTCAGATTTTATTTCCTGAGCATGTTTACTAACCTCAATAATTCCATATTTGGTTGGATAAAGTTTAGAAAGAGGAGTAATATCTTCTACCAAAATAATGAAAATTTTTCCATAACCACATTCTAAAAGCTTTGTTTGAGCCTGTTTGGATGTACATTGATATAATTTAATTATCTGATTTGCTGTCTTTGTCTGATCCCAGTATGCTTCATACACTTTTTTGATTTTAAAAGTCAAAGACAGAGTTTTTATAATATAATTATAATGTTTAATTGCATTGTTCCAAATAAGAAATAGTTGTAAATGCATTTAGCTTCTCCTTTTAGATTTTAGGTTACTTTTAGGGTTAAAGTTAATGGATAACTTCTTATTATCCTTCTAGTCTAATAATTTGCTGTTAGCATATAAGTTGTTGAAAAATTTTTATAATTGCAAACAGATTTTTGAAATATTAAGAATCAAAAAGTGTAAGAAAGATCAGATTCATGAAATACCATACTATAATAATAAATATATGGTTGAAAAGAAAGTATAAAATTGATGCATATTATTGGAATAATGCAGTACATAGGAGGCATAAAAATAACAATTGTGGAACCTGTTATTTAATTTAGGTTTATACACAGGAAAAACAATGAGATAAAATAGACATGGAAGTAATAATCACAGTCATTGCAATATGCACTAAAATAGGGTATGATATAACATATGTAAATTTATGAAAATAAGGAAAATCAGGAAGGAGCAAGTCAGCCATGAAAGGATACCATTACATCAAAAGAGGAATTGATATCATATTAAGTGGGATGGCGATCGTGATCTTATCACCACTCCTTCTTTTTTTATGTATTGCGATCAAACTGGATACACCTGGATCGATATTATTTAAGCAGAAGCGTGTCGGCATCCACCGGAGTTTCTTCCAGATTTACAAATTCCGTACTATGCGGATTGACACACCGAAGGATGTGCCGACACATATGCTGGAGAATCCGGAGCAGTACATCACAAAGGTGGGAAAATTCCTGCGCAAAACCAGTCTGGATGAACTGCCGCAGATTTTTAATATCTTCAAAGGAGAAATGAGTATCGTAGGACCGCGGCCGGCACTGTGGAATCAGGATGATCTGGTAGCAGAGCGTGAGAAATATGGTGCCAATGATGTGACACCGGGGCTGACCGGGTGGGCGCAGATCAATGGCAGAGATGAACTGGAGATTCCGGACAAAGCAAGACTGGATGGCGAATATGTCAAACATCTGGGACCATGGATGGATCTGAAATGTTTTCTTGGCACAATTGGCTCCGTGCTCATGCACGATGGCGTGGTTGAAGGTGGAACTGGCGAACTGAACAAAGTGGAAGAAGAGACAGAAGCACACAAAAGCGGACTGGTCGATCCACAGAAACTGAAGAGAGAAATTATATTAGGCGGAGCAGTGGCAGCAACCGCGCTGGCAGTATTTTGGGCTGTAATTCACCATATTTTACATAAGGGAGAGAACCGGGAAAAGAAAAAAGGAAACATTCCGGGAGTGTTGTTTGGCCTGGCAACAGTGACAGAACTTGCAGTAACCATATATGTAAATAAAAAACGCAAAGTGCAACTGGCATTGGAACCGGAACAAACAGCACAGAGCAGCGCAAAAAAGGAAACCATTGCAAAAGACACAGAAGAACGTGAAAAGGGCAGGAGAAAAAAGAAGATTCTGATCACCGGAAGCGGCAGTTATGTGGGAACTTCCGTGGAGGCATGGCTGAAACAATGGCCGGAGTACTACCAGGTTGACACGCTGGATATGAGAACCCAAACCTGGCGGACACACGATTTTTCTGCATATGATGTGGTCTATCATGTGGCGGGAATCGCACATGCAGACGTGGGACAGGTGTCGGAAGAAGAAAAGAAGCAGTATTACCGCGTGAATACAGATCTGGCAGTAGAGACAGCCGAAAAAGCCAAAAAGGAAGGCGTGCAGCAGTTTCTCTTTATGTCTTCCATGATTGTATACAGCGGATGTAGAGAAAAGAAAATTACAAAAAATACAATTCCCAAACCATTGAATTTCTATGGAGACAGCAAATGGCAGGCGGATCAGAAAATACAGGCACTGGCAGATGAACGTTTTAAAGTTGTCGTATTGCGCCCACCGATGATTTACGGAAAGGGATCAAAGGGAAACTATCCACAGCTTGCAAAACTGGCAGGAAAACTTCCGCTATTTCCGATTGTACATAATCAGCGTTCCATGCTTTATATAGAAAATCTGGCACAGTTTGTCAAACGGATGATCGACAACGAAGAGACCGGAGTGTTTTTCCCACAGAACGAGCAGTATATCAATACTTCGGATCTGGTGCAGATGATCGCTGTGGTAAAAGGACACCGGCTTGTGATGGTTCCAGCGACTGGCTGGATCATCCGGCTGATGAAAAAGATTCCGGGAAAAATTGGCACCCTGACGGGCAAAGCGTTTGGTGACAGTGTATACGATATGCAGATGAGTGAATATAAGGAAGAATATCGTGTGTGTGACTGGAAAGAGTCGGTAAGAAGGACGGAAGGATAAGAGCTGGAATGGGAAAATCTTGCATAAATAAAAGAATTAAAGTATGATACTACTGAAAAGATGATAAATAGCTTAATGGTATGCATTCGAAGGTTTAGGAGATAGAAAAGCGTGAGAATAGACAAACTGCAAGTGCACAATTTCAGAGGTTTTTCAGATACAGAAATAGTATTAAACGGAAAAGATGCCATTTTTTATGGAGTAAACGGAATGGGAAAATCGTCAATACTGGATGTCTGCAATCTTCTCTTTTCCAGAATTATGCAGGAAGCCGCACAGGATGAACAGATAACAGCCTCTCTTTTAGGAGAAAAAGATGTAAAAGTTGGAGAAGAAGAAGCAAAAATAACGTTGTTTCTTGAAGATCAGGGAAATAATTTTCACTATTACCGAAAAAGAATTCAGGGGAAAAATCTGCATAATTCCAAAGAACTGAAGAGAGTTTCGGAATATATTCGAAAACAGTATCTGGGAGATTATTTGGAAACAGAAGAAGAGTATGAAAACGATGACACGGAAACACCACAGAAAGAGTTTACTTTAAATAATGAAAATATTCCTGTTTATGTGTTTTATGGAGTTGACCGCTATAATGAAAAAACACGTAAATTGAGAAGGCGTTATACAGGAGCAGCAGGGAAGCTGGATGCGTGGAGAGATTCTGCATTTGGAGGAGTGATCAATTTCCGGTTATTTTTTGAATGGTTCCGGGGAAGACAGGAATATGAAAACAGTATACGAGTGGAAACACCGAATGCAGAAGATCCACAGTTACATGCAGTAAAAAAAGCCATATTAAACGCATTGGGAGATGGATTTTCGGAAATTCGTGTGAAAGTAACAGAAGAAGATGCGGAACTTATTGTCATCAAAAAAGAATTGGAATTGGCATTTTATCAATTGTCAGAAGGAGAAAAAAGTGTAATCGCACTGGTAGGCGATCTGAGCCGGAGGCTGGCAATTGCAAATCCAAAGAGGGAGAATCCGTTGGAAGGGGATGGCATTGTGCTGATTGATGAAATTGATCTGCATCTGCATCCGAAGTGGCAGGAGAAGATTTTTCCGGCTTTACAGAATACTTTTCCAAATATTCAGTTTATTGTTTCCACACATGCTCCGAAAGTGCTGGAGTCTGTGGATGAAAATATACAGGTAATACGTTTGCATGAAGATGCAGAAACGCATCTGGTTTTGGCAGAACCGATGGAGCCGATGAACGGCTGGGATGTCAATACAATTCTGGAAGATTACATGGATACCGAAGTATATAACAGGAAGACAACGGAACTCTTAGAGCAAATAAATGTGTATCTGAATGAAAAAGCATATGATGAGGCAGAAAAACTTGTAAATAAGCTTGCATGGATGACATCGGAAGAGAATACGAAAGTTGTGCGTGCAAGAATCTTGATTGCAAAAGGGCGATAAAGTTTTTATGATTTATATTCAAAAGACAGGTGAACCAGAAGAAGTAAGCCGGTGGAAGAAAAAATTCAAGAATAAGCATAAAAGAGAAGCAGGGTATGAGGATATCCGGCATGAAAAGGAACTGCAAATATTAAAGAATGCATTGCTTGCAGAACAGAGACATCTTTGCTGCTATTGTTGTTCTTATATTAAAAATACAGAGACTGAAGTACAAAAGAATAGTTTTCATGTGGAACATTTTCGACCTCAGGCACAAAATCAGGATTTATCTCTGGCCTATAATAATCTTCATGCTTCTTGTAATGGAGACAATCGCAGGCACTGTGGGCATAAAAAAGAAAATAATTTTGATGCAAAGCGGATGATTTCTCCGCTGGAGAAGGATTGTGAAAGTCATTTTCGATATCAGCAGGACGGAACAATACAGCCGGCGGAAAAGACAGATGAGGCAGCTGAGTATACAATTACAAAGTTGAACCTGAATGATAAACGTTTATGTCGTGCCAGAGAAAACGCTTTATGGACGTTTAATGTGTTCCAGTTGAATGGAGAAGAAAAACAGCTGGAATTGAAAAAATTTGAATGTTCGGAAGAACTGCCACCTTATTGGGACGCAATTAAATATTTTTTGACACAGGGAGACTGATATACGTGAAATATGATAGAAATCTGGTCGCTACAATCATAGAAAACGAATTTTGGGATGACTTGTATAATGAAATTGACGATTCTGTTATGAACATGGAAGGTCAGGAATTGGATGAAGCGTTTGAGACATATGTTGACTATGCAGAATTGGATCAAATAGAAAATGTCAAAGTTGTCCGGGTAGAACAGGAAGAGGATGATACATGTACGATTGTGAGAGGCATATTGGAAGCTGATGTTTCTCTTGATGGTTATGTATATTTTGAAGGGGAAAATAATATGGTGAACAGTTCGGAAGTTACATTGGAATTCGAATTTCAATTTGAGCATCAGAATGGGAAAAATCGCCAATTTGTGTCCCGGGTAATTGCATAACTTTTAATTGATAGAAGATATCATGAAGAATAAAAAATGGTGGAATCTGTAGAAACTGTGATAGGACAGATTAATAGAAAGAGTGGAGGTTTAGGGATGCCGTACGTGTCACCTGTTGTTGAAAATGATTTTAAAGACCGGTTGAACAAGTGCGTAGATATTATTAAAAATTCGAGTATCAAATATCAGAGTTTTGGGATTTTTGGAAGCTACGCGAGAAATGATTATAAGGCCAGCAGTGATATCGACTTTTGCATCATAGTTCCGGAAAAACCGGAAAGATGGATGATGGGAGCCTTGCGGGAGGAACTCGAGATGTTGCATGCAGATGTGGTTTTTGTAACACCGCAGTATTTCGAACATGATAATTCAAAGTTTACACAACAGTTAAGAAGAGATTATAAGGAGTTGAAAATATGATAAAGGCAAATTCTTATTATTCTATTGCGTGCAATGAATTCTGGTATTTAAGGGATGCAGTGTCACCTGTATACTGCAATCCGGCTGCAGCTTCGGCACAGCAAATTGCAGAAAAAATGTTGAAATCTGTGGCAGAACTGGTTTGTACTGGAATTGAAAAACTAATGACATCCCATAATTTGCGCGCCTTATACGATGAGATTAAAAGGGTGGATACTTCCTTGCAATTAGAGAGGAAGGATCTGGCATTACTCAAAGACTATTATTATGATGCAAGATATCCGGGGGATAATTTTGTTATTGTGACAGTGGATGAGCTGCGTGAGGCATTGGAGATCATGCTTGACGTTGTAGAAGCTGTAAATTGCTGGAGAACGTCTCATGAATTGGAGATATTAATTGCTGATCCGAGAGGGGAGTTTCAATCAGCGATGAGCAGATTGAAACAGAAATTTTGAAATTATGTGAAAACTTATATACGCAGAATATTAATGCATTATTAAAAAATATGGAGCCATAGTTTCGGTAGAAGTGATAAAACCGGTTGGATGATAAGTCTGATAAGTCTGATAAGTCTGACCGGTTTTTTACATTGAGTAAGATTGAGGTTCGTGATACAATACATATAAATAGTTGAAAATACGGGGAAGAACTTGGAGGCGGCGTGTTTCAAACAATTGATATAAAAGCATATAGGGGATTAAAGAACATTACATTACAAAATCTCAGCAGGGTAAATATTCTTGTGGGAGAAAACAATACCGGAAAAACGTCAACCTAGGAATATAATGGTGCAAAGTGAAAGAAAGATATAAAAATTGAATCATGAAATGGGTTTGTGGCAAGCTATAGATATAAGCACTGAAATAGAAATTAAAGGATGGAATGGTATGGCAAGTTGGAAATTGTGTGTGGAAGATTATGGAAAAATAAAATCAGCAGAAATGGAATGTGCACCGCTTACCTTGATTGTCGGTGACAATAATTGTGGAAAAAGTTATTTGATGTCTTTGCTATGGGGAATAAAGAATATTGGTGCAATCCATCTTTTTGAAAAAAGAGATGCAGAGATAAACGAAGAGGAAAGATTGTTAAAGGATTGGATATCCCAACAGATAAATCTTGCATTTGAAAATGGTCAGAGTATTGTCGGGATGGAAGATATTTCCGACTGGTGTCGTGCTGTTATAAATCAGCGGCTGTCACAGAACAAAGATTCGTTATTAAAATGGATCTTTAACAGCGAACAGGTTTCTGCAAAAAAAATCCAGATTCATTTATCAAATAGGGCATTTAAAGAGAGAAAACTTTGTTTTATAAGAACCACGGATGATAATATAATAATGAAAGCTGATTATGGAAAAAACAAAACGGATAATTATGGCATTCGAAACTTAGAGGGAAAAACGGATGATCATAGTGTTGAGTTTTTAATGAAGGGTATATTTGCTTTTGTATTACAAATAAATTATGGGAAAAATCGATATGAAAATTTATTCCTTCCAGCTGCGAGAACAGGTTTTATTCTTACAAAAGATCTGGTGAATCAGGTAGGAAGAGAGCAGACATTTAATATGGAACCGGAAATCAAACCAATGTCTCCATTTACAAGACCAATCAATCAGTTTTTGGATGTTATCAATGTGCTTTCTCTGGAAAATCAGCCATCTGCAAAAAGAAGAAAGATTATTGATCTGATAGAACATCAAATGACTTCCGGAACGATAGAAATCAGTGATTCGCCAAACAAAGAGATTCGGTATGTTACAGAAACGGGAAACGGAGAACAGAAAAGTTTATCACTTCGTACAGTCTCCGCTGTGGTAACGGAACTTTCTCCATTAATTTTACTGTTGAAACATATGGAAAACATTGAGTCTTTATGCTATGAAGAGCCTGAGATGTGTCTGCATCCGCAGCTACAGCATCAGATGGGAAGGGTTATGGCACGTATTGTAAATAGCGGAATAGATGTTATTGCAACCACACATAGCGATATTTTACTCCAGTCGATTAATAACAAAATAGCTTTGAAAGGCCATCCTCAAAAAGAAGATTTATGCAAAAAACTTCAATTGGAAGAGGAAGATTTGCTGTTGGATACACAGGTAAAAGTGTACCAATTTCAGGAACATAACGGAAAAAGCCAGTTGATAGAAATTCCTTGCGGACAAAATGGATTTGCAGTACCGACATTTAATAATGCATTGGATGATATCATGGGAGAAGCTTATATGGTACAGGGGAATTCAGATGAATAAAAGAACATTTGTTATTTCGGAATTAATGCAAAATAACTTTATAGAGGAAACAGAACAGAAAGTTTTACTGGAAGAAACCGAAGAATCCGGTAAAAGTTTATTGAAAGTGCAGCTTCCGAATGCACAAAAGATTTTTTGTATAAAAAATGTAGATAAAAAACATACAGATATGTACTTTTTTAAAGCAGATCAAAAATATTCCATGATGAAACGAGTTGATCATATTATTTTGGAATATACAGAAGATGATACATGGAATTTGCATTTGATCGAGATGAAATCAAGTGTGGGGGTACAAAAATGGATAGAGGTCAAGGGAAAATTTCGTGCAAGCTATCTCGTTTCACAGGCGATTGCAGCTATGCTCGAAATACCTTTAGATCATACATATTTATATACTACCTATGAAAAAGAATGCTTTGATACATGTAGTGAGACAATGCCGGTAGAACGACGTGTGCGAACGGGAAATATTCCGCCGAAAAGAGAATGGGAAAGTGGACGAGTTGAATTGAACTTTGGAGAGAAGATACCATTTGATCATGAGAAGGTGCAAATGAGTCGGAACACAGATGGATTGAAGGGAAATGTTCAAATGAAATAAAAATAGAAAAGGCGATAAATTCAGGGTACTGAGATTTGAGACAGATCATAAGCAGAGTGATCATGGATAGAAAATGAGATTGAAAGAATAATAAAAAGATAGATATGAACAATAACATGAATGATATAACAAGGGTAGGTTTGACAGCGAATCAACTGAAGAATCAATTTCCAAGTATGGCAATGAAAACAGTGGTAGCATCATTACAAAAAGAATTACCAATGACACTGTCCGGTGTGCAAATGAAAGAATTGAATACGACTCTTCAGAATGCTGCGTATTCGAAAGAAATGCTGGAGTTCCAAAAGAAATGGAAACAACACACTCTAAATGATGCCGTGACACAATTCGCAAATAACATGGCGAAAACATGGAGTGCAGCAACAGTAGCTTCAGATATTGTAAAAATGCGGATGCCGGCACAGAATATAGCCTTTGCAAAACTCATGCCAGGCGGTGTGAAAATGGATATGCCGCGTGGGGCAAAAACAGTTATTCGGGAGTTGAGCAAACCGGCTGCAAAAGCATTGACGGAGACAGCAGAAATTGAATTTGTTCCGAAAGAAAAAAAGTTTTACCATAAAGACTGTCCGGCAAAGGGAATGGATGCGCAGGAAATTTCCGACAGTGAGTCATCTCTGGAACTCTTTTCTGAGATTTCCCTTCCAGATTTAATAAAGTTTGAGAGTGAGTTATTTGAAAACGAATATTTTGCTAATGAATCAAAGGTCGGAAAGAAAATTTTTGAAATCATAAGCGGATGGAAACATTTTGTACATTTAGGCGATACGATCTATTTTCATGCACGATGCCTTGGAAAAAATAATCAACCGTATCTGGAACAGGAGATGCTGAAAGCACCTGTTATGATTTCATCACATGGCAGATATAACGAAATTGGACGAAGTTGTTATTACTTTGCAGATACGAAAGAAGGTGCACTCACAGAAGTGTACAAGCATTGCGGAAGTAAAAAGCCGAGTGTACAGATTGCAAAATTAAAAAAATGTAAAGAAGCACGGCTGATCGATCTGTCTCAGAATGTTTCAAAAAATAACAGGTTCATTGATCATCTGCGGTTTAAAGTTGATAACACACCGGGAAAAATCGTGAAGGAGTATCTGCTTCCGAATTTTGTGGCAGGATGTTGCAAGAAAGTGGGGATAGATGGTATCAAGTATCAAGGAGATGGATACAACTGCTATGTGACGTGGAAGGATGATTATTTTTCGTTTGAGGGAAATGATATTATGGAAGCAGAAGGATAAAGACATCAATTTAATATGCCAAATTTAGATATAATTGGAAAATGACAGCCTATCAATACAAGGATGATTGTGTTACAATTAAGAAAAAAGCTTTAGAAGTGAGATACTATGGAAAAATTAGATACTAGTATGGTGAAAAAAATTTTTACAATTCCATATTTTGATAAAATGATCGGTATGCATAGTGTTCCGAAATCATTTTTAATGTGTGTAAAAAGGTATGTTAAACTGGAAAATGCAACGGTTGGGGAAGCAATAAGCGAGATATATCATCGAATGGAACGCGAATATAGAAATGAATATTTTTATAAAAATACTATTCTTAATCAGTTATTGCTACAAAAACATGATCTATACCATACGGCGGCACTGACTGAGTTGCCTATAGGAGACTCAAAAGCAGACTTTATTATGATTAACGGACGCGGTGTGGTTTATGAAATTAAAACGGATTTAGATAATTTATTGCGTTTGGGAAATCAAATATATGATTATTATAAGGTGTTTAGTTATGTATATGTTGTTGCTGGAAAGAAGCAATTGCCACATGTGAAAGAATTCTTAAAGGATCAAAAAGTGGGAATATACGAATTGACTGAAAGTGGAAGACTGATATGTCGGAAAAAGGCCCGGTGTAATAGGGATCATTTATCATATTTGGTGATGTTTCAAGTTTTGAGGAAACCAGAATTTGAGTCAATCCTGTTAAAACATTTTCATAAGCTTCCGGAGGTTAATAGCTTTCAATATTACAGAGAAAGCCTAAAGTGGTTGGAAAAAATCAATATAATAACTTTGCAAAAAGAGGTAATGGAATGTCTAAAGGCGAGAACCCTGATGTCTGTTGAAAAAAAATTCGAAGAGCAGGTACCATATGAATTGCGATTTTATGCGTACTTTTCAAAAAAATTAAATTCTGATTATCAGAAAATAGATGAGCTATGTAATGCAAGAATGGAGGGATGAAAATGTATTTGCCATATCTTAGGGGGAGACAGAATGAATTACTGTGTTTGAGAGAACTGTTGGATGCAGGTAAACTCAGTCAAAAAGTGATCCCGATTATTGAGCCTGTAAAGTTTAGTAGTACACTTTTTTCAACGCTTTCGAAATTTGTTGAAATGGATCATCCGGTAATTGTGGTCAGAAACCCAAAGGTTGGTTTATTTCGCGATGAATTGGTGGTAATGAAAAATAAGATTGATACGGAAACAGATGAAAAGAAAAAAGAAAAATTAAAGTTAATTGTAGATGGATATCAAAAGGTATGGAATGATGGACATCTTCAAAGGGCATATTTAGTTGATGATAATGTCATTACAAAAATTGAAAACAATAAGATAAATGCTCAGGATACTGTAATGATAAACCTTGATCGGGAAAATTACCATTATTATGAAGAGTATGGAGAAGAAATATTTGGAAAGTATACAGTGGTTCCAAAGGGAGGGGATTTTGAGGACATTGTAGAGGATGATATCATTGTCCTGGATGATAGTTATCGCAAAGCAAAGCGTAATATCGATTATATCGAAAGACCAGATGAGACTTTTAGCAGGAACCATCTTGTTTACGAGAAAAGAGGATTTGTAGGATTTTCTGATTTCTCTATTGTAGGAAAAGAGTTTGAAGAATCTGGATTTGCGCCCACCGTAATTGCAATTCACATCATGTATTTTGGAATAAGGGAGGAAGTAAAGATACATCATTTTGTATCGGAAAGGCATAAACGGTATTCCGACCTGGCTAGAAAATTCGAAGAGGCCATGATTCGGTTGACAGAGTGGGAAAATTTTTCTGATATTCCGAAAACTATAGGATTAAATCAATTGATTGAATGCTATGAAATGGGAAAATTTCCAGGATTGGGCGTGATTAAAAAATATTCATTGATGCATCACATACAAATGATGGGGGATTATTTAGAGGCTAAATAAATGATTTGTTGTAAAGAGTACTATAAAGATTCTGAAATACGAGCGGCGATAGAGATGGTGGGGCACAAAGGTGATTGTCCAATTTGTGGACCCGAAAATACATGGTTGTATGATTCTGAAATTGATGCGGATAAAACAAATGTTGGTGAATTGTTAGATTCGATTTTGGAATTATATGTTCCGGACTCGGAGTTACCTATTTCTTATCCGGAAGAGGAAAAGAGGCCGATAGAGGAGCAACTGTTAAAAAATTGGGACATTTTTGCGGGAACGTCTGATTCCGTAAAGCGGATAGTAGAGGAATATGTGGATGATTCTCTTGATTTGGATTCAAAAATTATAGTGGAAAAAGTGGGCATTCCACAATTGTTTGATGAATCGTTTTTAAGTGATTTTTCTATAATGGGGACACATAGCTGGAATGAATTTAAGAAATATTTGAGAAATGAAAATCGTTTTCATGGACAATATATTAATTTGATGGTTTTAGAGCCTGTTTTAAAAGAAACAGAAATTAGCATTCCTGAAGGAACCAAATTCTTTCGAGCAAGAGTATCAAATGAAAAGGGATATTCCAGAAAGGAAATGTGGGCGCCACCGGATGATGTGGCATCTCCCGGACGTGCAAATTCTAAGGGACAAAGTTGTCTGTATTTGAGCAGTCATAAGAAAACGACAGTAAAAGAAATACGTGCACGTGCATTTGACTACGTTACGATTGCGACATTCCAATTGAATCGAGATATAAAGGTTTTGGATTTGAGTTCTATTGTACATGGCTCACCGTTTTATGCGGATAGTGACAAGGTAAAATATCTGCTGAATGAAGGCGCGTTACGCCAAATTCAAAATGATCTAGCGAAGCCTATGAGCAGATTAGACAGCGACCTTGATTATTTACCGACACAGTATATCAGTGATTTCGCAAAATATTTGGGGTATGATGGAGTTAAATATTTTAGCACATTTGATAAAAATTCTTATAATGTTGCATTATTTGATTCATCAGCCTGTAATTGCATATACCATAGAAATTTTTTGATTGGAGATCTGGATTATAAAATGTCAGCGGTATAGGCGTTTTTAAAATTATAATTAGATATATTTGAAGGGTACAAGGCAATGTCAATTGGCAACCTATTTATTGTCATTAAATCATATAGCATGTCAGTGATGATTTGAAATTCATTTAAACTGAAGGATAAAGATATCAAAACGGGGGAGAAGCGATGAGAGAGGATTTGTTAAATCGTGAATTGTTTGGGAATGAAGCTGGAGAGGATGAGGACAAAAAGCGATTAAGTGATTATTATCTTGAAAAAGAGAAAAACTCTGTATTTTATGATGTAAATTGGAATCTTGGATTTGTAAGAGCGAGAAAAGGTGTCGGTAAGTCAGCATTACTAAATTATACTGCAATTAAGGTTAGTGAATTGTATCAAGAAGATCTTATAATCAATATCAAGGCATCGGAATTGATAGCACTATACGATTGTGAAGATTATCAACCATTACAATATTCGAATTGTTGGCAACAAAGGATTTGCATGAGAATATTAAATGAAATTGCTAAAAAGATAAAATGTGCTATGACTGATGATACTATGAGTATAATAGAAACTGCTGAGATTATGGGATATAAAGGAAAAAATTTAGTGTCAGCGTTGGCCGACAGGATAAAGCTAAATGTAAAAGAGCTTACAGTTGAAAAAAAGAACTTTGGAAATATAACGCCAAATGGATATGAGATATTAAAAAGGTATTCTGAAAATAAAAACCAAAGAGTGTGGTTATTTGTTGATGATATAGATGCAACTTTTATTAATTCTTCTAATAATATGATAGTTGTAGGAACATTTTTTACGGCTTGTCGATATTTAGTTAATTCAGTGAAGGGGTTGAATATTCGAGCTTCTGTAAGAACGGATGTTTGGACTATATTGCGAAATCATGACGAAGCATTAGATAAATGTGAACAGTATATGATAGATTTATCTTGGAGTACTAAAGATTCTGGAGAAATATTATATAATAAATTTTATTCATATTTTGGTGAAAGATATCCAGATATGGATTTGGGCGAAAAAAATTTTAGAAATAAAGATAGTCAAACAAAAATTTTTGATTTGATATTTAATGGAAAATTAAAATGGGGAAACAATAAGGTTATTCCTTATAGAGCAATACATATTTTGGGAGCTGGAAGACCAAGATGGGCAGCTCAACTATGTAGAATTGCGGCAGAAGACGCGTATAATAAACAAAAGGATAAAATTGGAAGTGGCAATATTAATTTTGCGATGACAGAATATGGGCGGTATAGGATGGCGGATTTGTATAAAGAGCATAGACATCAGTGTGAACAACTGGAAATGATAATTGAAATTTTTAGGGATGGTCCAAGATCTTATTCATCAATTGAGTTGATAGATCTAATAAATGAAACGATAATAAAGAACGGCAAAAAAGTATTTATTGATGGGGTGGAAAAAGAATGTAATGAGAAACAGATTGGAAAATTTTTATACCGTATTGGCTTTATTACTTTGAGAAATAATGAATATAATAAAGCCTTAGGACTTACTAGATATGAAGATGATCCATATTTATTTTCAGAATATAATATTGATGGAAGTCAGCAGTGGGAGATACACCCAGCATACAGAACTGTACTGAAGATAAAATGAAATTTTAGGCTTGCATAAATGAGATGGGAGTAGAACTTTAATTAAAAATGGTAATGTTAAGGAAAACACACTATGAAAATATGTATTATACACTGTTTTGACACCTATGAACATCGTGTAGATCTCCTGCACGATTATTTTAAAGCAAAAGGCACTGAAGTAACGGTTATCACATCCGATTACATGCACTTTGAAAAGAGAAAAAGAACAGATAAAAAAGAGGACTTCCATTATATAAAGGCAATTCCATATGCATCAAATTTGTCACTTACAAGACTGTGGTCACATTTGAGGCTATCGAAAAATATTTTTGCAAAGATAGAATCAAAAGAGTATGATCTTTTGTGGGTATTGATTCCGCCGAACTGTTTTGTGAGGGATGCAGCCATCTATAAGCGTAAATATAGGGAAACAAAACTGGTTTTTGATGTGATTGATATGTGGCCGGAGACAATGCCAATTGCAAAATTTAAGGATTTACCCCCTTTTACATATTGGAAGAAGTTGCGCGATAAATACTTGAATGCTGCGGATGCGATTGTAACGGAATGTAATCTGTATCAGAAAAAGCTGCCACAAACGATTGATCGAAAAAAACTGCATACCATATATCTTGCACGAAAACTTACACCATATCAAGGAAAAGCTGAGTTGCCACAAAACAGGATTTCTCTGTGCTATTTGGGGTCTGTCAACAATATCATTGATATCCCGGCCGTGGCACAGCTTATCCGGAAATTGAATAAAAAGCTGCCGGTTGATATTCATATAATAGGTGATGGAGAAAAAAGAGAAGAATTTGTGAGGGAATGCAAGAATGCAGGGGCAGCAGTCATGTATCATGGAAAAATCTATGATGCAAAAGAAAAACAGAAAATATTTGATCAATGTCATTATGGTTTAAATATAATGAAAGCATCCGTGTTTGTTGGCTTGACGATGAAAAGCATGGATTATTTTGAAGCAGGGCTGCCAGTCATCAATAATATTCATGGGGATACATGGGATATTATAGAGAGAGAGAAGATTGGTGTGAATCTCAAAGAAAATACTACCGCGGCAGAGATGCTGGTATATGATGCGGCCATGCGTGAACGAGTGAGAGGATTTTTTGAGATAAATCTAGGAGAAGATACGTTTCAAAGAAAAGTAAAGGAGCTGTTGTTAGAATTATGAGATCCTCAAATTATGGAATATGGGAAACGATACAAAATATTTGTTATGTGATTCGCTCTCGAATTTTGATCCCAAAATCCCGCATGATTCGGTTTCCAATTGTAATCCGTGGAAAACAATATATAGATTTTGGAACAAATTTGACCACAGGGAGACGCTGTAGATTTGAGGTAAATGGGAAGCATAATGGGAAATGTCTGATTATTGGGAAAAATGTCAACATTGGAGATGACGTGAGTATACGGTGTGCAGATAAAATTGTCATCGGAAATCATGTGCTGATGGGATCAAAGGTCTTGATTATCGACAATTCACATGGTATTTATACTGGGGAAAAACAGGATTCACCAGAAACACCTCCAAATGAGAGAGCATTGTCCATGAAGCCGATTAAAATAGGCGATAACGTATGGATTGGAGAAGGGGCTGTTATCCAGCAGGGAGTTACTATTGGAGCAGGAAGTATCATTGCGGCAAATTCCGTTGTAACAAAGGATGTGCCAGCGCAAGTGATCGTTGGTGGAATTCCAGCTAAAGTTATCAAGAGATATGACTGTGAGAAAAAGCAATGGATAAGATAAAAGATAAGGTTTCCGTCATTATTCCTGTGTATAACAGCGAAAAAACAATTGTACAGGTCCTGGATTCCGTAAAGCGGCAGACCAGATTTGATTATATCTGCGAGATATTGGTGATAAATGACGGATCAAAAGATCAATCTGAAGAACTGATTCAGAACTATATCTGTGAACACTCAGAACTTCCGATTTCTTATTATAGTAAAGAAAATGGAGGTGCTTCTTCTGCCAGAAATTTTGGAATGCGCAGGGCAAAAGGCGAATATATCGCATTTTTGGATTCGGACGATCTCTGGATGCCGGAAAAGATTGAAGTGCAGATGAAAATTTTACTGCAGCATAGAGAGATTGTATTTCTGGGGGCTGGGTATGAAGACAGACCTTTTTATATTATGACAAAAAGGATTGATGGTTTATATAAAGCTACTATTAAAGATATCTGCAAGAAGAATTTTCCCGTTACACCATCTGTTGTCTTTAAAGCAGAGGCAATCAAAACACTGGGATATTTTGATGAAAAACAGAAATTTGGGGAAGATATCAATTATTACCAGAAGTTCTGTATCTCTTATAATTATTATTATCTACCGCGAAAACTTGTAACGATTGGATTCCAAAAAGATTTTTTTGGTGCAACCGGACTGACCTCTCATATGAAAGAAATGCATCTGGGTACGATTAAAAATCTGCGTGAAGTTTATATGGAAGGACATATTTCAAAGAGTTTCTATTATGAAATGCGTATATTCTATTGGTTGAAATACTGCCGGAGATGCGTCAGACGATGGTTCAGGGATTGCATTTCTAAGGGGAAAAAGGTAGAATAATATAATTGTATGTAAGTTTATAGAGGAAAATGTCTATAAAGGTTGTAAAATATGATAGGAATTGTTATATTAAATTATGAAACATGGGATGTAACGCTGCAATGCATGGAAAGTATTATGGAAGCGGAGAATGAAGAAATGATTCGTATATATCTCGTGGATAATGCTTCCACCCGGAAGAAACCCAAAGAAATTGACAGGTTTATTGAGCAGCACAGTGTAACTTATATTGAGGCTGCCGAAAACCGCGGTTATGCAGCAGGAAATAATTTGGGAATTTGTCAGGCGTTGAAAGATCAGTGTACATATGTTTTGATTACGAACAATGACATACGATTTCGAAGTGCCGCTATCCATAGGATGAAACAGCTTCTGGAATCAAGCGACAGGATTGGAATTGTAGGACCACAGGTGGTAGGACTGGATGGGATTCATCAGCCGAGTGTGGCAATGTACAGAACAGGGATGCGTGAGATCTTTCATTTTTATACAGGTTTTAGGTGTTTTCATAGAAAAGCAATGAGAGAGTATCAGGGAATGGATCAGGATGCTGGGGGACAGTATCCTGTTTATCATGTTTCGGGATGCTGTTTTTTAATGAACCGAAAGGCAGCAGAGACGTTGTATCCATTAGATGAAAACACATTTCTGTATGATGAAGAACTGATTATCGGTATACGGATGGAACAGGCGGGACTGCAGACATGGTATTGTGGGACTGCGGTTGTGGAACATCATCATGGATACACGACACAGAAAAACAGTGCGTTTATGCAGAAATGTATTCGGGAGAGTGAGCAGTATTATTGTCGGGAGTATTTGAAAACAGGTGTATTGCAAAGGTGCTTGCTATACTGTTATCGTAAAACATTACAGGTTCTGCGTTATCTACATTGTAAAATAATAAGGTGAAAATATGATACATATTATGATGGCAACCTATAATGGAGAAAAATATCTTTGTGAACAGATTGAATCTATATTAACTCAGACTTACACAGAATGGAAACTTTATATCAGGGATGATGGATCGTGCGATCATACGATAGAGATCATAGATCAATATACAAAAAAGTATCCGGAACAAATTATCCAATTACATTCAGAAAGTGAAATGCATGGGGCAAAGTATAATTTTTTATATTTGTATAAAGAAATTCCAAAAGCAGAGTATTATGCATTTTGCGATCAGGATGATATATGGGGAAAAAATAAATTACAGCGTCTGCTGGAAATTGCTGAAAAATATGATGAAAATGAGATGCTGTTGATATATCATGATATGAAATTAGGGAAGGACAGACGTTCAGTTTTAGATATAGGTTATTTTGAATATTCGAAAATGAATATTGATGAAAAACATCCATTACAACAGGCTTTGTTATATAATGTGATCCCAGGCTGCGCAATGTTTTTTAACCATACATTAAAAAATATTGTTGAAGAAATTCCAGAAGCCTGTTTTATGCATGATTGGTGGATCACTCTTTCTACTATTTATAATGGTGGGAAGATAGTTTTTTGTTCTGATAAATTGAGTTTGTATCGACAACATCAAGACAACGAAATTGGTGCAGTGAAAAAAATGGATGTCAGGTATGTACTTAGAAAAGCGTATAAACTTTTTTCGTTAAAAGATTATTACAGAAACAATAAAGAAATGAAAGACTTGCGAAATGAGCAAGGAAAAAAGTTGTTATATACGTTTTCAAGTGTGAAAGGGGAAAACAAAAGAATATTAAATATATTTTTGGAAACTTTTAAAGGAAAAAACAAGATATCTGCATATATAAATTGTAGAAAGGCAGGATTTGTTTTTTATAATGAAATATATACAATTAAATTTTTCGTTATGTAAATATAGAAAAAAGAGGAAAGAATAATGTCAAAAAAGAGATGTCTTTGGATCATTGGTATTATATTGCTGGCAATAATAGGAATCTCTTCTACCATGAGTATTAAAAGCAATTTCTTAAATGAAGTATGTACAGTAAAATTTTTGATTAATGCAGATCAGCCGGGAAATTATCAACTTTATTATGGAAAGAATACAAATTTTTCAGAAGAACAGTCGGAAACAGTAACTTATAAGAAAGCTGGAGAAGATCAAGTACTTAGTTTTGAGATTCCATGTAATGCAAAATACATTCGATGGGATATTAATCAATGTATTACAAATACAAGAGTGTTGAAGGTATATGCGAAATATAATCATTATACAATACCGATTGATCTTGATAGTATAGTAAATTCTCAAAATCAGATTATGATAGAAAAAATCATTAAAGAAAATGATTTTGCATGTATTCAAACATCTGGTAATGATGCAAATTTGACACTTGATATTAGCTCAATGGGGATTGAAAAAAAAGCTCAAGAACACATGACAAAAGTTGATAATGTAAAGAAAGTTATTTTGAGCATTGCCGTTATATTGCTTTTTTTGAATATATATAAGAATTCTTTTAATATACAACAATTGCTAAAAGATATTTTTAGTAACAGAGAAATGATTTTTCGACTTTCTAAAAATGATTTTATGGTGAAATATGCCGGATCATATTTTGGAATTATTTGGGCATTTGTTCAGCCGATGGTCACAATTCTTTTATATTGGTTTGTTTTTCAAATGGGATTTCGTTCAGGCGCTGTGGGTGAAACACCATTTGTATTATGGCTGATTGCCGGTATGATTCCGTGGTTTTATTTTTCAGATGCAATCTCTACCGGGACAAATAGCCTGATTGAATATAGTTATCTTGTGAAAAAAGTAGTGTTTAATATCAGTATTCTTCCGATTGTAAAAGTAATATCAGCATTATTTGTACACTTGTTCTTTTTGATTGTCATGGTGTTGATTTTTGCTGTTTATGGATATGTGCCGGATTTGTATACTATTCAGATTGTTTATTATCTGTTTTGTATGTTTGTGTTTGCACTGGGATTGGCATATATAGGGAGTGCATTGATTGTTTTCTTTAGAGATTTGGGTCAGATTATCAATATTTTATTGCAAATTGGAATGTGGATGACGCCTATTATGTGGCAGAATACGATGTTGCCGAAGTCATGGCAGCCATTTTTGAAATTAAATCCTATTTATTATATTGTATCGGGATATCGTGATTGTCTGATTAACAAGATTCCATTTTGGCAGCACAATACATGGACCATATATTTTTGGCTCTTTACAGCGGTTTTATTCCTTGTTGGAATTCGATTATTTAACAAATTAAAAGTACATTTTGCGGATGTATTATAAATAAACAGGAGAAAAGAATTGGAAACCATTATTGATATTAAGCATTTAAATAAAGTATATAATTTGTATGATAAACCAATTGATCGATTAAAAGAGGTATTAAGTCCTACCCATAAATGTTATCACAGAGAGCATTATGCATTAAATGATATAAGTTTAGAAATAAAAAAGGGTGAATCCGTTGGAATTGTAGGAAAAAATGGATCAGGAAAATCAACTCTGTTAAAAATAATTACAGGGGTATTAAATCCTACAAGTGGAGAAATGAATGTACAAGGTAAAATTTCTGCATTATTGGAATTAGGAGCTGGGTTCAATCCGGAGTATACAGGAATAGAAAATATTTATTTGAATGGTACAATGATGGGCTATTCCAAAGCTGAAATGGATGAAAAAGTAGATGATATTATTGCTTTTGCTGATATAGGGGATTTTATTAATCAGCCAGTCAAAACATACTCTTCAGGTATGTTTGCAAGACTGGCATTTGCTGTTTCTATTAATGTAGAGCCGGAGATTCTTATTGTGGATGAAACTTTGTCTGTTGGAGATACGAGATTTCAAGTGAAATGTATTGATAAAATGAAAGAATTAAAAGATATAGGAACAACAATTCTGTTTGTTTCTCATGCAACAGAACAAATTAAACGTTTTTGTAACAAAGGAATCTGGTTGCAAAATGGTATTGTAAAACAAATAGGAGAAGCTAGTGAGATAGTTGATATATATGAAAATTATATGCGTTTTGGAGAACAAAAGATCGTAAAGAAACAGGAAATAGAAAAAAAAATACAAGATGAAAAAGAAGATACAGCTAACACCGAAAAACACGTAAATCCTTCAATATTGGCTCATATTAATTATATTAAAGCAAATCAGGAAACATATCATACATTTGATACTCTGAAAGCGGAAATAGAATATGAAATTTATGAGGATGAGATAGATGGCTTTTTGCTGGGAGTGGCAATTTATACTGCAGATCGAAAAAATTACATTTTTGGTCCTAATACACATTTGGATAATATTCCAGTGCCAAATACCAGGGGCGTTCATAAAGTGATTTATGAAATTCCAGAAATAAAACTGTTAAAGGGACAGTATGTCTTGGATGTTGGTATATTTAATAATGAAGGAATTGTTAATTTTGATTATAAAATGAGTGCCTTAGGATTTTCAGTTAGCAACAAATATTTTTCAGAAGGTGACTTTTATATGGAACATCAGTGGGATGTAATTAGTTAGGAAATGGAGAAAAACATATGTCGATTATATTTGATCAGTATCAAAGGTACAAAAATGCTCAGAAAATTATCGATTCGGCCAGAAAAGAAGGACAAATTTTTAAAATTCTCGAGGTAGGAGCAAATGAGCATAAAGATTTGGAAAAATTTCTGCCAAATGATAAAATTACATATCTGGATGTAAAACTTTCAGATGAAATGAAGAAAGATCCAGCATATGTGCTCGGTGATGCCACCCAGATGGAATTTGAAGATAATGCGTATGATATAGTAATTGCTTTGGATGTTTTTGAACATATTTTTCCAGATCGCAGAAAGGCATTTTTGGACGAATTAGAAAGAGTTTCTTCTATTATGTTTGTTTTATGTGCTCCTTTTGATGTTGAAGAAGTGCATGAAACAGAAATCCGTGTTAATAAAGCATTCCGTTGTTTTGCAGGGATAGATCATCCTTGGTTAATTGAGCATATAGAAAATGGAATTCCTAATTTTCGAAAAACAATTTCATATTTGAAAACAAAAGAATATTGTATTGAAACATTTTCACACGGAGACTTGGATCAGTGGGAAAAATTAATTACATTACATATGTTTTCAGCTCTAGACGAAAAATTAATTGACTTTGCAGATTCAATTTATGATTACTATAATAGTTATGTCTTCCCGATGGATTATAGTAAAAAATCGTATCGTCAATTTATTGTTGGACATATAGCAACATGTGATTACAACATTGAGAAACAGGAATTAGATGAAAAAGTATATCAGAAATTAGACGAATTAGAAGAGCAGTTTTGGAAATTATACAATAATTCAAAAGTCGGAATTGTATCAAATCAGTTAAATATACAACCTGAGAGGGAGAAACTTGAAATATATTTTGATTTAGGAAATGGTTTTTCAGAAGAACAATGTTTAAAATATTATTTGGAAGAAAATCAGAGAGTTGTTAGAAAAATTGATTGCAGCGAATTTCAACAGATGATACGAATTCGTATAGATCCAATGGATCATGCAGGGATTGTTCGATTTAATGATATATGTTTTATAGCGGAAAATGATCGAAAAATTTCATTTGGCGAAAAAAGATGTGAAAATCTAATCTTTAAAGATGGAGAAAATTATGGTTTTCAAGACGATGCACAAATAATATTTAATATAAGAGATGTAAAAGAAATAGTATTAGATTATGAATATGTAAATATGCCGGTAAACGGTGTGGGCATATTTAAAAATTTTATTAATGAAAGAAACAAATTAAAAGAAAAATATGATATAAAAGAACGTGAAAATAAAGAGGTATCAGAGAAATTAGAGCATTATAAAGAACATTATTTTGTGGCCATTAATCAACGGGAGGATTTTAAAAAGAATTTTGAAAATATCAATAGAGCATATAATGATGTTTTGAATTCTCAATGTTGGAAAATGACAAAACCGATACGTGTGGTGCTTGGTGGAGTGGAAAATTGGATGCGTTCGCATCGTAGCACATATCTGATTGGAAAAGGAATTAAGTCTATTTGCACAGAAGGAATAGGCACAACGGCTGAAAAAGTAAAAAAATACAGAAAGGTTTCAGTTGAATTAGGAACCTATAAAGATGAGGTGAAAGCAGCACATAGATCAAAACAAATGATAGAAAGCGATAATGAAAATATTACATTTAGTATTGTTGTTCCTTTGTATAATACTCCAAAACATTTTTTAAAGGAAATGATTCAGTCTGTAAAAAACCAAACTTACGAAAAATGGGAATTATGTATGGCAGATGGAAGTGATTCTGAACATGGTTATGTTGGACAGATTTGCAAAAAATATGCAGCTTCCGACAAGAGGATCAAATATAAACATTTAGAAAAGAATGGTGGGATATCAGAAAATACAAATGTAGCCTTGGAAATGGCTACAGGGCAATATATTGGCTTATTTGATCATGATGATCTATTACATCCGTCAGCATTGTATGAATACATGAAAGTTATTACTGAAAGAAATGCAGATTTTATTTATTGTGATGAGAATAAATTTGAAAAGATAGATGATAAATTTTTTGATCCGAATTTTAAGCCAGATTTTGATTTGGATTATTTGAGGGCAAATAATTATATTTGTCATTTTTCGGTATTTAGTCATACATTGCTGGATCAGGTTGGTAAATTCAGAAAAGACTATGACGGTTCTCAAGATCATGATATGATATTACGGTTAACAGAACAGGCAAACGAGATCGTACATATTCCGAAAGTTTTATATCATTGGAGATGTAGTAAATTTTCAGTTGCTTCTAATCCAGATGCGAAACCATATACCGCAGAAAGAGGAATTAAAGCAGTCAATGAGCATTTGAGAAGGTGTGGATTAAATGGATATGCAGAAAGTAGTTCTGTGCATCCAAATGTATACAGGCTTCATTATGAAATAAAAGGGAATCCATTAATTTCGATTATCATTCCTAATAAGGATCATATTGTCGATTTGTCGCGATGCATTGATTCCATTTTGCAAAAGTCAACATATTTAAATTATGAAATTATTATAGTTGAAAATAATAGTACGCAAAAAGAAACATTTGAATATTATGAAAAAATCCAGAAAAAAGATAATATTCAAGTAAAAGTTTATGAAACACATGGAGAATTTAATTATTCTGCTATTAATAATTTTGGAGTGAAATATGCAAAAGGAGAGCATATTTTGTTGTTAAATAATGACATAGAAATTATTAGTGATAACTGGTTAGAAGAGATGCTGATGTTTTCACAAAGAAATGATGTGGGAGCAGTTGGTGCGAAACTTTATTATCCAAATAACACCATTCAGCATGCAGGAGTGATTCTTGGAATAGGTGGAGTAGCTGGACATTCACATAAATATTTTGATAGAAATGCAATTGGATATATGTCACGTTGTTTTATACAACAGGATTTGTCTGCTGTGACAGCTGCGTGTCTTATGATGAAAAAATCTGTTTTTGAACAAGTAAATGGATTGGACGAAGAAAAATTCAAAGTTGCATTTAATGATGTGGATCTTTGTATGAAAATAAGAAGAGCTGGTTATCTAATTGTTTGGACACCATACGCTGAGGCATATCATTATGAATCTATTTCCAGAGGAACAGAAGATACACCGGAAAAACAGGCTAGATTTAAAAGGGAAACGGATGCATTTATGACAAAATGGAAAAAAGAGTTGGAGATGGGAGATCCATATTATAATCCAAATTTGACTTTGAAGAGAGAAGATTTTTCGTTGAAATAGAGGAAAATAAAAATGATTCATAAAAAAAACAAAGAAATAATACTCAAAATAATACTTATGCTTGTTGTAATATTTTATTATATAGTTGGAATTAGTGAAAAAACATCTGTTATAATGGCAACGGTTATTTTGATTATATTAGTGACTATAATATTAAATCTTGAAAAAATGTTAGTAGAATTGAAAAATAAAAATGGAGGGATCTTGTATGCTATTTATTTTTCAATATATTTCGCTTTAAGATGGAATCCAATGAAAAGAACATCTATTACAGCATTTGACCGCGTAATAGGCGGATGTACTAAAGTTGGTATAGATGTATCAAAGAGGGTTCATAATTTTTATTTTTGGTTTATGGGTGCTGCAATTATTTTTGCACTTGTATACCTTGGTGCAAATTATTTTAAAAGACTTGATAACTGTAAAAAATATCAAATAATAATAAATAAAATTGATGAGCTGCTAGTTGTAGCTAATGTTGCGTTATTATTTCGAATTATTTGTTTCTTTAAAAATGAAGAGAGCGGTTTAAAAATATTTACTTTTTCACTAGATTTTTTAACATTAAGCTTGCTGGTCGCAATATTTTATGTTGTATTTGATTTTAAAAAAAATATAGAACATTTGGATTTTGTAAAATTGATGATAACAGCGTGGGAATTTTCATTTTTACTTTCTGTTTTGGTATTGTCTAATTGGGAAAGTTCAAAATTTTTTTTGATTGAAATAATTGCAACGATCATATGTATGTTCCTTGTTAAATTTATGTCTATAAAATGGAATTGCTGTAGAAGTAGACAGATAATGAATTTTTTTGTGGTTTTAGGTTCATTCACATTGTTTGGAACATCATTTTACATAGAATTGATAGCAATATTAAATCAACATAAATTGTTTATTGATCATTTGAGATTATTTTATTTGATAGCGGGAATTTTATTCATTGGAGTAGTTGCTTTAATATTTAAAGCATTACGAATTAAATATATTGTTGATTGGAAAAAGTGGACTTATCCTATAATTATTTTTGGGGTGACTTGTTTGTATAGTCAGATTCCAATTTCTGGGACATACACAGTTGATATGTTTGAAGGTGCTAATTATAGTGTATTAATAAGTGATTACTTAAATTATGGGAAGATTCCGATTGTAGAACATTATGGTGGTCATATGCTTTTGAATGTTCTAGAGGGAATTATATACGGAAAACTCAATGGTGACTATATTGGTGCTGTTGTTTCGCCATATCAAAATTATATTGTTGTAATTATTGCCTTATTGTTTTATTTTATTTTGAAAAAAATATGGAATAGAGATATTGCATTTGTAGTAGTTTTATTTATTCCATTTTACAATAGTACAGGTGCTAATTGTGTGGGAGTTGCATATTGGGGAATTGGAATTTTGACATGTTTATTGGCACTTAGATTTATAAGAAAACCATCTTATTTATGGGCGTTTTTTTTGTGGGGGACAATTGTTTGGTGTGCTTTAGTAAGACTTGACATAGGATTTTCTTTTGCATTGGCAGTTTTGGCAACTTTTTTAGTGATTTTAATTGTAAAAAAAGAAAAACAACTTTTTAAATATCTTAGTTTAATGCTTACTTTATGGATAGGAATTGGGGTAAGCGTATGGGGACTTATATGTATATGTAAGGGAATTAATCCAGTCAATCGCTTAATTGAATTTTTGGAAATTAATTTTTCAAATCAAAATTGGGCATATACGACAATTGGAGATGTGAATAAATTTTCATTTGTATTTGTTTACATTTTGATTCCATTTACTATTGCAATGTGTCTGGTATATCTTGTTGGATATATGTTGAAATATAAAGAAATTAATAACAGAGAGGTGTTGCTTCTAATTTTAGGTTTCTCTTACTTCTTTAATTTCCATAGGGGGTTAGTAAGACATTCATTAAATGAGGGGCTTGCACTATTTAATTGGACGGCATTTTTCTTTTTGGCACTATTTTTTATGAGCATAACAAACAAGAAAAAAGTATTTTTACCAATATTTTCTGCTTTGGTAATTTGTAATTCTTTGATAAGTTCTGATGAAAGTTTGGATTTTTATTCATTGACTGATACCGCTATAGAAAAGACTGGAACATACACAAATGATTGGAAACTAGGAACATATTGGGAGAGCGTTAAGAAAAATAGAGAAGTGATTTCAAGAGTGAAAATGAGCGATGACATGACAACGATTATAGAAGATTATAGTGATGTTATTAATCAGTTACTTACGAAAAAGGAAACATTTATTGATTTTACAAATAAAAGCTTTTTATATTCGGCGCTTGATAGATTGGATCCAGTTTATATTTCTCAGTCACCAGGACAATTATCAGGAGAAGATGGACAAAAAAAATTTGTAGATGAAATGAAAGGAGTACCTCTTATTTTAATGCCTTGTGGAGATAGTGATTCTTTTGAAATTAGTTTAGATGGAATTGCAAATAATTATAGATATTACAAAATTTCGGAAAGAATTTTTCAAGATTATACTCCATTGTGCAAAGTGAAAGAAAAATACACCATATGGTGCTTGAAAAGTAGGTACAAAGAAATGGTTTCAAAAATTAATACAATGGAATCAAAGGAAATTGATATTAAAGAAAAAATTGTACAAAATGATTTTGAATTAATGCACGATGCTGTGAATATAATAGATAAAAAAAATAAAATTATTCTTAAATCTGAAGAAGATGCAAAAATATGTGGAATAGAACACTTATTTGATTATACAGAATTTGAGGGTAAAAATAGTAACATATCAATTGATTATAATGCAAGTGGAGTAGATGATAATTCAACAATTGATATGTACTATACAACAGAAGAAAATGAAGAATTTTCAGAAGAAAAAGTACAGCGAGAAAAAATTACCAGTAATGGTGGTAGAATCTATTTTAGAATTCCTATCACGAAATATACAAAAATACGGGTCGATATACCAGATTATAGTGAGGTATGTATAAATTCATTTAAGATTAATTCAAGTATATGTCAAAAGATACAATATGGATATGATGATCCATTTGGCACACAAAATAATTCTGAATTATATACGCAAAGTCATAATTATGATCTGGGGTGTATTCCACTGGTATGGGCAGAACTGGATAAAAAAAATAGTAGTAAAAATTATGTGCTAACGATTGCAACGAATGAAGATGGAACTTTTAGATTTGAGTCGTCAGAAAAAGTTTCTAGAGATATTGGAAATTATTTGAAAATTAAAGCAAATAGTTTAGATGATGAAATGGAAAATGCTCAGGTGAGACTTGGAACTTTTGTAAATGGAGAATTTAAGGTGAAATATATTTATAATTTTACTGTAGATTCAGGAGAGCATGAGTATATGTTTAGAATAAGTAGTGACTACTATTGGTATAACAGTGAAATTGATGCATGCCAGATTGATGGAAATGCCAATATTATTGATGTTGATATATTAGAAGGAGATTAAAACGGAACGACGATTTGTTTAATATAAGTATGAAGGATGATGAAAATGAAAAAAGGATTACAATCTAAAACAAGTATTTATTTGGGGATTAGTATTATATTGATTGTTGGAAATGTACTATATAATAGTTATGTATTTAATGAAACATATAAAATGAGTACTTGGTGGGTTTTACTTTATTCAATTTTGATTGGATATATTGTGGATAATATTTCAGAAGAAAGATATATGTTATTAATAATTTTTGTTGTGATTAGTTTTTGGATTTTTATAATGCCAGCATATTCTCCAATAGATGAAGGAAATTGGTACTCAATCATCGATTATATATGCAAGAATGGAAAAATGCCCTTAATTTCGCAAACCGCAAATACTGCTGATATATTACAAAATATATGTCGTCCATTATATAATACTAGCAATATGCAGATGTATGAGGTGGTTCATCCTCCGTTATATTTTTACACCATGGTTCTTATCACTGGATGGATTTCTAATTCATATGTAAGGTTTTGGGCATGTCGTTATATAGGAGAAATTATCCTTTTACTTGTGGTTAAATGTAGTTTTAAAATATTTAGTTTACTTCAGAGTAATAATGTGATTGAAGATGAAGAAAGAAATATTTTAAAGAAATGTATTTTTATTTTTGCATTATTACCAGGAGTTCTTACAAGATTTGGAACAATAACTAATGAAAGTTTAGCGGTACTATTCGTTTGTTTATTTATGTATGGAATTATTAAATATATATTTGATGATGATTCAATTAAAAACCTTGTAATATTGAACTTAATTATTTTGGCGGCTATAATGACAAAAACGACTACCGCATTTGTTTTTGTCATTTTGCTGATAACGCTGTTATATAAAAAACAATATAAAAGAATATTAATATCCTTTTTTATTATAGGAGTTGGAAGTTTGCCGTGGTTGAGATATAATTTTATTAATTATCATTCGTTTACAGCAATGCAACAACATGTTTCAATTGTACATCCACTTGTAAATCCTGGAGGAAGAAATATTGATGTATTTGAAGGTGTTTTTAATTTGTTCAATAATTTCTTTTATCCACAGGAGGGGTATAATGGTAATGGGATTGTTGTTTCATTGATATATGGATTAAGCACAGTGTTTATGATTTTATGCATTGCTCTGATGTATAAATACATAAAGACAATGTGTTTATATATTTGGAATTGTAAAAGTAGATATGTTTACTCAGATACGGAAAAGAAACTTTTTTTTAAAGTTATATGTGTTTTATGGGTTTTGGGAAACATACTTATTTTAGTTATAGGGTCGATTACAGCTAATTTGTCATTGTTTGTAGGTAGGTATTTGTATTTGTCAGCTATTCCGTTGATTATATTGATTGGAACTGAAATTAAATTCATTACGAAACAAGTAAAAAAATTATGTATTCGTATTGTCTTAATTATGGTTGTAATATTGGATGTATATAGTGCTTATGGATATGGGGTGTCTGATGGAATTGATAATATATCAGGATGTATGGTAAAAACAAAGTCTATTGATATAAAAAATGTTCAGATGAGCGATGCAACAGAAGAAAATGGTTATTTCATTTTTGGAAATAATGATCCACAAATTGTCATTGATTCAAATATAAGACAAATTAAAGGAGTTGAGATTGAATTTAATTTGTTGGAAACAGATAAACAAGAATTCCAATTTTATTATATGAAAGAGGGAATGGATGGATTCGATGAGAACGAATCGCAAAAAATAAAATATAACTACACTACACATTCTGTTCGAATTACATATAAAAATATGCAAGGGATATTTCGTATAGATCCGCCAGACAATATAAAAATGAAAATTGATAAGATTAAAGTGTACTATTAAGTGGAAATGGTTGAATGGTTGTTTTTAGTATAATTGTATGTTACTATATAAAGAATCAGTGTAACTATTCAGAACCCCTTCGGGTTCAATAACCACTTGTTGTGCAAAACAGAGAATTGAAAAAATTTTTTCTACTCCGATTTGCTGTTACTTTGTGAATAAAAATGCTGTTTTTTTATTTGGATGGCTGTCTGTGGATAAAGCACTATCATCCGTATTTCATTCGCTTCATTTTTGTCTTTTGAGACGATTTTGAATATATTTATTAGCATTTGCACCTTCAAATTTAATACTTATCCACCGTCATTTCGCTGAGTAGATTTTGTGACAGATTCGCATTTTTACAGCGTTTCTGATACAATAAAAACATAAAATTCCTCGGAAAGAAGGTGGTCTGAATGCCAGTTAACATCACAGAAGAATTCGTTCGTCAGCTTATGGCGCAAGTTGATTTCCTGACGGAGCAGAACAGAACATTAACAGCTACTGTTGACAGCATGAATCAAACTATTTCTGAACTGAACCAGACTATCAGGGAACTGAAGGAGCAATTAAACAAAAACTCCAAAAACAGTTCTAAGCCGCCTTCATCTGACGGACTTAAGAAGCCTGCTGTAAAAAAGAACCGAAGTCTCCGCGAATCCTCTGGAAAGAAGCCGGGTGCTCAAGCGGGTCATGATGGTGCTCATCTTTCTGTCACTGCCAATCCGGATCACATCAGGGACCATATGCATTCTGACTGTACCGGATGCCCTTATCGCGCGAAATGTCTGGATAAGGCCTGTATAAAAGAAACCCGCCACGAGATTGATGCGGTTGTGACTGTAGATGTCACTGCGCATAATCTTATTGAAGTATGCAGATGTCCTTTGCATGGGGGCGTGAAAACAGGATCATTTCCCGAAAACATAAAGGCAGCTGTCCAGTATGGTAAAAACCTTCAGGCAATGGCAGTAGCTTTTAATACTGTAGGTGCTGTCAGCATCAGCCGTACGCATGAAATCCTGTCCAGTGTGTTTAACATTCCGCTGGCAACCGGAACCATCAAAAACATGGTGTCACGCTGTGCGGAATCGCTGAAAGATACTTATGGGCGAATCCGTCTGATGATGGTCTCACTCGGTCTAATTCATTGTGATGAGACCGGATGCCGCGTAGATGGAAAAACCTGCTGGGTTCACGTTGCATCTGATCCAAATTATACATACCTGACCGTAAATCGGAAACGCGGTCAGACAGGCATGGATGCTGCAGATGTACTGCCACATGCCCGTGGGATCATTGTGCATGACTGCTGGGGCTCTTACTGGAAGTATGAGGACGTGACACATGCCATCTGCTGTGCGCATCTTCTCCGTGAATTAAACGGTGTGATTGAAAATCATCCGGAGCAGACCTGGGCGGTCAGGTTTAAGAAGCTTCTTCTCGACATGAAAAAGGTGCGTGATAAAGCACTTCTTTCAGATAAGGATGAGGTCAGCCACTATCACCGCCATAGGTTTGACATGGAGTATGATGCCATCATAAAAACTGCATATGAGGAAAATCCACTTCCGGAATCACCTGCTAAAAAGCGCGGCCGCAGGAAAAAGGGAAAGATATTAAATTTGATCTGCAGACTGGATAATTACAAGGAATCAGTCTGCCTGTTTATAAAGAATCTCTGTGTACCCTTTGATAACAATCAGGCGGAACGCGATCTGAGAATGGTAAAAGTAAAGACCAAGGTCTCAGGATGCTTCCGAAGCGAAGAAGGCGCACAGGAATATCTTACTATCATGAGTTACATCGGATCAGCATGCAAGCATGGAATCAATGCTTTCACTGCTATCCGCGAAGCACTGAACGGAAACCCAGATATCATTTTTCAGCTAACGGGGTTCTGAACAGATACGAATCAGTAAAAAATACAGGAGAATCATAAGATGAAATTATCAATACCTCAATATGAAATTAAAATTTTTTTTGAAAGGAAACATAAATATTGTTTATTGATTCCTCTTTTTAATGAAGGCGAAAGATATTTTAAGCAAGTTAAAAAGATGAAAAAGAATGGTGTATTTGATAAGGTAGATGTTATTATTTGTGATGCCGGATCGAAAGATGGAACGACAGACACGAACTTTTTATCAGAAACAGGACATTGTGCACTTTTGACTAGAAAAGGAAAAGGAAGATATTCTACGGATTTAAAAATGGGTTATGCTTGGGCTATCAAACAAGGATATGAGGGATTTATAACAGTTGATGGAAATGATAAAGATGGAACAGAAGCTATTGATTTATTTATAAAAAAATTAGATGAAGGTTATGATTATATTCAAGGTTCACGTTACGTTAAAGGTGGTGTAGAGGTTAATACTCCTTTTATTAGAAAAGCAGCGTTAAAAATCATTAATGAACCAGTTATGTCGTTATGTGCACATAAACATTTGACAGATACAACAAATGGTTTTCGTGCATATTCTAAAAAATTTTTAAAAGATCAGAGAGTTCTTCCTTTTAGGGATTGCTTTTGGGGATATGAATTAATTTATTACCTTCCAATTCGGGCATGCCGATTACATTATAAAATATGTGAAGTCCCAGTATATAGAGGGTATCCAAAGGGTGAGGTGCCATCGAAAGTTGGTGGAATCAAGGGTAACTTATATCAATTAAGTATTTTACATCATTGTATTTGGAAACATTATAATCCAGAAAGTAAGTATGTGTTTAAGGAGAGATAATTATGTATTTGATAATAGGGGCAAATGGATTTTTAGGTTCATATATTTTGAAAAATATTTTAGAACATACACCAGATGAAATTATAGCTGTCGCCAGAAATGTAGAAAATGTTATTCATAATCCACGGATTAAGTGGAGAAGTTGTGATATTTCAAATAAGAAAGCTGTTGATGCATTATGTGAAGAGATTAATTATTTAGAGAAAAAAGTTATTTTTTTAGCAGCATATCATAATCCGGATCTTGTTGAAAAAAATCCAAAATTTGCATGGAATATAAATGTTACCTCATTATCATATTTTGTAAATAGACTTTCAAATGTAAAATGTTTATTTTATCCATCTACGGATAGCGTATATGGGAATAGTGTGAATGAGTATTGCTTTAAGGAAGAAGATCAGTTAAATCCTGTTAATACATATGGAAAACAAAAATGTGCAGCGGAAAGTGTGATTAGATGGTATGGGTATAATGTAGTTAGATATCCATTTTTAATTGCCAAAAGTCTTTCACCAGAAAAAAAACACTTTTATGATATTATAGTGGAGCATTTACAAAATAATATACCAATAGATATGTTTGTGGATTCATTAAGATCTTCTTTAAGCTTTGATACTGCTGCGGAGTTGTTGATTAGGTTGATGGAAAATTATTCTGAAAAAATACCTAAAATATTGAACATATGTGGAGATGATAAACTGTCAAAATATGATGTTGGAGTGAAAATCGCGAATAAGCTAGGGTATGACAGAAAATTTATTATTCCTGTGAGTACATCATCTTCTGCTGGAATTTTTGAGGCGACAAGAGCGCAGACTACACTTATGGATAATACGAAAGTGAAAAAAATACTAGGATTAGATAATATAAAATTAGTATTATAGAATTGAATTTTTGAATATATCAAACACAAAAGATGAGGTGAAAATAAATTATGATTATTACAAAGACACCATTTAGAATGTCATTTTTTGGTGGAGGAACTGATTTTCCCGGATATTATAAGGAATATGGAGGAGTAGTTATTTCAACAACTTTTGATAAGTATTGTATGGTTTCGGTAGGACATTTGCCACGATTTTTTGAATATACAAATCAAATTACATATAGCAAAATTGAGAGAACAAAAACTGTGGATGAAATTGAACATCCTGCAATACGAAATGCTATGAAATATTTGAATATGCATGAATTAAGACTTGATTATGAAGCTGATCTTCCAGCGCGATCTGGACTTGGAACAAGTAGTTCTTTTGCAGTTGGAATGTTAAATGCATTTTATGCGCTCAAGGGGAAATATGCTGATAAAAGGAAATTGGCAGAAGATGCTATTTATCTTGAACGTGTTTTATGTAAAGAAAGTGGTGGTATACAAGATCAAATAGCTGCATCATATGGAGGATTAAATAGGATTGAATTTTATGATGGTGGATTTAATGTTAGTCCTGTGATTATATCTTCTGATAGAAAAAAAATGCTTAGTGGAAATCTAATGCTATTTTTTACTGGGTTTGCAAGATTTTCTGGAAAAATAGCTGCTGCACAAGAGAAAAATATCAAAGATAAATTGACAGAGCTAAATGAGATGAAACAATTAGTTGATGAAGCACAAAAGGTTTTAGTTTCGGAATGCGATATTAATGAATTTGGAAAATTGCTTGACTATACATGGAAGCTAAAAAGGGGAATTACAAGTATTATTTCAAATGATTCTATCGATGAAATGTATAATAGGGCAATGAAAGCTGGTGCATTAGGAGGAAAATTATTAGGCGCTGGTGGTGGAGGCTTTATTCTTTTGTATGTTGAAAAGGATAAACAGGAAAATGTCAAAAATGCGTTGGCAGATTTGTTATATATTCCATTTGAATTTGAAAATGATGGAACAAAAGTTATTTATTATCAATCAGAGGATTTTAATCCAGACGAGGCTAATGATTAAAGGAGGAATAAGAAATGAAAGCATTAATTACAGGAATTACAGGTATGGTTGGATCACATCTTTGCGATTTCTTATTAGAAAATACGGATTGGGATGTGTATGGAGTGTGCAGATGGAGAAGTCCGCTGGATAATGTAGAACATTTATTGGAGAGGGTAAATAATAAGGATAGAGTATTTTTTGAATACGCTGATTTGAATGATCAGGTATCACTTATTACAGTTATCCAAAATGTTAAGCCAGATTATATTTTCCATCTGGCAGCACAGAGTTATCCACTTACAAGCTTTACAGCCCCAGTTGATACACTTAATACAAACATTTTGGGAACTTGCCGGTTATTAGAAAGTGTTCGATTGACAATGGAGCAGGATCAGGAGTATAAACCGATCATTCATGTTTGTGCTTCATCAGAGGTTTTTGGAAAAATTCCTCCAGAAAAGAAACCAGAAACAGGAATTAACGAGGAATGTCCATTCCATCCTGCCTCACCTTATGCAATTTCAAAGGTGGGAACGGATCTTCTTGGCAGATATTATGCAGAGGCATATGGTATGACTGTTATGACCACAAGAATGTTTACACATACAGGACCGAGACGAGGAGATGTATTCCATGAGTCTACATTTGCAAAGCAGATTGCGATGATTGAAGCGGGGCTGATTGAGCCAGAAGTTAAAGTTGGTAACTTAAAGTCTTTGAGAACCTATGCTGATGTAAGAGATGCGGTACGTGCTTATTATATGCTTGTAACGGTAAATCCGATTGCTGGGGAATATTATAATATTGGAGGATCTTATACTTGTGAGGTAGAAGATACATTGAATACCCTTATTTCACTTTCTACTGCGAAAGATAAGATTAAGGTTGTTACAGATCCGGAGAGATTGCGTCCGATTGATGCGGATTTACAGATTCCAGATTGTAGAAAATTTAAAGAACATACTGGCTGGGAGCCACAGATCCCGTATGAACAGACGATGGAGGATTTGTTAAATTACTGGAGAGAGCGCGTGAAAAAGGGTAATTTCTTAACACGTTAGAAAAAGGATAAAAATATGTTGATTGAAAAATTAAAGACGGATTTCGAGTTCCAAGATGAGAGAGGTACATTGACGCAACTTGTGAGGAGAGGGTATTCACAGGTGAATGTCATAACCTCAAAGGGCGGGATGTTACGTGGAGGACATTACCACAAATTGAATACAGAAGCTTTTTATATTGTAAGTGGAAGTTGCAAGGTTACGGCATATAAAGGAGAACAAAAGGAAGTATTTGAGTTTAAAGCAGGAGATTTTTTTCGGGTTTCTCCATACGTTTTTCATGAGTTTTATTATTATGAGGATACCTTGCTGGTGAGTATGTATTCTCTTGGCGTCGAACTTGATGATGGAACCAAAGATACATATACGGAATAGACAGGAAATACATTATGATAAAATTGATAAAGAGACTTTTGATAAAGTATAACGAATTGATACGTTATGGTGTATGTGGACTGATCACTACCGCGATTAATGTTATAGCATTTCATGTCTGCTATGAAATTTGTGGGATTCAGTTATTGATTTCCAATACAATTGCGTGGATATTAGCGTTTTTATTTGCTTTTGTCAGTAATAAGCTGTGGGTATTTGAAAGCAAGGAGTGGATGGGGAGGAAAGCTGTTACAGAAATGGTTGGCTTTTTAGCTGCCAGATTAACTACATTGGTGTTAGATACATTTTTGATGTGGCTTATGGTGGACATGATGACCATGAATGGCACACTTTCCAAGGTCATTTCCAACGTTATTACAATTGTTATTAATTATTTGGCGAGTAAGTTTATTATTTTCAAGAATAAAGAAAAATAAAAATATAGTATATGCCGGTGGATTAGCATCGGCATATACTTTTTTAGGAATGCTTTAAAACGTTAAAACAAAAAAGTCAAAAAGGAAATTGTATTTTATGATGAAATTCGATATACTTGATACAGAAAGTGAAATAGAACGAAGAAAGCGGGTATAACATATGAAAACAGTAATTATGGCAGGAGGAAAAGGCACACGTATTTCTTCTGTGGCAAGTGATATTCCGAAACCTATGATTCGGGTGGATGGAAAACCGGTATTGGAGCATGAGATTGAATGTCTGCGAGAGCAGGGATTTGATGATATTATAATTACAGTAAGCCATCTTGGAAATATTATTATGGATTATTTTGGAGATGGCTCTGCAATTTCACCAGTGACAGGAAAAACATTTGGTGTACATATTGAATATTATTTTGAGAAACAGCCGCTTGGAAATGCAGGGGCATTGTTTCAGATCAAGGATAAATTAGATTCTGATTTTTTATTGTTAAATGCAGATGCTATGTTTGATGTGGATTTTAACCGGTTTGTGGATTTTCATAAATCACATGGGGGACTAGTTACTTTATTTACTCATCCCAACAGTCATCCATATGACAGCGGTGTGATTATTGCGGATGAGCATGGTGCAGTGGAACGCTGGTTGACGAAAGAAGATGACCGTCCGAAATATTATCGGAATTGTATCAATGCCGGACTTCATGTGATCAGTCCAAAGATTTTGGAGACAGAGATTATGACGTCAAAGGTGGATCTGGATCGTCAGCTTTTGAAGCCGTTGGCTGGAACTGGTAAGATGTTTTGTTATAATAGCCCAGAGTATGTCAAGGATATGGGGACACCAGATCGGTACTATTCTGTTTGTGAGGATTTCAAAGAGGGAAGGGTAAAAGGGAAAAACCTGGTGTATAAACAGAAAGCAGTTTTTTTGGATCGGGATGGTACTATTAACAAATACATTGGTTTTTTGAGAGACATTGATGATTTTGAACTGATAGATGGTGTTGCATCTGCGATTAAAGCAATTAATGTTTCCGGGTATCTTGCTATTGTGGTTACAAATCAGCCGGTAATTGCCCGTGGAGAGGTAAGTTTTGAAGAACTGCAGGAAATTCATAATAAGATGGAAACGCTATTGGGAGAACAGGGAGCTTATGTGGATGCAATTTATTATTGCCCACATCATCCGCACAAGGGATATGAAGGTGAAAGACCGGAATTGAAAATAGAGTGCGATTGCAGAAAACCGAAACCGGGCATGCTGTTGCAGGCCGCCAAGGATTTTAATATTGATTTGGAACATTCATGGATGATTGGTGATGGAGAAAATGATATTACTGCTGGAAAAAATGCTGGTTGTCACACTGCATTGATTACGGTAGATGAAAATGATCGTGGACAGGAGGTTTCTGTCACATCACTTTATGAATTTGTGGAACGATATATTTGTCAGGAGGAGAAGTAAAATGAGCAGTTTTGAGCAGAACAAACAGGTAAATATTTTGGTAGAGCGTTATCCGCAGTTGGATGTTGTGAAGGATGCAGTGATTGCAGCATATAATATTATGGAGGCTTCTTATGAAAAAGGTGGGAAGCTTCTGGTAGCTGGCAATGGAGGGTCTGCTGCGGATGCGGAACACATTGTAGGAGAATTGATGAAAGGGTTTAAACTTCCGCGTAAGACGTCTGATGATTTTGCAGAAAGACTTGTAGAAGTGGATGCAGAACTGGGACAGGTTCTTTCGCAGAATTTACAGGGCGCACTTCCAGCAATTGCATTGGATGGACATCCTGCTTTATCAACTGCATATATGAATGACTGTGAACCTTTGCTATGCTTCGCTCAGCAGGTCAATGGATATGGTACTTTAAATGATGTGTTTCTTGGAATTTCCACTAGTGGCAATAGTAAGAATGTGTTGTATGCTGCCGTAACAGCTAAAGCAAAGGGAATGAAAGTGATTGGATTGACCGGACAAAAAGATAGTGCATTGCGCCAGATGAGTGATGTGTGCATTCAGGTTCCACAGACGGAAACTTATATGATTCAGGAACTGCATTTGCCGGTTTATCATTGTTTGTGTTTGATGTTGGAGGAGAGGTTTTTTGAAAAGAAAGATTAAAGTTTAATAGAGCATTTGCCATTAAAAATTTATTATTTGGGGGATTTGGATATTTAGGGCTTTAGTTCGTTGTATCTAAGTTACAGCAATTTCTGACTAAGAAGTTATCGCAATGGAAAATAAAGATTATTATAGGGGAAGAGATATAATTAAAATTGCTGATCTTATAATATTGAATGTGTTATTACAATAGCAAACAGATGTATGCGTTATTAAAAATCTAGCGTTGGATATAATATTGAGAGGTTACGACATAGGACAGATTGAATGAGATAGTAAAATAAACAAATATAAAGAAGGAAGCAATATGGAATATGGTAATAGGATTGAAAAAGAAAATATATCTAGAGCGATTGAAGAAAATATACAGTGTTTAAATGAGATTTTTGAGCAAATGGAGATGGGATGTTTTTCAATTTTTGCAGGTGCTGGATTATCTATTGCGTCAGGCTATGTCGATTGGAAAAGATTATTAGCTCCCATATGCAAGTTAATGAGAGTGGATAATGGTGGAGATTTAACTGAAATTGCACAATTTTATAAAGATAAATATGGAAGACAGGGATTAAATAATATTCTATTTAAAGAGTTTTCAAAAATTCCAAAGAATAATGAAAATATACAAATTTTAGCAAAACTTCCGATAAGTGATTATTGGACGACAAATTATGATGATGTAATTGAAGTTGAGTTAAAACGAAGAGGCAAAATTGTGCATAAAATTGAATTTCAGGATTCTTTTAAATATCATAATCCTCAAAGTGATGTTACACTTTATAAAATGCATGGTGATAGAGAACATCCTGACAATATTGTATTAACGAAGGAAGACTATCAGGAATATGATAAAAAAAGAGGTCTCTTTACAAGACTTTTGGCGGTGGAATTAGTTCGAAAATCGTTTTTATTTATTGGATTTAGTTTTAATGATCCTAATTTGGAGCGAATTTTGAGTATGGCGAAAAGTTCTGTTGATAGCTCTATCATTTCTAAACATTATTGCTTTATGAGAAGAGTTCAACCATATGATTATTTAGACAAAGATTATAAAATTAGTGATATGAACTTTGAAAAATATATTAAAGATAAATCGTATCAAGGATTAAAGATTGAAAGTTTGAAGAGAAATTATAATATTCATACCATATTGGTGGATGATTTTGAGCAAATAACATTCATGCTTCAATATTTATATGATAAGCATGCAATGAATAATGTGTTTATCTCTGGAGGAATTAATCCTAATAATTTGATAGATTATGGTGAATTTAACAAAGTTGGTAATGAGGAGAATGAGATGAATAGAGCTCAAAGTTTTTTGACATTACTTGGGAAAAAATTAGTCGAAAATAATTATGCAATATATACTGGGTTTGGAGCTGGCGTTGGTAATTATATTCTATCAGGAGTGCTTTCAGAGCAAAATATAACTATACAAAAAGTTGATGATACAAATCAAAAAATACATATATGTAGCATGATTAATTTATCAGATGAACATAAGAAAGTAATTAGAGAACGTCTTATTGAGCAATGTGGTAGTACAATTATTGTTTTTGGATACAGTGCTGAGAAAAATGGTCAGGGAGGCGTTTATAAAGAGTATTTATATTCTAAGGAAAATGATAATTTTATTATTCCAATTCCAGCTACAGGATATGCGGCAGAAGATATTTATAAAGATATGGAAAAAATATTAGGCCATCATAAAGAATATGAAGTTTTGAAGGATAATAAGGCTGACGTTGAAGAAATTGTTGATAATGTTATTAAATTATTAAACTATAATAGGTATAAGAGAGAAAGTAGACTTTCTAGTAAATTATTTAATAGTATTTCAACATATGGTGTGAGGGTATTTATAAGTTATTATTACAATAGGGATAATGAGATTGCTAAACAGATATATGATATAGTTAATAGGGACTGTTTTAATCAATTTACAGTAATTATGGAAGAACAAAAAAAGGACGGAGATAATGAGATTAAACGATGGGTTGATAAGCAGTTAGAGAGTGCAAAAATAACTATTCTTTTAATAAGCAATGATACATTGGAAAGAGAATATGTTTCTTATGAGTTGGAGAAAAGTATACAAAATAAAAATGCTATTATACCTATTCTTATTGATGATAATATTAATAATTATAAGACTGAACAGCTGAAATTAATACGGAGGAAACTTAAAACTTTAGGGATAGGAAAAAATGTTGTAATAAAAAAATGGTATGCTGAAAAAGGTGTGGAGAATATTGTAACATGGATTTATGAGGCATATTCATAAAAGTAATTTACTATGAAACAAGGAGAAAAAGACACAGAAACAAGGGGCAATGCCATTAAGCCAGTTGTTCGAGAGCCCAGTTGTTGTCAAATATTCGATATTTTGAACTCAAAAAGCCCAAAAACAGGCATGCCCAAAAGACAGATGCTGTCCATCTGCCGAAAAGAAGGATATTAATGCAAGAGGCAATGCCATTAAGCCAGTTGTTCGAAGTTTTGTTCGATAGCTCAGTTGTTGTCAAATATCCGATATTTTGAACTCAAAAAGCCAAAAACAGGTATGCCAAAAAGACAGATGCTGTCCATCTGCCAAAAAGAAGGATATTCAGTTGCAGAACTTACCGATATCCAAAATGAATTGCGCTGATTCCACGGAGAGGCCTTTGAAACTGCCGGAACCTGTCTTTCACTGCGTGGACATATTTCATCATCAGCCGGATAATATCGATGTGCCTGCCGGAATCCCTGCGCATGAAGAACTTTCTGGCTGTTTTTAATGAAAGTACAGAAGCCCGGCCGCATGTTTGAGATAGCGGAAAGAAACTTCAATGCCCCATCGCCAGTGATAGCATTCCCGGATATCGTCCAGAGTAAATGAGAAGGGAAGGTTGGTAATGAGATATTCATATGTATTCTCAGTGGTTTTGATCTTAACAACGCGAAACTGCAGGAAATAAAGATGACTGTGGTTTTTCCTAAGAAGCTCATAAAAATGAGGGGTATTTTTACTGGGATTGATGTAGCGGTAAAAATTTGACTGGCTTTTCATAATATTTGTGGCTTTATCCGTAAAAAAGCGCTTTATCGTAACGTCGAATTCTTCAAGATCATCTGAAAGCTCAGATGCATAATAAGAAAGAATGCTTTTCGGGGAAGATGACGATTTTACACGGAAAACGTAACCCAGGTTTTTGAACTCACAGTGGAACAGGAGATCATAGGATTCGTAACCGCGGTCTGCAGTTATAATATATTTTTGCGGATCATCGGGTGTGAAATGATCCAGCATGGAGTGGAGCGCTTCACGCTCATCCGGCTGCTGTCCGGGCTGTATGACGACATCAAGGAAGGCTTTGCTGATAACATCAACAAAACCATTTAAGTGCATGTGGTTGTAACCTTTATAGTCGATAAGCCGGGGCTTATTATAGTCCTCGATAATATCAGAATTGGTAGCATAGACAACGTGGCACCCATCGCAGGCGAGAATACAATGGTCTTTGAATTTGTCGGTAGTGGATGGAAAAGAAGATGAGAATTCCGAAAAAAGGTATTCAAAAGCAGAGAGGGAAATCTGTCTGCGGCGCTGGCAGAAAGCAGACTGTGAAGGGATAAGGTCAGGGTCCAGGTCAAAGTAATCCATGATCTCATCATTCGTGCTGCCTTTCCCCATGCTTATGATCAGACGCATGGTATCATAAAAAGATAGTTTCCCAAGATGCTGGCGTGTAAAATCGTGGCCAGGATTTTTGGAAAAGAGCCAGTGATGTTCAGCCATGGATAAGATGATAGAATTCAATTTTTCTTTTACATTTGACGGATAATGGTTCATAATAAAAATGTGCCTCCTTAGTTTTGCAGGGTTTTGGGATAGAATGATTCGTGGTGGAATCAATTCCCTTTATAAACTAAGGGGTCACCTTGTTGTCCCAATGGACAACAAGGTGACCGCACATTTTTTATTGTATGTCAATAGAAAAATGCAAAAAGAAACATAAAATATGTTACATAAATGTTAAATAAGTGCCAGCCCCAAAATAGAACAAAATACGAAAAGCTGTGTGTTGTCAGTGTTATAATAATTTTGAAAAAAGTGCTGTTAAGCTAGAGAAGCTAAATGGCATTGATGCAAAAGGGGTCTGACCCCATTAAATAAATATAAACTTTTTAAATGGGGTACTGTTTGCCAATATTACGGCATCCGGAGCAGATGCATTTTTGCTACATATTACCACTACGCCAAGTGTGGCATATGTAGTCCGTGATTTCTCTGGCTACCAGATCTTACGATGGGATTCTCGTATGGGGGTGGACTGTTCCGACGGAAGTACGTTTAACATTGTGTAAAAGTGGGCAGACCCCCTTTGCAAATAGTGAATAAAAAACAGACAAAGTGTGAACAGTGTTTGCAGAATTTGGTTTTATACGATAGGATATGCGAGAAAAGAGAATAACAATGGGAAAATATTTCGGAACAGACGGCTTTCGCGGTGAAGCCAACAAAGTATTAACCGCGGATCATGCATATAAAATTGGACGTTACCTGGGCTGGTATTACAACCAGAATCACAGGGGACGGATCATTATCGGAAAGGACACGCGTCGCAGCAGCTACATGTTTGAGTATGCGCTGGTTGCTGGTATTACGGCATCCGGAGCAGATGCATTCTTGCTGCATGTTACCACTACGCCAAGTGTGGCATATGTAGTCCGTACAGAAAATTTCGACTGCGGCATTATGGTTTCTGCCAGCCACAATCCATATTATGACAATGGAATCAAGGTCATGGATGGAAACGGACACAAGATATCGGCAGAGGTGGAAGCTGCACTAGAGAAATACATAGATGGTGAGATGGGAGAACTTCCTTTTGCATTGCGTGACAAGGTTGGTGTGGCGCGGGATTATGCGATTGGACGGAACCGTTACATCGGCTATCTGATTTCTCTGGCTACCAGATCTTACGATGGGATGCGCGTGGGGCTGGATTGCTCCAACGGAAGTACGTTTAATATTGCAAAGAGTGTGTTTGATGCGCTTGGCGCCAAAACATATGTGGTTGGCAATGAGCCGGACGGTACCAACATCAATATGGGATGTGGATCGACACATATCGAGAATCTGCAGAGACTTGTCCGGAAGAAGAATCTGGATTGCGGATTTGCGTTTGATGGAGATGCGGATCGGTGTATTGCCGTGGATGAGAACGGCATGGAAGTACACGGGGATTATATCCTGTATGTCTGCGGGAAGTATCTGAAGGAATGTGGCCGCCTGCAGAATAATACGGTGGTTGCCACGATCATGTCCAACATGGGATTGTTCAAAGCGATGAAGCGCGAGGGCATTGAGGTATGTGTGACCACGGTTGGCGATAAGTATGTCAATGAGGCGATGGTTGCCAACGGATATGTGCTCGGCGGAGAGCAGTCCGGACATATCATTTTCAGTAAGCATGCGACGACCGGAGATGGAATCCTTACGGCATTGATGCTGATGGAGGTGATCCTGGAGAAGAAGCAGAGCCTCGGCACACTGTGCAAGGGGATGCAGATGTACCCACAGCTTTTGAAGAATGTGAAGGTTGAGGATAAGGCTGCGGTTACCGGCAATGCGCGTGTGCAGGCGGAGAAGGATCGGATCAGCACCGCTTTGGGTGAGGATGGAAGAATCCTTCTGCGTGAGAGCGGTACGGAGCCGGTGATCCGTGTGATGGTTGAGGCACAGAGTGATGAGTTGTGCTCGAAGTATGTGGATGAGATGGTGCAGGTGATCCGGGAGGAAGGGCTTGCGGTGGAGTAGAATGGAGTAGAATAGTGAGATGGTAAGGGGAGCCGGCGCTGGTGCGCCGGCTTGTTTAGTTTTCTGTGTATTAGAGATTTATTGAAATAAATTCAATTACATAAATGATACACTTGACAAAAAAACGTATCATTTATATAATTAAAAAAAGGGGAAAGGAGATGAGGTACGTGAGCCCCATGAGCAAGATAATTGCTCAGAGACTTCATGAAGTGGTGTTAGATGGGGAACTTGGTATTGATTACACATTTGCCGGAGATCGTGCTAAAAATATTGCACTTCGCAGAAAATACAAAGTAAACGATGCTAAGATGAAGGAAATTCTCTTGGAGATTACAGAAGCACACTATAGTAAAAGTGAACTAAGTACAAATAAAGATCATCCAAATGATGTAGTTCATGTATTTAAAATCCAAGAAGACTTGATGCCTAGATTTGTTGAAAATTCCAGCTATGAAAATGTTTGTATATATGTAAAGATTACATGGCCAGATGGCATGAAACCGATGTTTATCATTTCATTTCATGAAGATGAAGAGTAGAATTTTACATTCAAAATGTATAATCAGGCAAAATTAAATATGATGATTATATATAATCTGTGAGGTTGCCATAATGAAAGCAATTTCATAGATTGATGTATTCAAAAATAGAAATTATGGAAAACATAAAAATTTGAAAAGAGAATAAAGGAGAAAAACAATGAGTGTGGGAAAGAAAGAACTTTTATGCAGCAATTGCCGTAAAAGAGTTTCATACCATATTTTCAAACGCCCTGCAAAAACTATAATTAAAGATATTGAAATTAAGTATGAAGAGTATTATGGCATATGTGATGAGTGTAAATCAGAAATTTTTATTCCTGGGTTAGATGATAGGAATGAGGATGCAATTGAAGAAGAATTTCGAAAGAAAAAAGAATTAATAACCATTTCTGATATTAAAAAAATTCTTGAAAAGTATAATATTGAAAAAAGACCTTTATCAAAACTGTTGGGGTTTGGGGAACTTACAATAACAAGATATCTTGATGGACAATTACCTTCAGTTAAATATTCAAATATTTTATTTCAAGTATTACGAGATGAGCAGAAGATGAAACAATATGTTGAGTCAAATAGTAAAGAAGTTTCTGTGGTAGCTGTAAATAAGGTAAAAAGGGCAATTGAAAAATGCGAGACAGAAAAGAAATATAATAATTCTGCTGAGAAGATTGCTTTATATATTATAAGTTCCGGAAGAGAGATTACGAATCTTTTATTACAAAAAATTCTTTATTATGTAAAGGCGATAAGCAAAATATTTGAAGGTGAATCTTTTATATTGGAACCATGTGAAGCGTGGAAATTTGGACCGGTTTTTCCATCTGTTTATGAAAAATATAGAGAGTTTGGTAAACAAGAAATAAAACTCAATTTGTCGAAGGATTATATAAGTGAACTGCTTTCAGAAGAGGAAAAAACAGTTACTGATTTTGTAATGAATACATTTGGAATATATAATGCATGGTTTTTAAAAGATTTAACACATCTTGAGGAGCCATGGATTGTTGCCAGAAAAGGTCTGGCAGAGGATGATGCAAGTAGAAACCAAATGGATGAAGAAATTATTTCAAATTATTTTGCAAAAATGAATCAGATGTATGATTTAAAAACAGCTGTTGGTGTAGAAGCATATATTAACCATATGAAAAAAGAAATGTAATAATGTTTTTGAAGTGTAAACGGTGCAACCCGAGTACCTTTACTGTACCACGAATTTCTGTAATAATAGTCATAAATACTACAGCAGTATAAAAAGTTAAGTCTCAACTTTTGCTATTCACTATGATCAGGAGCATAATTATGACTACATCAATAAAAATGTGAATAATTTGTGCACTGTAATGGACTTGGAGTGGTCTGGAAAAGCTAGTATAATAGTTTTATCAAGATGAGGGAGAAACAATATAACTAATGGAAGAATATATTGAGTTGCATAATTGTTTGCAGGATTTATTTGATTTATACTTTGAATCAGAGTCACATGTTTATTGGGAAATTTTTTATAAATATATGAGTGAAAAAAATCTGTCGTATGCTAAGTTAGGAGTTTTATATCATTATTCGACAACTAAAATAAGAAATATTGTGCATCTGGTAAAGGATTTTTTGGATGATCCAATGGAGAAGTTTGCCTACAAAGACTATCCTTTATCAGTATTGTTTGATAAACAATGCATAATGCCGAATGTATTTTTAAGAGGATATTATTCATTGCCTCTAACTGAATTAAAGTTGTTTCACGAAGCGGTTTGCTTATATCAGAATTTTTTCCCGTTAAGAATTCCCAAAAGTCATATTTTGGCGTGTGGTAGACAGTATGTAAACGTAGACAGAAGAGAGAAGGTGTGTCGAAATTTACAAAATTTAAAAATATATACAGAGGAAGGTACAATTAAAATTTTTAAGAAGTTTGAAAATGATAAGGATGGCATGAGCTTTGAGTTTACGGAGCAGGCACTTGATTACATAGATATTAGCCAGTATATCATGAGATTATTTGAGAAAGATAGAGTGTGACACTATGGTAAGGGCAAGAAAACAAACGATTACTTCATTGTTTTGTAGTCTGCAACAAGTGCTGGTAGCACTTTGGAATAGTGCAGATGAGAATGATTTTTTGGAAATGATAAAGGAATGGATATATTGTCAGGATAAAACATTGGATCCATATCGTCAGATACTCAAACATATTTATTATCGAGAGCATCCAAAAGAACCTGACATCCCAAAGGCTATTATGGATGGGCTTGAGAAGAATGGAAAAAAGTGTATGTTTATAGGCGTTTGACTTTAAAAGATTAAATGGAGACATTTAAATGGGATTATTAGTAAAATTTATAGCCGCAGAAGACAAAAAAGAGACCAGCTATGAAAAGTCAACCATAAATTAGCAAAAAATTTCTTTTTCATATCGGTGGTAAAAAAGGGTAACTTTAATAGAGCTCCCTTAGGGTGCTTTTTCAAAATCTATCGATATTGGTATACAGACCTCTTATTCGAGGTTGAATTCTACTTCGTCAGTGAGCATCTTCCAGATGACTCTGACAAGCTTGCCGGAACAGTGCCCAAGTGCATTGTAGTGAGACCGGCCTTCAGCCCTCTTGGCATCATAATAAGCCTTGAAGGTTGCGTTGTTTCTGACAACGTTCCAAGCTGCATTTACAAGGGCATATCGTAAAACACGAGAGCCACGTTTGGACATCCTTGTTGTCTTAGCCTGAAAGTTACCAGACTGATAAACAGAAGGATCCAAACCGGCAAAAGCAAGCAGCTTGTTAGGATTGGAGAAACGGTGAATATCACCTATTTCACCAAGAATCATTCCACCATTGATATATCCGATACCAGGAATGGTCATGATGACAGAATCGTTGAATTTCATGATATCCGTCATCTCAGCTTCAATCTTTTCTAATTGGCTATCCAGTAACTCGATTTGTTGAATTGTCTGAGTTATCTGAATAGATATAGCGCTGTCGTTTGCACCGACAGACTTCTGTGCGAGAACTCTTAATTCTTTGGCCAGCTCTTTGGTAAAGTGTCCGTGCGAGTTCACTTTGAGCAGATTTGCCAGATGAGTCATATGCATAGAAGCAATCTCTTTAGGAGAAGGTGCTTCTTTTAACAAAGCATAGACAGCGTGCTGGTGCAGACCGGATTTGAAAAAGTATTGAATCTCCGGGAATACCTGATCAACATAGGTTGTCAGTTGGATTTTCAATCGGGTGCGTTGCTTAATGGTTTTCTGCCGAAAGCGCCCCAAGGCTTTAAGATCCATCATATCGAGATCAAAGAAGGTAATAAATCTTAGGTCATCCTGCATCATAAGAGTTTTAGCAATCACAAATGTGTCGACCTTATCTGTCTTCGTTTTACGAACATTGTTCTTACGCATCTGACAGGTTTTGATGGGGTTTAACACACACACTTGGTAGAACTCAGCAACAAGGTATCGAACAAGGTTGTCACCGTAGTGTGCCGTCGATTCAAGACCGATGATGATGCTGTTCTTATCGAATGATTCGAGCTTAGAGACCAGCAGTTGGAAGCCATCAGTGTCGTTTGTGAATTTGAACGGCTCAAGAAGTATTTCACCGTCGGAAGAAATCGCAGCGGCGAAATGGTTGAGTTTGGCAATATCAATGCCTACAAAAATTTTCATGAGGTTGTACCTCCCTTTCTTAAAGTCTGATACCATGATGTCCACCATCGATTATCATCGTAGACTTGATAGAAATAAGTACTCTGAGTGAAAAACACTCCGGCAACATCCAGCTGATAAACAATTCAGATAAAGGTAGCGGCAATACACTCCAGTTGAGTAGTCAAGCTACAGGAAAAAATCAAAAGTCCATAGTATCTGAATTGTATTGAACCACGATATTAAAAGAAAGGAAACGTGTGATAATTAACTTCCTAATTATCATACAAGAATGTAATGAGAATATCAGATATTATGAGATTAGGAAAGTCTGCCATTATTTTTGCCACTATTGTAGTGGCTTTTTTGGCAATAATCTGGCTTTTAGGCTACAAAATGATTTATAAAAAAATATTGCATGGTAAAAAACAGATTTCAATTGGCAGAATAGGACTGGTGTGTGTACTTGCAGTATACATTGTTGTTGTCCTTTATGTGACATTGCTAAGAGGAGGTATTGGTTTTGGGGGATTTGAGTACCGGGCTAACTTTAAACCATTTTCTTCCTACAAAGAGGCCTGGTACAATTTTAGTGCACAGGAATGGAGAAATCTGATACTTAATATATGTATGTTCGTGCCGTTTGGATTTTTACTACCAATTTGTTTTGGAAAGATTAAAAGAGCGTGGAAAATATATTTGTGCGGGTTTGGGTTTGCACTGTTTATAGAGGTTGTGCAGCTTATCACGGGACGAGGTGTATTTGAAACTGACGATATCATAAATAATACGATAGGTGCAATGATCGGATATGGATTATTTTCGGTTGCAAGACTGATATTTGTGGCAGTCTGTTCAAGGAAGAAAGTCCAAGATAATACAAATGAAGTCAGTGGAGTGGCACATGATGAAAATGTTTGTGAAAGACAGAACATTTCCATAAGAAAATGTCTGGTGGCACAGCTTCCGCTTGCGTTTACAATTATAGCTTTTGCAGCTGTTTTTATTGTATACAATAGTAGCAAAATTAATAATCTCAGAAATTGTTTCTGCATAATTTTTAGAGAAAACAATATCATCAATTCTGTCACCTTCAGTCTGCTTAAAGCTATTATCAAGTCCAGTATTTCTTTGATAATCATTTGATTTCATTGTACTAGACCAATCTATTTGTGAGTCTTTCCAAAAATATTTTTTTTCAAAATCTAATGCATTTATAGAAGTATTATATCCTAAATTAACAGGAAGCTCTCCGTTATCCATAAATTCATAACTTTCTGGTAAAAATCTAAAATTACCTAATAATCCGTAGTTATTAACAAATTCAAGGACTAACTTTTGAAATTTTTCAATTTTACTTAAAGCCTCAATTGATACTTCTTTATTTACCAATTTAAACATTTCATTATCAACTGATTCTTTTCCTATTACTAATAAATCCTTTAATATTTGATTTTTTATTTCAAATGGATCATATGTACTTGGTTTCGCGTTTTTATCTGGAAGTATGTAGTATTTATCATCTTTCTTTTCAATCACATATTTGCTATATTTACACCATTTCGTAGTAAATTCAATTTTTTCTTCTCTAATCATTTCACACCTCATAAAAAATTTTACAAAATTTTAGAAAACTAGTTGACTTTAGCAAAAATATATTATATATTTGCAATAGTTGAGTTACTATAATATTTCGCAAAGATATATCAAATATTTTTTAACTATATTTATATTATATAATTTTCAAGAAATAATGTCAATGGATGGTAGCTTTTCAAAATGTACAAACGAAAGTGGGATTGCTTATGAATACAACAAAGTTAAAAGAAAAACCAATGCCAATAATTTATACAACCGAAGATATTTGTAAAATATTTCATATTGGTAGAATTGTATTTGTATAGACTACAACATACAATTTGCAGTTACAACTCCCTTAAATACAGATAATATACACAATCATATGGTCGTAAACTCTGTTTCTTTTAAAAATGAAAATAAGTTTTATAGCAATAGATAAACAGAGGATTTTATAAGAATAACTTCTGATTAAAAATACGATTAATTTTTCTATCAGATTTCTAGCAAAACTTGAAAAAGTTGTGTCTGATTTATATAAATTTTTTATTGTTTATGTTACAATAAACACAAACGAAATAAAAAGAAAAAAATGTAAAGGTGGATTTATAATATGGTAAAAAAGAGTGTAAAAATATAAAAAACATAGGAAATTTTGAAAATCGAAGGTGAGGTAATAACATGAGAAATGATATTTTGAATTTAAAAGAACAAATAGAACAATATATACCTTATAATGAGCAAGAGGCTAATGATAAACATGTAATGTTGCAATATATAAATAAATTTGATGATGTTTTAACACGAAAAAATGAATTTGGTCACTTCACTGCTTCTTCTTGGGCTGTGAACAAAAATAGAACAAAAGTGTTAATGATATATCACAATATATACAAGTCATGGGCATGGACTGGTGGACATGCTGATGGAGAATCTGATTTGTTAAAAACAGCTGTACGCGAATTAAAAGAAGAAACTGGTGTTGAGAATATAAAAATTCTAAAGAATGATATATTTTCTTTAGAAATTATATGTGTTAATGGACATGTAAAAAGAGGCAATTATGTGCCTTCTCATGTGCATTTAAATTTAACATATCTTTTAGAAGTTGATGAAAATGAATTACTAAAAATTAAAGCTGATGAAAATAGTGGAGTTAAATGGATTGATATAAATGATATAGAAACTGTTGTAAATGAAAAATGGGTTTTAGAAAATGTTTACAAAAAAATTATAGACAAACTTTAAAAATAAAACCTGTCTACTTTAGATTGACATTGTTTGCTTTATTATGCTATTATAAGCTTAAATATTGTTAATGGTGGTGGTTACAATGAATGATGAAAAAAATATAGAAATTGTGAATGGCAATGGTGATTTAAACATCTCCCCTGTTACTGATTATATTGAAATCGAGAAACCAAAGCCTAAAATAACTGAAGAAATAGTTATCCCAGAGGAAAAGAAAAAAATTTAAAAAGCACCGTTGTGGTGCTTTTTTTCTATATTGCTTCTTGGTTTGTTTCTTCTACTTCTCCATCATTGTTTTCTTTATTATGTATTTCTAGATTTGATACTGAAACTTCATATGCTATTCTCTTTTCTACAGTTCCGTCTTCATATTTTTTCTCATATTCTCTTGATTGTACTCTACCAGTTACTCTTAATTCTGTACCAACTTCTAGATTTTCACAAAATCTTGCTGTTCTTCCCCATGCTATACATGGTATATAATCTGATTTGTTATATGCTCTATTTACTGCTAATAATATATCCGAAATTTCTCTGCCAAAAGGTGTTTTTCTATATATTGGTTTTTTGCATAAATATCCATCTAATACAACTTCGTTAGATATAATATCTTTTCCAACTGTTATCTCTTCTTCTTGATTTGGTAAAAATTGAACATCTTTTGCAAAAACTGTAAGTATTAATCTACTCTTTTCATTTTGATAACTATTATATGATCTAAATTGTCCATCAATAGAGATTTTATCATTAATCTTTAGTTCAGCATTTGTCAATAGTCTTTCTGATATCGTTATTGGTATAATGTCTTCGCTACCACTTAAACGTGGTACACTTAAATTAAATATGTAAAATTTTTCTCCATATATTTCATGACTAAATACTTTATCACTTGTTACTTTTCCCACTAATGTTAAGCGGTTATTTTCTTCATAATTTGTACTCAATTTGGTTTCCTCCCCTTATTTGTTATGATATTAAAAAATATCTCTCACATTTATTATTATACTACATTTTTTTGAATTTGTCTACATAAAATTACATTTTTTTCAATATTTTCCATATAGAATTTTAATACACATTATATACATGTTATCATATATATCTAACAATTCATTTTTTTCTATATTAATTTCCTGCGGTTCAAATTTATTGTTATACATATCTACAATATTTCGTTGTATGCATACAAGCATTTCTTCTTCTGTAATGCTTGAAGCTGTTACTGTCGCTTTTGAATTAAACCCATATGTTATTACTTTTAAATTCAGGTTTTCCACTAATTTAACATTAATATCTGAATTAAATATTAAATATTCTGCATTTAATAATATACTTTCTAAATTTTTATTAATTAATTCTTTATTTAGAACTATAATTTTAAATTTGACATTTTTAATGTTATCTATATTTTTTTCATTGATAAATATAACATTACTGTTGTTTATATTATGTTTCAGCATCTCTTTTATATATTTCTCATTTTTCTCTTCACTTATAATTCCAATAAAGAACATTTAAAAATCTCCTTAATGCTTATATATACTCTATTATTTCACATTAATTTACATTTATACATTAACTAGTTTTTGTGCTCCATTATTATCAATAATATAATTTTCTTTATATATTAGGTCAGAAACTTTAACTATTTTTAGTCCTTTATTATTTATATTTTTAATTAACACCTCTAAACTATCTGCCGTGTGTTTAGTTCCATTGTGCATTAAAATTATACTGCCACTTTTTATTTTATCTTGTAGCCTTTGCCACATATCCTGGCCTTCAATTCCTGTATAATCTAATGTGTCTAAATTCCACTGTATTGCCAAATGATTTCCTTCTTTTGCCGCATTTATTACTGTATTATTGTATTCTCCGTAAGGAGCTCTGTACAGTACGGTTTCAGTTCCTGTAAGATTTTTTACCTTTTCGCTACACTGTTTTATTTCACTAATATTTTCTTCTAAACTTAACTTATTAACATGTGGATGCTTGTTAGAATGGTTAGCAATTTCATGCCCAGCTGCATGAATCTTCTTTACCGCTTCTGGATACTTATCTACCCACTCCCCAACCACAAAAAATGTAATTTTTACATTGTTTTTTTCTAATGTACCTAAAATACTATCTATATCATCCGCATTCCATGCACAGTTCATTGTTAAAGCAACCTTATTTTCATCTGTAATTACATTATATATAGGCAATAACTTGCTTGTTGTCGACGTTATTATTGACTTTTCGTTTACATTTATACCACTCGCAAATGCAAATAACATGCACACTGTAACTATTGAAATTAAATATGAATATATTTTCTGTTTGTTAAGAACAATAAACATAAAAAATATCCTCCTAACATAAGTTAATACAAATATATTCTTCTCATCAAAGTTTATGCATCTTATTATCTTATAATTTTTAAATAATCTGCTTTCTGTACTTTTTCGCTTATATATTTATCACCTAAAAGCTTTTCTGCCACATGAATAAAATTACATTCGGTGTCTGTTAAATATATTATATCTTGCCCTTTATTTTCACTATTAATATTATTTTCTTGCAAATATGTAGTTAGATTTTGTGCTATTTTCTCGCCAGTGTTTATTATTTCAACACCTCTCCCCATTTCTCTTTTTATGATTTTTTGAAATAGTGGATAATGTGTGCATCCTAAAATTAGTGCATCGACATTTTTAATGTTTTTTAAATACTCTTTTACTGTTAATTCAGCAATTTTATTATCAGTCCATCCTTCTTCTGCCATTGGAGCTAGCAATGGGCAACCCATTGTTTTTATTTTTGCTTTTGGCATTAATAACTCAATTTTATTTTGCCATCCATTGCTTCTTATAGTTCCTTTTGTAGCTATAACACCTATTTGTGGTTCTTTATCTCTATATTTATGTTCCAAATATTCCACTGTGGAATTTATTATTCCTATTATTGGTATCGAATATATCTTTTTTACTTCTTCTAATGCTTGACTAGTAGCAGTTCCACATGCAATTACTATTAATTTTACATTTTGCCCTATTAAAAACTCTATTCCTTGTTTTGTCAATTCTATTATACTCTCTTTAGATTTACTACCATATGGAAATCTTTTTGTATCTCCTAAATAAACTATATTTTCATTTGGCAATTGCTTTTTTACCTCTTTAAATACTGTTAACCCTCCAACTCCTGAATCAAACATTCCAATTGGTCTATTATCCATTTTTCCATTCATTCCTTTCATATATACTGTCATATATATATACTCATTTTTCCTGCTTATTATATATTAACATTAAACTTTTTTCAATGCATTTGTCGCTTTGGAGACATCCATTCTTGTGACATTTTGTCGGAAAAAGGAACGTCCTTAAGGTTGTAATCATATAATATATTATAATTTAAAGAAAGGAAGTATAAATTTATGGAATGCGAAAAAAATATGTGCCCTGTTATAAAGTTAGATGGTGTACTTGCTACTGGTAAGCAATTTGACTTAGATATAACATTACCAGAAGATAATAGATCTGTAATTTATGGTGTTGTAAGTGATAGCTGTCACAATCCAGTTTGTGATGCTGTTGTTAAACTTGTGGAAGTTGTTAATGATTGTGGAAAAGAAGAAAGAAGACCTGTGTCTCATACTTTTACTGATGAACACGGTGAATTTGTTTTTGGTCCTCTTTGTGCAAATAAATTTTATGAAATAGTCATCTGGGTTGACGAAGTAAAACATTGTAAAATATGTACTTCTTGTAAGCATGAAGGTAGATGTTTGCAAGGTATAAAATTAGAATGTCCTCCTTGCGATATGCATCATAAAAAACCTTGTGATAAACATGAAAACAATACTTGTGAAAAACCTTGTGATGATTTTTGTGAAAAACACTGTGATAGACCAGAAGAAAAACCATGTGATAAACCATGGGATAAAAGACCATGTAAATGCTTTGATAAACCTTGCTGTAGATAGTTTTAAACCCTACGTCTTTTTATAGGACGTAGGGAATTTTTTGGAGGCGACACCCGGATTTGAACCGGGGATCAGAGTTTTGCAGACTCGTGCCTTACCACTTGGCTATGTCGCCTTTTATTTTATATAAATTATTGCGATACTTTCGTATCGCACTTTTGGAGCGAAAGACGGGACTCGAACCCGCGACATCAACCTTGGCAAGGTTGCACTCTACCAACTGAGCTACTTTCGCATAGCTATTAATTATAATAGCAAATTTATTGCCAAAAGTCAATATATAACCTTTAAAATTTGATAAAAATAATCTTTTATTTCTTTTTTTCTTATAGCTCTTTCTACTAATATATCTATTGTTTGTATTATTTTCTCTCCCACTTTTACCTTTAATGTTCCTATTTTTTTGTTTGCTTCTACCGGAGCTTCTAAGTACATTAAACAGTTTGCTTCTATATTAATATTATCTATATCTGCATTTCTTATGGCTCTTTTGGTATATTTAAATTCACCTAATTTAATTGTTGCATTTTCTAATATGCCCTTATTAACTATTATTGCTTTTTCTCTTATATTTTTCCATTCTTCAAATTTCTGATTTATTATATTTTCTATGTTTATTACCTTATAATTTTTATATGCATAATTTATTAAATTTATGCTATCTGTTGTTCTTATTTTTTTAGTGTCTGCTCCTAAAACTATTGTTATAATGTCTAATTCTCCCCTTTTGCATGATGTAACTAAACACCTTCCTGCCCCATTTGTAAATCCAGTTTTTACTCCATAAACACCGTCAAGGCTTCCTAATAATTCATTTGTGTTACTTATTACCTTGTTATATCCGTTTATTGTTACATTATATTCTTTTGTTGCAACAATATTCCTAAATTTTTCTATTTTTAGTGCATAATCAGTAATTTTAGCAAGCTCAAGTGCAGTAGTGTAGTGTTCTTCATTATCTAATCCATGTGGTACTACAAAATGCGTGTTTTTTAATCCCAATTCTTTTGCTTTGGCATTCATTAAGTCTGCGAACTTCTCTACACCACCACCAATATGTTCTGCTAAAGCTATTGCAGCATCATTTCCGGACTCTAACATTAGTCCCATTAATAAATCATTTACCGTTATTTTGTCATTGGTTTTCAAGCCTAATCTTGACCCGCCGGTTCCTGCTGCTTTTTTACTTACTGTAACAGTATCACTTAAATTACCCTTTTCTAAAACAATCAAACTTGTCATTATCTTTGTAGTACTTGCCATCTTTGCTTTTCTATAACCATTTTTTTCATAAATCACTTCCCCAGATGTCCTATCATATATCAAGGCAATTCTAGAACTGGTTTTTGGCATATCAACTTCAGCACTTGTTACCTGTAATATTTCATTTATATTAATATCTTCTTCATCTTCTGTATTTGCCTTTACCATATTAAAAAATAAGCATATTATAAATAATAAAATTATACCTACTTTTTTTAGTCTTTTTATCTTCATAAAAAAATCACCTTTTAAATTATATTTTATAAGGTGATTTTTTATTCTTTTAATATGGTTTTCCTCGCATAGTTAGTCTATCATATGCATCTTCCCCTGGTGTCCTACCTCCTTCGTTTTCGCCATAGTCAGTATTATTTTTTATTTCTTCATTTACCTTTTCTTTTGCCTGTTCTTCTGTAAGTTTTCTATCTTCATTAACCATATATTCATATATTCTAGTTGCTTCTTCTCTATTATAACCCTCATTTACAAATTTATTTATTAGGTTTTCTCTATATCCTTGCATTTCTTCCATTTGAATACCATCATCAGCCAAACTAGTTTGTTCAACTTTTTTAAACATATTTGTAACTCTTGAAGGGTCGGCCTCTCCACCAAGTCTTGTTGATGTTACATCATTCACTTCCTTAGAATTATAGTCTCTTCCCATAACTTCTATTTCATGAGATTCCCATTTTCCATTTTTTCCTAATCTGCTCTCTTTTACTATTAAATAACCTTGTACTATCTCTATGTTAATTCTTACAGCCTTTATATCTTCATCATTTCCATTTAAGTTGGTTTTCATTGTTTGATATGGTACTTTCTTTTTTACTGGATTCCCATCTTGTCCCAAATCCACAGTTTGCTCACTTAATGCTGTAGTAGATTCTTCAAAATATTTAGATGGATGTATTATTCCTTTTTCATCTATGTATTCTGCCTTTATTTTGCCATCCTCATCACGGTAAAAATATAAATTAGGTTCTTCTTTAAGTTCAGGGTGATTTTTGTATAAGTTACTATCTGTTCTTACTTTTAAAACATTGTTTTTAGGTATATTTTTTTGTTTAGCAATCTCCTCTATTTGTCTATTTTCATCTTCTTTTCTTTTTTCTTCCTTATAGCTTATTTCATTTTTCCCTTCAGGCTTTTTTTCTTCTAATTGCACACCTCTAGTTTGTATTGAATTTAGCTGTCGTTCATTTATTTCTTTTAATTTATTTAAATATTCGTCTGTAAATTCTACATTTCCTTTTTCATCTATGTTGGCTATCTGTGTATGATCTTCACCATATACTTTATATATAACTTTTCTTAATTTTTCTCCTGTTTCTTTACTTATTTCTTCGCTCTCTATTTCAGCCGTATATGCTCCTTCTATCCCTATTTGTCCAAGTTGTAAATCATCACAATGCTTAATATCTTTAATTTTTTGATTACTTTCAATTTGTTTTATGACTATAGCTTTAATTTCTTCCATTTTGAACAATATTTCTTGTAAATTTTTATTACCATCCATTTTTTTACTCCCTTCATGTTCTTTTTTAGTAATTTCTTCGAAGTACAGGCGATTAAAATAGCCACTACATTTTTCATATATTACTTTACACTATCATTTTAGTTTACGCTAAAAGACATTACATATTCTGTTCCTTCCTTTAACTGCATTATTATTTTTTTGTCCTTCGTATTTGCATTTTTGTCTTCTGCATTTTTTACACTTACTGTAAATACATGCGTATTTTGTATTTGTTCGTATTCTTTGATAGTAATTTCATTTTTTGAAAAGAAATTACTATCCGCAAACTTTTCAAATTCACTTTCTTGTTTAAAATACCTGTTTTTAAAGTCGGTATCCAATTTATTATAAACATAATTATAGTCCTTTAGATTAATAGCCTGAAATATTTTTTTTATGTTTAAAATGGCTTTTTCCTTGTCACTAGCTTTATTATATTTTTCAACAAACTGTGGTAAATCCACTGTATATGTATCTAATATTATGTTATAACTCATAGCCCCTTGGACGTTAAATATATAATAGTTATCATAATTATCTACACACACATATTGTTCATAGTCTGCATATTTCTTTACTGCATATGATTTTATTCCTTTTTGTTCAGAATTTAATAATGTTTGCCTATTTTCATTTAAATATGTTTTATATTTTTCTATTGTATCATACTTTTTGCTTTTATATTCTTCATTTATATTGTTATATGCTTCCTCAGAATAGTATATAGCCTTTGTTATATAATCATCAAAATATAGTTTTACTTTTTCTTGTTCTGTAATTCTATTTGGAACATTTTTAATTACATTATATGTCTTTTTATCTATTGTTGTAAGATTTAAATATATTTCATTTACTTTTCCCAATTTAGCATCTTCATATTCTTGTATTGTACTTTCTAAAACTTCAAAAGTTCTATTTGCATTATCAACTATAATTACCCCATAAAAGTCTGTTATATGTTTACAAAATTTGAATTTTATAAAATTTATGTCTATATTGTTATTATTTTTTCTATATATCTCCTGTAAGACTATATCTGAATATTCACTTGGCGTTTTATTTGCCCAAGTATCTCTATTATCAGTTATTTCTTGTATTGCTTTTTCATTTTGTGCTTTTTTATATATTAAATAAGTTTTTAAATGTTTTTTTATTCTATTGTATTCATTAATGTCCTTCACTAACATTCTTTGTTTTTCTTTTTGTATTTCCTCTCCCACACTTTCATCAGGAGTTGGCACTTCTGCTACTCTTCCTTCCTTTTTTTTATTTTTTATTAAACAAATTCCAACTACTAATGTTGTAAAAATTACTAATAATATAATCATTATTTTTCTTAATTTATTTTGAAATAGCATACTAACCTCCTTTTATGGTGCTGTAACCCTTATAATTTTTCCGTGAGCAGATAATTGCGGGTAATCCGGTAAATTCTCTCCTGTATAGAAATAACTTTTTTCAACCGGATATCCTCCACTATTTGTCCAATTTCCCGCATTTCCACAATCATATGATTCGGCTCCATCTTCTAATGGTTCAACTACTATAGCAACATGCCCTGCTGTATCTCCTCTTCTTACCACAATATCTCCTGGCTGTATTAAATCCGTTATGTCTGCACCTTGGTTAAATGGTATTTCTTCCCATCCATATTTTTCTGTCCAATCTGTACTATAAAAACCTTCTGAATTTATTTGTGATGTTATATCTGTATACCCATATTCGTAAAGTACCCAAGATACATATCCGCTACAATCTACTTGATTCTCATATTTGTTACTACTTATTTGTGGTGGTATTGCACCTAAACCTCCATATGTTCCAAAATTTTCGTATATAGTTCGCCAAATTTCTTCTGCAACATCTAGAAATCCACTTATTCCTTGTACATATGTAAAAATTTCTGTAGTATCACCACTTTCTCTTGCTGTCTTCACACTAGGATTTTTTAATTCTGCTAACTGAGCTTTAGTATAAAATAGCATATATTTTCTATCAAATATGTTTGTACCTTGTGCGCCCATCCAAGATGGTTCATATGGTTTAGAAAAATCAAATGTTCCTTTTACATATGTTTCAAATGAAGCATCTTGTCCTTTTATTTTGCCAAGAGCACTTTCTACACCATTGTTATACCACCAGTTATCCCATATGTACATATTAAATTCTTCTGAGTCTATCTCATATTTTTTTGCTGCTGCTTCATATGTTTCTCTAAATCCTTTTAATCGTCCTACCCCACGAGCATATGCTATTTCTATTAATGCATATTCCTGTTGTTTTGATAGACTAATATCCCCTACTTCATTTTCCACATATCCTATTGTCTCATTTCTTATTTCTTCTCCCACTGAATCAACTAATTCAATATTTATATATATTTGTTTTGCTCTTATTTCTGCATCAGTGCCTTTGTATGCATTACTTCCACCTAATTTTTGTCTTACATATTCTGCAACATTTGGAACTTCTTTTTCTACATTGTTTTCTAATACAAATCCCGATTTATTAAATCTTTGATAATGTGATGCCCATTGTATATCTGAATTACCTATTGTAGGATATCCTGCAGAGTTTTTTAAATCTCCATACATTAAATAATATTTTTCGTCATCAGATTTTGGTGCATTAGATTCTGTAGTCCCATGTGAAAACTGTCTTAAGTATTTTTCTAAGCTAACATTAGAATATTCACTAAGATTAAAATCGCCTATGTCTTCCACATTTATATTTAATTCTGTTACTCCATAATTGCTGCCGTCATATATGTATAAAAGATATTTAATGACATCTATTAATGGTTCTGTCTTTTCGAATTCTGCCATTGCATCAAATAACCATTGGCTAATACTATTCATATTATCTTTTGCATTTTTAGACTGATCGTAATAATATAAGAATCCATTTCCTTCTTCCTTTATTTTCATTGATGTTGATATACGTGGTGCTCTTTCCTCTCTTTTTTCTGTTATATTTCTATATGTTTTTGGTATTTTATCAACAATTCTATTTATATATAAATTACACTTTTCGTTGTTCCATACTATTTCTTCATTTCCAGCTTTGTTTTTGTACTGTTTTATATATGTATCATTATTTATTTGCTCTTGTGTTAATTCTGTTTTAGGATAATTTGTATATACAGCCTCCGTGTCTATTGCTGTTTCTTGAGTTTCTCCACAATTTTGTGTTCCAGTATCTTCTGTTGTTTTATCTCCTACTGCCTCCAAAATTTTATAATAATCCAAATACCATGTATTTATTCTAGTTATATCTAGTCTATTTGTATTATTTATATTTACTCTGGTTGTTTTCACATTATATGTGCCTGGCTGTTCTAGAGCAGTATATGTCTTATCACTTTGTAGTATTATTGGTGTCGCACTGCCTAGGTCAGATGTTTTTTCAGCTTTCCAAAGTATAGCTATATACATTGTTCCAGTAGCTCTTCTAACATTTAGAGTGTATTTATTATTGTTGTATGTCCATTCATTGTTTCCTAATGCTATTTCCATATCACCTGGAAATCCGTATTCCCTCGTTTTTTATATATTCTTTTAATTGTTCTAGACTAGTAAAATTTTTAACAAACTGAATCTTTGTTGCAGTGCCTTCTTCTGTGTAGAAGTAGTCATAATATTTCACATCTCTTATCTTGTGTTCTTCTGTGTATTCACTTGTTTGTATTACACTTGTTTCGTGTAAACTTATTACTATATTGCTGTTTTCCACACATTTTACTAAGTTCTTGCAAAATTCCATATCATCCAAATAAATTCGCAAACTTGTTAATAATTCACTTGGCATTGTATATTTATTTATATAATTTTTATATGGAACTCCACTATTTCCATTTAAACAACTAACTGTTGTAGTATCTACATTTTGCTCTTTTTCTAATGGATAGTCCTCTGGATATTCATATGTTACTTTTGTTTGCCTCCAACCAGATATTAAACAATTTTGTGCACTATTTACTGTAAAATATTTTTTTATATCTTGACTATTTCCTTGCAATAATTGTTCAAAGCTTTCTTTAGGTATATATGACATAAGCACTCTTTGTGTTTTAGAATTTTCATCTATGTTTATTCTTTCTAATCTTACAGTTCCTTGCACTCCCTCTTGTTCTAAAGAAATTGGACAAGCAGTATATTCTCCATCTACTAGAATTTTATCACTACTTCTTAAATCTAAAGATTCTGATGCAATTTGGGCTTTATAAAACAATAGTAGAGATTCTAGTGTATCTTTATTTAAGTTGTCTTCTATTTTATAACCCGACCTTACCAATGCTGTTACAAAATTTATGTTTTCTTCTGTTAATTCAATGCTGTTTTGATTTAAAATAGCCTTAACGTTTTCTTTTTCCTCATCTGTTATGTCAAATATAAAAGTATACTTATATTCACCATCTATTTCCTTAATTACTGTTTGTATACATGGTATAATTTCCTCATCTTGTTCATTTGATGTTGAAGAACTTATAGCGCCTGTTGCTGATGCAACAGCACTATTAGTATTTCTATTATCCAATAGGTCTAAAAGCCACGCAAAAGATGCTAATAATATAATTAAAGCAATTATGCCTACTGCCACCCACATTAACCATGGATGTTTTATAAGCACTTGAACTATTTTTTTAATAGTTCCTGCAGTTTTCTTAGCTTTGTCAGCTGTTTGTTTTGCCTTTTTAGCGGCGTCTTTCATATTTATTGAATCATTTTTCTCTTCTTCTTCCATTTAATTATCACCACTTTTCTATACATCAACTTCAAAAATTGTTTTTTTATTTGAATTATTATCTAGGTTAAAATTATTAAATACTATTTTTGTATTATAATATTTTGCATTATATTGTTGATTAAATTGAATGTTTATTTCCTTGGTTTCTCCAGAATACACTGTTAAATCGTTTTCTAATAATTTATACATATAGGCTGGATATGCAAAATTATTAGAATCCATCAATGCCGTAGTTCTTTTTGTATTTTTAGTGTCTAATACTATTGTATTATTAGATAAATTTTCTACCTTTATTTTATATTCTATATTATCTAAATAAATATTTTTACTTAATACCGTAATTTTCACATTGTTTTTTTCCGTTATTTTATTAATTTCTATGTTGCTTATATATCTATTAATATTTATTTTATATTTTTCGTTTTCTTTTACAACAGTATAATATTCTTCTATTTTATTACTATCTGCACCTCCTGTTGATAATAAATCTTCATCAAACTCTACTTTATATGTATAGTACCCTCCACTTGTTATCCAAGCCTGCATATTATATATTTTTTTTGTTTTAAAAAATGTAATATAATAGTTTTTTACAAATTCTGTTTTACTCTTATACAAATTGTACTTTGTATCCTCAGATAGCATATCATATGCTTCTTCTACTTGCCTATTATTGCAGTATTCTATAAATGTTTTTATTGTGTTAGATATTTCTTGTGAATTTTTAGAAGCATTTTTGTTTTCATATATTTTATCATTTAAGAATGGATAATCATTTTGGCTATTATCTGTAAAATAGGTAGTAGTATTATCACTACTACCTATTTTTTTGTTTCTTGTGTAGGATGTTAAGGCCAATCTTAAACCTATAATAAAACCAATAATAATTATTGCTGTCCATATTTCTCTTCTATTTCTATTATATTTTCCAATTATATTACTTAACATACCATTACACCTTTCTACATAAATTCGTGCATTCTTCTATACAACTCATCTAATTTGTCTTTATCTCCTGCCAATGCTTGTAAATTTTGATCTGGATGGTCTTGTATATACTTTTTAAACGCATTTCTATTATGTGCCATATTGGGTGGACACTTACTTGCTAATTCTAAATATTGCGCTGTTTCATTTGCAGTATATCCTTTTGCTAATGCTTTATCCATTTGTTCTGGTTTTGTTATACCATATTGTAACATTTCTCCAATTTTTGCTTGTACTTCTGCTTTATTCTTTTGTCTGTCCTTTTTATTATCACCTGTTGTATACTGTTCAACAAGCTGTTTACACTCTTCACTCTTCATAAATTTCTCGTCAAATTTCCTATTTTTTTCTTCTTTACTATTTCCATTATAACCTTGTCTATATGTATCTGCATAGCTTTTTACTTTATTTACTACTCCTAAACCAGTGTTTCCTAGTTTACCAGCACCTGCATATCCAGCAGCAGCACCTGCAACACCATACTGTGCGACTTTACTCCAATCTCCTGATGCTACGCCTGCTGCAACTCCTATAGTTGCTCCTGCAAGCCCTCCTAAAGATTTTAATGCTGTTATTCCAAGTCTTCTTAATGGTCCACCTTTTCTAGTAAATCTTCTTCCTACTGCTCTTAATCCTCCTTTAACCCCTGGTCTTGCTAATGTTGGTTTTGCACCTCCTGTTGAGCCTCCTGCTGAACCTCCTGCTGAACCGCCTGCTGAGCCTCCATGTCCAGCAGTGCCCCAATTAGGTTTATGTGTTTTTGTTCTTGTTTCTCCTTGTTCTTTTGATTCTCCCTGTCCTTGTTGTCCTTTATGTCCTCCACCTTGTTTCATTTTGTTTACCATGCTCATTACTGCTGCTCCACCTGCTGCTGCTCCTAACGTTCCAACAGTTGATGCTTTATCAAATCCAAACATTTTTCTTATGAATTTCTCTGCAGGTACTATAAATGTTATCGCTACTATTCCATATATCGGGTTCACTAAAATAAAATCCATAGATGAACCAACTAGTAAACAATATACAAATAAGTGAACTACCTGTAGAAGTGAATTAAATATATATTCTCTAAGCCACATACCAAATGCTTGTGCTTGGCCATCTTTTATTTTATCTAATGGATATGTTAATGCTATTAATGGTGCAATCATTGTTAAAAATGCCATATATATTACCCTTTTTAAGTATTGAAATGTAAATGTCACTGTTAATATAACCAATGCAACATACATTATGGCTAAGCTTGCAGTACCTCTAAACGTTTGATCCAATTCTATAGAACTGCGCAAACTTGACATTAAAATATCCTTATTTTGGTTGTCCATTACATTATTTAAAAATATTTTTGTTAGCATAGATGATATTTCTAATATAAATGCCATTATATAATGCAAAATAAACAATAGACACAACGCTGTTAACCAATCCATAAACATTTTTTTGTATTTAGATTTATCTTGTCCTGTACTACTTAATATTATTCTTATTCCAACATATACTAATATAGAAAGCAAACCCACTATAGCAATCAATCTTGTTGTTTTATACCATTTGGCAATGGTTGGTTGCAATTGCTTTGCAATAGATGTTTTCCCTTCCGTCAAATTTTTTACATAGTTCAATTCTACATAAAATACCCCTCTAAATGATTCTTGTGTTCCATCTTCTAGATCAACATATATTGTTTCTGGACTCAAAGCACTAATATCATCAATGTTAGTTGTCAAAAATCCTAAATTAACTGTAACTTTATTATCTGCTGTTTCTTCAAAATATTCCGATATAAACTTATTTGTTATTGGCATATACGTGTCAGGTATATCAATCTCATGCTCATGCCCCCATAAATCCAAAGTAGGGGTATATTTAAAGTATTGTACGCCCATATTCTGTAAATAGTTAAAACAGCTTTGAGCATCGCTAAACGTTTTCTCACCCCACTGTGTACTTGCCGAATCATTCTTCGTTTTTATTCTATCTAATGTTGCTCTCATCAGTTCTTCTGGGCATTTAAACTTGTCTCTTGCATATCTTATTATTGCTTCATCCCCTTTATCTGATAACTCTTCATGATAAATTGTTATAATTTTACTGCAATATTGTTTTGTATCTTCTGAAGCTTGTGGATTTATAAAGTTGACATCAAATGCTGGAATTTTACCACTAAATATAATTCCCGGTGAGTATCTTATAATGTATTGTTTTATACTACCAAATGATACGTTCATTGATGTTTTATTTGCGAGAAAAATATCTTGCATTATTTCTATTGCAATATCGCCTATTCCACAGACAAATTGAAATATTGGTTTAAATAACGCCCCTCCGAAAATCTGCATTTGAGTATGTTGGTATTATAAAATTAAACAACAGAATTATTACCAAAATAATTGATAAGTTTTTAGTAATTTTTTTCATTTTTTCACCCTTTTATTTTTATATTTTATTGT
>OGLM01000182.1_pt1 | contig 77283 bp, 73 predicted proteins | sample 1572531 | NCBI WGS metagenome assembly OGLM01 (sample SAMEA2581909, study PRJEB24529) | metagenome | biome: Human gut stool | place: China | collected 2011
TTTGGTTAGCGACTATTGAATCGAGGAGTCGCCTTTTAATCACGAGGGTACTTTCGTTAAAAGTGGCCTCTTGCCTCTGTTTTTGTTTGCTTACTTCAAACGAAGCAAAAGGCCACTTTTAACGGAGGAAACCTCTTATTCTTTTCCAAGAATGTACATTATGGCCTCGTTGGCCAGGGTCATTCCGAATATGGCAGGTATCGTCGGCATCGAGCCCAGGATGCTCTTCCCGTTCTCATCCTTCTCTGTAGGGACGGCCACCGGCCTCTCCAAAGAATATACGCATGTTATGAGCGAGGTGTCGCAGCCCCTGAGCTCCCTGCGGACCCTCGCCGCCACCGGGCATACCGACGAATCCATGACGGGGGCGATACGCACGGCCATTGGGTCGGTATGCAGCGCCGCACCCATGGAAGAGAACGTCCTTATGCGTCTGGCACATGCTTCGCGGAGCAGACGGACCTTCATCCCTATCGTATCTATGGCATCCACGAGGACGTCGGGACCCATGTCGAGTATGGCAGGTATGGTATCCTCCGATACGAGGACGTCCATGGACTCGATATCTATGACGGGGTTTATACTTCTGGCACGTTCGCAGGCGACCTCCGCCTTAGGCCTTCCGACCGTCGCAGTCGTGGCGAGGATCTGACGGTTCATATTGCTCTCGGAGAACACATCCTTGTCGACCACACGTATGTGGCCCACCCCGGCCCTGACCAGACCTTCCAGCGCATATCCGCCCACTGCCCCGCAGCCGCATAATACGACCTTGGCGTCACGGAGACGGCGGACCCCGTCATCACCTATGATCAGCCTGGTCCTCTCGTTCATACCTGCACTCATCCGACCGTCCTCTCCAGATTCTCATAAGTATTCCGGGCCAAATCATGCGGCGGACACCCCTTCACATCGGCCATGGACCTCACGAAGTCCCCCATACCCGTAAAAAACCTTCCCTGATGGGGAGCGTCCGATTCCAGGAGAAGACGGTCGTCCGGGATGATATCCAGAAGACGGCGGACCTTGTCCTTCGAACGTGCCAGTATGCGCGGCGACAGGGAGAACATGCATCCCAGGACCAAAAACGGCTTCACATAGTTCTCGGACGAGAACGAATGCAGTATTATCCCTCTGCACGATCTGCCATGGGTGCGTATGGCATCCAGGACCTGCTTCTCCGCTCCCACCATGTGTATGCTGACGACCCTGTCCATCGACGACGCCGCATCCAACTGTCCCGTGAAGGACGGCATCTGCTCCGAGACGTCCCCCTTCTTCGAATCGAGTCCGATCTCCCCTATCTGACAGGATGAAGACTTCTCCAGGATCGATAGGAAACGCTCCTCCACGGAAACGTTCCAGCACCCGCAGTTCCACGGATGTACCCCTATGGAGGGGACCACGGTCCGGGAGGAAAAGGAAAGTTGGAGGTCCCATTCGCCGGGATCTGCCGTACATGATACCGCCCGGGTAAGCGAGTCGAAGTCCCCGTAGTTTCCGGGAAACCCCGTCTCGCACATGTGGAGATGCGAGTCTGTAAGAAAACGAATATCCGCCATTGCGACCTCGGGAGGGACGGACCCCGGAGGGCCGTCCCCGTCAGAAGTTCTTGACTATCCTCTCGACACCGTCCACGAGTCCGTCGCAGGAGACCTTTCCGCGGTCGACCCAAACGAAATCGGTGTTCTCGGAATTCAACTCCACCTTGTCGGAGGACACCTTGTATAGGAAAGGATGGACGTTCCATACGACATCCCCCTCCCTCACATAGAAGTGGGTCTGGGATGCGTCGGGGAATCCGACCTTGATCCCGGTCTCCTCCTCGATCTCCCTTCTGGCCGCCTCTGCCGGATTCTCCCCCGGCTCGACCCGCCCGGACACCAGAGACCATTTTCCGGGGAACGAATGCGCATCCTCCGGCCTGCGGAGAAGGAGGACTTTGCCACCGCACTCGAGTACGGCAGACACCGTGGAATATGTCTTGACGTTCTTTATCTCCACATATCCCCTGTTCCCGTCCACGGCTACGGTGTCCCCGTCCCTGACGAGGGATACATCGATATTGTCGACCATGGGCACCGATGAGATCACGGCACCGGTCGTGACTATCGTCTCGGCACTCCTGTTGACAAGTGCCAGAGGTGCGTGTCCCTGCACCTTCAGATCGTATACCACATACGATCCGACCGTCGATCCCTTACCGTTGGGGAACAGGAAGACCTTTCCTGCGATGTTTCCGTCGCGCACGTTGAAGTTCCCCGTCTTACCGTCGACCCCTCCGAGGAAACTGAAGGCCTCCCCGTACGTTATCGCCTCACCCTCCGCGTATCCGGGAGAGATGGCGCGTCCTTTCATGATCATTCTATCACCTTCAGCAGGTCGGAGATGTCCGCGAACTTCACCTTCTGGGAACAGAGGGTCGGCAGATAGTTGCCGGCCTTGGCGGAATTGGTGGCCGTCCTCTGGAACGTGCCCTCTATCGGGGCCACGACCATGCAGGTATCGGCCAGTACGGGACCGAACTCCTCCATTATCCTGACATCATCCTGGCACTGTGAACGGACGGACTCGGACGTACAGAACCACACCTCCACATCCTTGTTCTTTTTCTTCTTCCCTTTGAGAAGGGCCGCTATGTCGTGCATCTCCTTGGGGGTGAGGTGGGGGCATCCCAATGCGATGAGCTGGACGTCCTCCACCGTGTTCAGCTTGTCATAAGCCGCCTTCCTCTCCGCATCCCCGATGGATATGTGCTCGAGACCGGAGACGTCGAAGTCCCCGGCCTCCGGGGTACCCCCTTCCGCATGCCAGAGGGCCACCGACCCGGCGGCGGCCATAGCCGCCGACAGAGTCTTCGCATCCTCGATCGATATGTCCTTCAGACCCCTGAAATAAGGGATCCCCTTGCCTATGGCCATCCCCACGGCCTGTCCCAGGACGGAATAATCGAATACGGACCCGCCCATGCCCTCGACGTCTACGACGACGGTGGGTCTCCTGTTCTCGGTAAGGTGGAGCCCGTAGTTGGCGGTCTTTCCGAGGATGGCGGCGGCCAACGCCCCGGGTCCGCCCTCCCTGTTGGTCCTGGCCCCGAAATAGGAGTTCACCACGGACAGGGCGGACGACTCCGCCCATGCGACGTGGTCCCCGAACCCGGGGACGTTGTCCCCGATATACGGGGTGCAGGAACACGTCTTCCTGATACCCATCTTCCCATACAGCTCGATGATCTGCAGCTGCTTCTCGGCGAACTCGGGACCGATATGCATCTCCTTCCAACGCTCGCGGTCCATCCCCACCGGGTTGAGGGTGGATGGGACGGATACCTTGGCCCCGCCGGCTACCATGTCCGAGAGGTACTTGAGACCGCCCTCTCCGATCGTCTTATATGAAGCACCCGAAAGGTGGGCGGATGTGATATCCACGAGACTGTCCGCCCCGTAGATCTTTCCGAGGGCGACGACCAGTTCCATGGCCTTCTGGGCACCGGCGCCTTTCTCGCCGTCGAATATGGCCTGCTCCTCATCTGTGAGAATCATACTTCATAATCGCCGTATGGATTATATGGGTTGCTTTCGGCGGACCGCACCCGTCCGTCGATGTTGGCAATTCCATTGATATAGATTGAAGACGAGTCACACCGGACAGATGTCCAGAGTGTCCAAGAACCTACGCAGCCCGAGGATGTCCCTCCGCTCCCGCCTTACCGAGGAGCAGTTCCGCAGCACGGATTACCGCAGTCTCTGGACCAAACGCTCCAACGAGGAGTGGATAAAGCACATCGAAAGGGTCAGACACATGAGCGACGACCCGTATCCGAATCCCGGGGATTGGATCGGGCAGAGGGTCTACGAATATTGGATCGACGGCATGCAGGTTTTCTGCTGGGGCAGCAGGCACGAACAGGGGCAGCCCGTCCTCATATATTTCCACGGAGGCGGATTCCTCTATCCTCCCCTCAGGTCGCACTTCGAGATGGTGGACAAGGTCGCCAAAGGCATAGGCGCCAAGGTCGTATTCCCCATGTACGGCAATGTGCCAGACCATAATTACAAGACGGAATTCGCCAAGATCCTGACCGCCTACGAGACCGCGTTCCGCAAGAACCCCTTCTCCCAGATAGTGCTCGGCGGGGACTCGGCGGGAGGAAGCATAGCCCTCGGATTCTCCTACTATCTGCGCGACAGGGGCATGACGATGCCGGAGGGGATACTTCTGTTCTCCCCGTGGGTGGACCTCCATACGGACAACCCGGACATAGAGAAATTCGAGAACGTGGACCCGATGCTTGATGCCTGGGGCCTGGGACTTCTGGGTATCTACTGGGCGGACGGGGAGAAGAACCTGGACAACCCGTACGTGAGTCCGATATTCGCGGATCCGAAAGGCATCAGCAGGGTGTTGATCTTCTGCGGCACCCACGACATACTGTACCCGGACGTCATGAAGTTGGACCGGCTGTTCAACGAATACGACATCGACCACAATACCATGGTGTATCCCAACATGGACCACGTCTTCGTCGCATTCCCCATACCGGAGGCGAGGGTCGCACTGGATCAGGCCATACTGTTGCTGAAGGATTGGCTGATGCACCCCAATTGAAGGCGACATGGGACCATCTGGGTCTTTTTAGTATCGAAGGCCTTGGAGTGCTGTCCGTATCCCTGGAACGGCAGTCCTCATCGTTGCCGGAGTGCGGCCCCAGGTATCCGCCGAAGGATGGCTTAAGGGTAGTTAGGAACGCATGGCACTGCCCTTCCTTAGGGATGTTGTACGGGACCATTTATTGAGAACGACCCCTGCCAGAGATTAAGTTCAAGGAACTAAAATCCGATAAATCCTGAGTTTAACCGATATACCAGATATATGTCGGACTCTTTGCCAATATCTTGAAACGGTAGCCGAAGTGAGTAATACATCGGATTAATTGGTATTCATTCCATCCAGTTTATGATAGTACCCATCCTGTACCTGCCAATGTACATGACATCACTACTGTGAAGATTGAATCACACTATCAACCGACGTAATCAACTCTCCCCTCATCTGCAAAATATAGATAAGAAGTAAGAGGTTTGTATGCAACTTGGTCCCCTTTAGCCATACTGAAATAGTATGTTTCAACCCAACAGCTTCAGCATTCCACCGAATGCGGCGGACGATGCAACCTGGATGGATGCGGCACCGCACAGCATCCCCGCGTCTCCGTCCTTCATACCGATCCTTTCGGCAAGTTCGGATAAATCAGGGTACTCCAACTGCACCGCATCATAATAGGGGACGGTGACCTTGCCGCCATCCATACGGAACGGCATGCACACGGATGCACCCATCATGATCGCGCCGTCCCGGTATTTGATGTCGCTGTCCATGAGATGTCCCTTGCCATGTGCCAGCAGCACGAATTCGGCTTTGCAGTCCAGTAATCCTGAGGGCTGTTCCTCGGGAATCTCTATACCCGTCCCATCCACGAGTTCCTTTCCTTTCGGAGTAAGGTAGATACCTCTCTTCTGGGCATCGGCGAATCCCATTCCCCTGAGATATTTCAGTATCGTACGGACCGCACCTTCGCCGATGCCGGTTATGTCGGCCAGGGCCTGACGGCTGACCTTGCCGTCGGAACAAAGGTACATGATGTACAGGATGTGAGCATCCGTGAACCTGCGGACCATTCCGCGGCGCACATCTATACTCAGATTCCCCATGGGTCCCTTGAACATGCTGCCTATGAAAGGACAGAAGTAACTGGGCTCCAGATGTGTATTCAAACAGTCGGTTGTCTGCGACTCCGTATTCATATTCCCGACCTCATCTTTCTGTATAGTGATACTGCGAAGATTCCCACGAACATGATTATCAATCCCAATTCCACGGCCAGAAGCAGGGTCTGGTCCTTCTGGGGTTCCGGCTCGGTTATGAGCTGCACGTTATACCCGGACCACGACGAAAGAACGTTGTCCGAGGCATAGATCGATAACGAGTCCACATCCACGTTGATGAACACTTTCTCGAAACTGAAGAAACTGGAGAAGTACTCGCAGTGGACCTCGATCTCGGTTATGTTCTTGCAGTTTCCGAAAGCCGCATCGCCCAGATACTTCATGTTCTCCCCGAACACGACGAACTCCATCGAGGAGGTCCCGGAAGACATATAGAAAGCGCTCTCGCCCACGGACTCTACCTGGTTGAGGTCCACGTACTGCAGACCGGTACAGTTGTAGAACGCTTTCTCGCCGATGGAGACGACCCCTGCGGGAATATCGAGATCAGTGAGTCTGGCACAGTAACCGAAACAATCCGCAGGGATGGATATCAGTCCTTTTCCGAGGATGATAGTCGACAGGTTAGAACAGCCGTAGAATGCACTCGCACCGATCTCCCTGACGGAATCGGGGACGGTGAAACGGGTGAAGGCCTTGCCGTCGCAGGCGGCGAACGCTCCGTAACCGATGAAGACCAATTCGTCCGAGAAGGTCACGTTGGAAAGGTTGGAACAGTTCATGAACGCCAGGTCCGAGATGTGGGTGACTGAGTCGGTGACGTAGAGGTTTGCTATGGTGGAGCCGTAGAAGGCAGAGGTGAGTATACCCTTCACGTGGCTGTTGAGCTCGAGGGTCTGCAACTCATGGGCGAGACCGACCTGGAATTCCAGCTGGTAGCGTTCGATCAGCGAGGAATCCAGGACCTTCATGAAGGCCGCGTCCCCGATGTACGCTATGGGATAGGAGGTTCCGGCCACGGAGACGGAATCGGGGATCTGCACATACGGACCTGTTACGAACCTGTGGACGACGGCACTGTCGCCCACGATGTAATAGGTGAATGTGAAGGTGTCCTTACGGTAGGCTCCTTCATATTTGTGAATCACCAGATCATCGGAACCGATACTCCAGCCGGTCGCATCGGGACGATGGTGGACATTCACTCCCGCAGGTACCGAGCCTTCGAATACAGGGGAATTCCCTAGGAAGTAGACATCCTTGATTCCGGTATTGGTCCAATTGAGCCAGGAGAAGAATTCCACGGTCACCGGGATGACTGCGGAGGGTGCGTTCACCACTCCGTTGAGGGCTCCCGCCTCCATCCTCTGCAGGGTTATGCCTCCGAAGGATGAGGGCACGAAGAGGATGCCGCCCATGTTGTCGAGGGTCATTGATTCGAGCGATACGGAACCCTTCAGACCCGAGCCGGAAGAGGTGCACTTGACTATACCATAGGGACAAACCACGACCTGCCTCACGATCTTATCCTCGGTGGTACCCACGGCGTAGAACTGCATCAGGTCGGTGGTGAAACCTGCGAACCTTCCGTCGTAGGACGGTTCGATATGGGTGGTAGCTCCGCTGGAGGTGATATTCCAGACATCGGCGCGGACACCGCTGTCCAATTCCAGCAGGACGGTGACGTCAGCCTTCACACCCAGGGATTTCAGATCCATGACGGACATGCCGTCCACCCTGAGGTCCAGACGGTAGAAAGCACTGTAATTGATCTTCTTCAGTGCGGAGGAGATCTTCACGTTGAAAGGACCGTTCTGCACCGAGAAGGTGAGTTCGTCGCCGTCGCCCATGACAGTCAGTACTGATGATAGGGGCATGGAGAACGAACCGCGGGGAACGATGAACAATGCGGTTGCATCCCCGCCGTTGGCGGAAATCAGATTCTGCACGGATTCCTTGCCGATCAAGACCTCGGTACCGTTGGGATATTGTGAGAGATCGCACACCACTATCTTGCTGTCAGTCTTGGTGACGGAGGCTGCCAGTGCGGGGGTGAAGGATACTGTCACGGTATCCCCGGACATGTTGCCGTCGCCGTCCCGGGGGGCGTCGTATGAACCGACGATCCTGGATACGTAGACTGTGGTGTCCCCCACGACTATGTAATTGGTATCGTATTCCTTCGAAAGGGCAGGATCACGATACATCTTGACCAATGCGTTCCCTTTGAAGACATCCATGGGGTATGTCCCTCCGATGGAGGATCCGTACTTGGCAGGATAAGTGCCGACAGTACTGCCGTTCTCCATGAACGTCAGGGTGTACTCCCTCGCCTCCGGCTCGAAGTAGGCATAAGCGTATGTGATATCGGTAATGTTGCTGAGATCCACCGGCACATAGTTGTTGGGGGTGATGCTCCAGCCCTTGAATGTGTACTGGTATCTCACGGTGGAATCACGGGTCGGAGGAGCGGGAGTGACCGCGGACGAACCGTATTCGGTCGGGGATGCCGAGATGAACGAACGGTCGTAATTGTAGAAGTTGACATCGTATGAACGTATCTTCGGCGTGAAGACGGGTTTTACGGTCACGTCCTCTGTAACGGAAGAGAGATCGCTGCTCCAGGATGAGAACTCGTAATCGTACTGCTGGGTGCTGAGCTTCACAGGTTTACCGTCGTAGGTGGCTGGAGAACCGGGGCTGACGTATTCCTTGCGAATGAACTGCCCGGCCTCGGTCTGGTAGGTCACGCACTTCATCTCGGGGGTTATGTCCACGAATACCGCAGTGAACACCGTGTCGGTGGTGATGACCGAGGTGGTGTCTCCCCATCCGACGAATCCTTTGCCGTCGGCGGTGGGTTCGGGGATCTCCGAGAGATTCGCCTGCTGACCGTATTTGACCTCCTGGGTCTTCCATACGGTTCCGTCGGGAAGCTTGAAATCCACGGTCAGGATATTCTTCATCGGGACGATAGTATCGGTATCGGGATTGGGCTCGGGACCTCCCTTGTCCACCACATAACCGTCCCCGTAGGGATCCGGTGTGGAGAGCAGATAGATGCATTCGATGTAGGGATAGACGGCGGGATCGTAATATCCTAGGGTCCAGCTGTTGTAACTCCACTGATGGTCCACCCAGCAGAACTGGTTCCAGTAGGCCCATACGTTATCGCCGAGGTTGTCGTTGCCGAGACCGAACATGCTGTTGATCCAATCGGCCACGTCGTTCCCCATACCGTCGTTGCCGGTGAACGTCTCGATCTCGCCGGGCCAGTTGGCGTTGATGGCGTTCTTCAGAACCTCTCCCATGGTGGACCCCTCTGCCTTGAGCCAGAATCCCTGACTCCTGATCTCGGGGGTGAAGACCGCCTTGACGTGTTCGTTGTCGGGGGGGAATCCGTTGGCGAACCTGATGAACACATATCCAGTGGATACGGGTTTGAAATTCGGTTCGGAATAGACGTTGGTACCGTTGACGTTGGTGATGGTGGAAAGGGTGACGCAGTAGGTGGTACCGGACATCATCCTATCGTTGGAGGCCTGGTTGAAGGCCTGCACTCCCCATCCGGAGGTCCCTGCGGGAAGCCACTGGAACACCCTCCAGTACTGACTGTCGCCGGGTTTGCGGTCGTACACCGAGAGGATGTTGGTCATGGTGGGGTTGAGTTCCAGCTTCTTCCCCTGGTCCGCCATGGCCTTGTTTATCGCATCACGGACGGTCTGCACATCGTTAACCGTGGACATGGTGTAGGAGTCGTCCTCGTTGAGGATGTACACCTTCACATCGTCGCAGATAGCTGCGGAGGAGTCGTCGCTTCCTGCCGTGACGATGATGACAGAAGATACTGCAAGAACAAGTGCCAGCATAGGAAGGATGTGCTTCATGGTATCACTTGATGTACCTCTTGGGGAGGACGTAGATCTCCCCGTCCACGTCGAGACCGACGCGGGCGTCCACTTCATATACCTCCCTTATCAGATCCTCGGTGATGACCTTCTTCGGATCGCCGATGGTGACGATGGATCCCTTCTTCATGATGATGCACATGTCGCAGTATCTCGCCATCAGGGAGATGTCGTGCTCCGCCACGAGGATGGTCATGTCCTTACGGGCCATGTTCTGAAGATACTCCATGACCTCCAGTTTATATTTCATATCCAGGTGTGAAGTGGGTTCGTCGACCAGCATCAGCTTGGGTTCCTGGACGTATGCCTTGGCGATGAGTGCACGCTGCTTCTCACCGGATGAACAGAGGGCCACGCTCTTCCTCCTCAGATGATCCAGACCGAAAGTTTTCAGGGCTTCGCGGACGGTCTTCTCATCCTCGGGGGACTCCCACCAGACCTTGTTCACGAAGGGATACCTACCGAGCATGACCAGTTCCATCACGGTGGTACCGAAGAGGGGTCCCGGCTCTGCCGGGACGTTGGCGACCATCTTGGCTATGTCCTTGGCCTTGAAACCGGCGGTGTCCTGGCCGTCGATGAAGACCTTCCCGGTCCAGTTGGTGTGGAGCTTGGAGATGCACTTCATCATGGTGGATTTACCGCATCCGTTGGGACCTATGAGTCCCACCAGCAATCCCTTGGGCAGGGAGAAGTTTATGCCGTGGAGTGCCTCGAAATCGCCGAAGCTGATGCGGAGGTCCTCTATCCTAAGGAGTTCCTCTCCCGTGAGTCCGGCATCCGAGTTACGGATGTTGGCGAGGGAATCATCCGTCATAGTCGCGCCCCCTCCTGATGAGCATATAGGCGAAGACAGGAGTTCCTATCAGCGCCGTGACCGCTCCGACAGGGATCTCCAGCGGAGCTATTACCACCCTTGCCACCAGGTCAGCGAAGAGCATGAGACATGCTCCGAGGACGATGGAGGCGGGCATGATTAGACGGTGATCACCGCCCATGAGCATACGGCATGCATGGGGTATGACCAATCCGACGAAACCGATTACACCGACGAATGCTACGCATACCGAAGTGAGGATGGAAGCCACCACCATCATCTCGGCCTTGAACATCCTCACGTTCAGTCCCAGCTGCCTGGCCTGGTCCTCTCCGGACATGAAGAGGTTGAACTCCCTGGCCCACAGCATCGATATGAACGAGATCGCCAGAGCGGGGATGAGGACCAGGAACGCGTTCTCCCAGGTGATGTTGGCGAATGACCCGTATAACCACCACATGACATTGGTGAGGTTGTCCTTCTCCAGGGACAGGAAGATCGTCTGGACGGAAGTGAACGCGAATCCGACGATTGTACCTGCGAGGATGTAGTTGGTGGCGGAACCTCCTGCTCCCTCTGCGACCGCAAGTGTGATTCCGAAAGCGATAAGACCTCCGGCGATGGCTGCCACAGGGATGATGTAATTGCTGAAATCACTGAGGGCGGAGATGGATATACCCATCACCACGATGGCGATAGCGAAGCATCCCGCACCGGAGGATACACCGGTGATGTAAGGATCGACTAGAGGATTCCTTATGAGCGCTTGGAACATGCATCCTGCGATTGCCAGACCCGCTCCTACGCCGATAGCGGCGATGGTCCTGGGGAGACGGGACTGGAAGATGTACAGTTCCGTGGTGTCGAGGTCGTGTCCGCCTTTCTGTATAGCGGATATGAGTGAGGTTATGGCCTCGTTGATGGGGATTATTCCTCCCGAGGAGATTGCTATCGAGATGAGGAACATCACCGCGCAGATGAATATCCCCGCCAGGAGGATGATGGAGAACCTCCTCCTCTTGATGGAGATCTCACTCCTGTCGTCATCATCCGGGACCATGTCGTCCCTCATTCCGTTGTATCCTTTCCTCAGGGTGGAGAAGAGGCCTTTGAGCGGACCTCTTCCCTTGGGTCCTGCCCCCTGCGGGGCGGTGGTGTCCCCGGCGGTTCCCAACTGGGAGTTGTCTCCGGAGTTCTCTTCTTCGTTCATTCGTTCACTTCCTTTCGTTCAGCGCCTGTACGCCATCACGGCGAGGGCGAGCACGATTGCCACGATCACCATCGTGATGATCCAGGAGGGATGTGCCAGTCCCTGTGATTCGTATTCTATGTTCTCTGTTCCGACACGCTCGTTGCCGGATGTCTCCGAGATGACGTAGATCGCCCCGTAGTCGTTTCCGACCAGGACCTTCCCGTCAACCACGGTGGGACAGTTCATGCTGTAAGCATTGCCGTTGTAGGGGGAGACTTTGCACCTCCACACCACACTGCCGGTATCGGCGTCGATGCACCACACGTTACCTCCGTTGGTACCTTCGGTACCCGGGGAGTAGTCCATGCTGTACACCTTACCGTCGCTGTAGACGGTCCCTCCGATGGACAATGCATCGGTGGGCCTGCTCCAGAGCATGCTCCCGTCGTTCACCCAGAGTCCGTAGTATCCGCTCACCAGATCCACATCCTGATTGGTAGTGGAATCCCTGATCTTCTGGTCGGAGAGGGCTGAGATGTAACAATAGAACCTGTCCCCGTAGACCACGGGCCTTCCGCAGCGGATGTCCTGTTTCCAGATCTCGGAACCGTCGGTGATGTCGACCAGGGCTATGCCACCTCCGGCAGAGCTCATCTCGCCTCCGGAGTAACAGACCAATGCCCTTCCTCCGGAACACACGGTGATGGATGCTACTTGTCCGACTTTGTGGCTCTGGGTATCCGTCACGGTACGTTCCCATACCTTGGAACCGTTGATGGCGTTCAGACAGATGATGCCTCCTCCGTAGTTGCCGATGAGAAGGTACTTGGTACCGTCGAAGTCGCAGATCACCGGAGGATAGTAGTAGAAACACCCTCTGACAGAGGAATCGGGAGCGTAGTTCCAGATCTCCTTGAATCCCTTCTCCCTGTCGATGGAGAAGCACCTGACGAGACCGTCGGATGTCCCGAAGTACAGTGCACCGGAATCGTAGACGGTGTTGGTGATACCTCCTTCAAGGTGGATCCTGTCTCCCGATACCGAGGGATCGGTCTTCCTGGGGATGTATGAGGTCAGTTTGGATCCCTTGCAGATGTCCCCGTCTTCTCCGGAAGGAGCGAGTTCGGCCACCGCATCGCCGGTGAAACGGTCGAAGGCATACATGTGCCAGTTACCCGAGGTCACTATGATCAGATTGCCCACGATGACAGGGGTGGTGATCTCCGTGTTGCCTGAGTTGGAATAGGTGACGGACCACAGGAGCTCCCTGTTCACCGGATCGAGACAGTTGATCCTTGCCAAGGCGTCCATTCCGACGGCACCGTACTTTCCCGCCACGGTGTGGTAGATCATACCGTCGGCGTAGAGGATGCTGGCATCGACCGCCCCCGGGTAGGTGTTGGTCCATTCCAGCGGGGTGGCGACGGCCTCGGGACCCTTGGAGGTGCTGACTCCGGAGGAAGATGAATCCCCGCGATAGGAGGTCCACACCTCCCTGTAATCGGGATTCGATACGGGGGTGACGACATCGCTGGGATAGTATCCCAGCGCGATGAATCCGCTGGTGTACCTCTCGGTGACATCGGTTGTGAGAAACTCCCATTCCACGGTGTTCCAGGTATAGATCCTCCAATAGCAGGTCTGTCTGTTCACCCCGGTGCCGACGGTGACCTCGGAGACTCCGTCCACGGAAAGGACCGTCCTCTCCCCGGACCTGTCGCCGAATACCGCACGGGCGCCGATGGTGCTGGAGATCATCGCCTCGAGGGTGCTGCCGGCAACGATGTCCTTCCATTCGGTATGTCCGTTGCCGAAGTCCACGAGGAGTGCGTCCGGCACTGCAGGAGACTCGCCCGCGGAGGAGTCCTCGAAGACCAGGGGTACGGTGCACAGCATCAGCAGCACTGCCAACAGGGAAATCATTCTCTTTGCCATTCCAACAGCCCCTGTGCTTTGACGTACCTCAGATACCCGTTGTCGGGATCGTTGTACGAGTCGTTGTAGTATTTCACGCCGACCACATCGGTGGGATCCTCGTTGATGAACGATTCGGGATCCATGATCTTGGCCAATAACTCCAAGGACTCCGGGAGCCTGGCACCCGCTCTCGAGAGCAGGCTCGCCGCATCCCCGGAGAAGACGTACACCTCGCCGTTGGCGTAGGCGGGGGTGCGCTTCCAAAGGTCGTTGAAATGGGAGAGCAATGTCCTGTACTCCCTCTGGGAGGTTATCTGCTCCGCGTCGTGGATTATTATGATTATATCCGGCTGCCTTTCGTACACGGTCTCCTTGGAGGCCATGAACCACGAGTTGGAATCGTTGGCGAAGATGTTCCTCGCCCCGAGGGACTCCAGCATGTTGGTCACGTAGGTTCCGGATCCCGCTGTGTACGGGGAGTCGCTCACTCCGAGAGCGACGAATACCTTCTTGTCCTGGAGGTCCGCGATGCGGCAGATATTGTTTATCGCCTCGGAGACGTCGGTGATGTAGTCATTGCCCCTCTCCGGGAATCCCAGTGCGGAGGCGCAGATCCACAGATTCTTGAGGAGATCGTCGGTGGTGACCGCGTTGTACAGGACGACGCAGTTGATGCCTGACTTCCTGAACTTGTCAGCCATGGTGACGTGCTCGCCCGTACCTCCATCCAGGAACATGATGTCCGGGTTCTCGGCTACGACCTTCTCGAAGTTGGGATCCGTGTATCCGCCGACGATGGATACCTTCCCGCTCTTCTGGGCGGACACGAGCCCGTTGGGGTAGTCGCTGTACCTGTCGGTACCCACGATGTAATCCAATCCCCCGATGGCGCAGACGGTCTCGGTGACGGAGGGTGCCAGGGTGACGATCTTCAGGTCCTCGCCCATGGGATTCTTGCCGAGCTTGGCGTAGCTGTAGTAGGTGAATCCGGTCTGGTCGACGGCAGGCATCATGGCGCTGCCTGCACCGGTACGGGCCCAGGAGATTATCTTCTCATTCGATACATCGTATCCTGAGGGATCTGCTACGGGGGACCAGTTCCCGGAGGAGTCGAGGACGTACATCCCCCACTCCACCTTCTCCAGTTCGGTCTTGCTGTTCACCGAATATACGGAACCGTCGGGATCCTTCACGACGGGGTAGGATCTCTCGGCACAGGCCGCGTCGAGGGCCTGATCGCCGGTCATCCCCTCAGGGAACTCCATCTCTATCCAATCCACTTCGTAGTAACCGAAGTCGATCATGACACCTTGACGGGCGTCGACGGAGTCGGCGGTGAAGCCTATGACGGAGATGCCGGTCACCGCCAGCATGGCGATGACCGCCGCCGAAACGAGTTTTACGGTAGCTGCCTGCATGTTGAGATCATCGACCTTTCTGTCAGTGTCTCCTTCTCATCATGAAGACTGCACCCAGGAGTGCCAGCACCGCAATTGCACCGATTCCCGCGAACATGAGGGTGTTTCCGTCCCCGTTGTCCGACTTACCGTCACCGGATCCGGATGATTCCGATTCATAGCCTATGGCGTAGATGGACAGGTGGTCCGCATCGAAGGATACTTTGCCGTCGGAATAGGTCACGTTGGTGGCATAAGTCTTCTTACCGTAGTCATCGATCCTCCAGACTTTGAGTTCCTTTCCGTCCTGGAGAGTGATGTCACAGGCGATGGTCAGGGTGAACTTGCCGAAATCGTGTTGTTCGACGTCACCGCAACTGAGATTGATGGTGAAGACCTTGCCATCACCAGCGGCAGACTGCTGCTTAGCGGTCATCTTGGCACCGGGTTCAGCTGCGAATTTTACATTACCTCCCGCAGTAGCAAGAGCTTTGAGAGCCTCGGCACCCATAGAGATGGTCACCGAACCGGTATCCATCACCAGATTGGCACCGGCATCTGCGGCGGAACTGACAGATTTGGCATTGACTATCGCCCCAGCATCAATCCTGATTTCTTTCACGGAGGTATCGTCAACAGCAGCAGAAATCAAACCTGTAACATCTACGGAACCGTTCTCGTCCAAGTTGATTACTATTGTACCGTCATGGCGGTTGATGGCAAAATCAGCCTGCTTACTATCGTATACTGTTACTGCGGGATCTGTGACAGGTGTTTCAGAGATCCCGTCATAATGCTCCACGGTCACAGTGGATATGATATAGGAGGAATACTCCATCCTATCCGTGTAAGTAATATCGTTGGTTCCTGCGAGGTTGTCTTTCTTAGATTCGGTTATGTAGACCGAGGTTACTCCGATGTCCACTCTGGTCGTAATTGTCTCAGACAGACGGAGAGTATCGACAGTGACAACACCGCCCTCCGTCAATCTTTCTGAAATCTTGACAACATCGGACTCCTTGTTGTCCATCGTAATGCTCTTGTATCTCTCCTCGGAGGAAATCCTCTCAGAAACCGTGTTGCCTAATGAGTCCTTGACAGTCACGCTGACGGTCTTCTCTAATCCCGCCTCAGATTCCGTGGTTTTGGAAAGTGTATGAATGGATCCTCCGTCGGCAGTAGTCTCTTCCTTATCGGATGTGGTTATCGTTTTTCCATCCAGAGTATGTTCAACCTTAGGTAATACATTGACCGATATGACATACTGCTTTTCCTCGATAGTGAGGGTTATCTGTGCGGTCTTCTCCTTAAGGCCGGTTATGTTCAGAATATTGCCTTCCCTCACCACGGATATGATCGATTCATCGGAAACCTCATATGTTGAGCTCACTAATTCTGGAAGGCTCAATGTTACGGTGTCATCTCTGTTGACCTGTTTCACAGGCTCGATGAATGCTGACTCATCAGATGGTTTAGAGTCCAAATAGAACCAAGAACAACCTGTAGACGCTCTCAGCGAAGATTTGTCGTTAAACGAGACTTTCTTGTATCCCCCGTCGAAGTAGTACCATCCTTTCTCCCCATCATCCGGAAGTGCCATTGAGGAGTTCTGCTCCAATAATACAATCTGACGGAATGTCGACTCGGTTACACCATTCTTATACGTGCCTGAGTATGTTCCTACAGAGGGGTTGGTGACCAATACCCAGGTATTGGTAACCTCATTAAGACCATAAATGCTGTAATGTTTGTTACCAATGGTTGCGCTCTTTCCATTAATATCGATGGAGGGATAGATTTTCTTCAATATTTCCTGAACATTGGTACCAGACTCTGACTGAGATTTAGCATAATTACCTTCCACGGTAATTACATTCACGCAATACTTATCCGCGGGAACATAGCAGTCGATATATCCACTGTCCACGTAAAACAGCACTTCTCCGTCGGGACCCGCACGTATGCATTGGGAGCACCAATCTGTACGAGCCATGCTCAGTTCGACACGGGGCCTCAAAACCCAATTCCCATCAATATATTCGTCGGTGAAGACATATAGCGCTTGACCGAACGAGTTGTAAGGAATCATGTAGATATGGATTTTCCCTTCTTCGACATGGGCTACATTTAACACTATCCCTCCGTGCGTCATTTGACTGTCTACAGAGTTTTTTGGAAATGGCTCACCATGCGCCCCAATATCATATGCAATCATCTTTGATCCAGTATCATCAGACCCGCCCAGAGTGTCAGACCCCAACGCCCTAACATTAAGGTAGCCTCTGCCGTTGTATATTACCAATCCAGATGCAATACCCCTGAACTCATGACCCTCGGGATCCTGAATATTCTTGAACGAAGGTTCCTCGAATGATCCATTCTCGAAATTGAATTTAACCCACATCAATGAAGATCTCTTATCTTCCAAACCCTTTATAACACCGTCAAACAACCCTGCAGTGTAAGCAGTCAGGTAAAAGTAGCCATCATAATACGTAAGCCAGCCATCATCCCAGGGCATTCCTTCGAAGCCAGTCAATCTACACGTGACGGATTCTTCGGTCTTTATATTGAATGCGGATATGGCTCTGTAACCAGTAGTTCCTGTACGCATATCGGCCTGAAGGAAAAAGAACCAATCCTCTACAAACAAAACATTGGAGAACTGCCCATACTGAGTAAAAACTTTAAATCTCTCACTGCTAGCGAATAAATTTTGTTTAACATTATTAACCAAATCACTATCGACATCAGCAGAGGTTTTGTACATCACATAATAACTATTGCCGACATCCAAGCACCCGTAAAAGTACCCTTCATGATATGAGACGAATTTTAGATTTGAAGGGATATCATACAGATAATTCAATTCCAAATCATACGCCTTGTATCCCACTGTATCAAATATTATTCCATTCCCGTAACTTAAATAATGGTAATAATCGACGGTATATCCATACGACGTGACACAATTCAAAATCGAACCGCTTTCTATATCCAAAGCATAAAGTCTTGGCCCTGCACGAACATACGCAACATGATCCACAATCAACGGAGTACAGGGCATACCTTTCCACATCCCTCCGGACTTCTCTAATTGAGTACTCTTAAATGACCATGCAAGAACTAACTCATCATCTGGATCTGGAAGATCATCCACATCTAGGACATTTATCAGCTCCTGAGAAGTAGAATAATTGCGGAGAGTTACTGTAACGGTTATAGTGCCCTGCACAGAAGTGATGGTTATTTCATTCAGAGCGGTGGAATATACAGCAGATCCGTTGACATGCCATGAAATGAATTCATACCCTCTGTTAGGAATAAATTGGAGTGTTATCTCTCCTAGGAATTCACCCCCTTTGTATTCAAGACCTGTGGCTTTATCTATGATCTGCCCGTGATCATAAGACACCTCAATAACGTTAGCTGGATTAGCGTCTGATTCAGAAACATCGAATACCATGGTGCCTGATGAAAACATAATGAATGCTAATACCAACGCCACGGCAGTCTGTCTATTTGTTCTCATTTCTCCTCCTGAATGGTTTGCGTCGTCTGGGGGCATAAACTGTTTGAAATTGTTTCGAGGGGTTGCCCCCTCGTTTTGAAGTTTCAAGCCTTCTTATGATAGAAGTTGAATCCGATGAGTACCGCTGCACAAATTCCAGCTACGATCAGGATTCCGAAATACAGCAGGAAAGATGCACCGTCATCCTTGGATGGCGTCTCGGAGGCTACCACGTACATAGAATTGTGATCTGTCTCGAAAGTAACGCTGGCATCCGTGCTGGATACAACATTCATCTTCGTGGATTCGGATCCGTTCCAGTAGTACACGACGGGTTCCTTTCCATCCTCCTTGGTGTAAGGCAGGGTCACCTGGATCTTTCCGTTGTACTGGGTTCCGTCCGCTGTAAAGGTGAACTCATATGCGGTTCCAGACACGCCGGTACTGTTGGATACGGGCTCGACCTTAGAAACGACGGTCTTTCCGATGAGATCGGAAGCATTCTCGACCTTCACGGCCGTGTTCTCCCTTATCTCAACGGTAATCTCCTTCGTCTCCGCAGCAGGGATGAAACTGCTGGTCTCGGAATCAAGAGTGACAACACTCTTTCCGTTCTCGCCTACCGTGGCTACGATAGCCCATACCGCTTTGATGATGACATCATCGGCGGGCATCGATGCCGGTATCTCTGAATCCCACTTCACGAACCTGTATCCGTCCCTGGAAGGTTCCACAGCCGGTGCGGTCACGGAGGTGTTGTAATCCTGAGTGATCGCTGCGATGGCGGACCCTCCGGCGGTGTCGAAGGTGATGGTGTACTGATTCACAGTACTGGTGGCTGTGAACACCACATCCTCCCCTTTGATAGTAATCTTACCATCGACGAGTGTGGCACCGGTACAACTCCAGTCAGACACGGTGTAGCCAATCTTTTCATACACATTGTTAACGGAGAGCTCAGTACCGTAATCGTAAGTTTTTACTTCGCCTACGACCTCGCCATCCACTTTATATGTAACAGTGTGTGTTTCAGGGATGAATTTTGCATACAAAGTCAAATCTGCGGTAACAGCATCCATATTACTGTATGCGACACTCATAAGTGAGTCAGTGAACCAGCCCACGAATGACAGACCTGCGGGAGCTTCGGGGGCGATAGGTGCTGCAAGGGGCGATCCTTTCGCAATTGCACTATAGGTTGCATCTCCATTGACAATCTTAGTTAAAAGTACCTCATCATCGGCAATTTGGTTGAATGTCGTTGCAGCAGTTCCATCACGGATGAATCTTGCTCCCTGTAAACTGCTTACGGTACCACCAACAGTGCTGGCAGGCACAGTGCTTCCATCGGACAATTTGAAGGTCACCTTGTTGAAAGATAGTTTACTGGTAGTAGTAAAAGAGGTGTCCGGAAACTCGATGTATTGTAAACCTGTAAGGCCATTAAACAGGTTTCCTCCGAGAGAGCCCAGATTTGATGGTAGTACTATTACTTTCAATTCAGTTTGGTACCTAAAAACATAATTACCCATCGACTCGAGCGTATCGGGGAACACGATTTCTTTCAGTGTCGGATCCCCCTCTTTTGCCGAGAACGCACAGATACCAATGGTGGCTGCTCCGTTTGCGATTACTATTTTTTCAAAGTGGCACCCTGATAGTGCATAATCGCTCACAGATGCGGCGATGGTTATCTCGCCGGTCTTCTCCCTTGGGCAGAAGAGGACGATACTCAATGCCTTGTCGTAAAGCATGCCATCCTTAGATGCGAAAAACTGATTGGCCGGGTCCACCTCGATCTCCGAAAGACCTAACGGGAAAGTAGGTGAAGAACCTGAGAACACCGTGATAGTCGAAAGACTTGCAGGTAGCACCATCTTTCCAGCAATAGGACAGCCCTGAAACACTTGATTTTCCAGACGCTCAAGACCTGTACCTAAGTCACAGGAGGTCAAAGAAGTGCAACCGTCGAATGCCAACTTGCCTATGGCCTTGGTTGTATCCGGAATCGTGATCGACTCCAACGCCGTACAATTCCTGAAGGCTCCTGCTCCTATTCCCTGCACGTTCTTCAGATCGATAGACTTCAAAGCGGAACAACCCTCGAACATACTATCTCCGATTGTCCTGAAATCCGTATCCAGGGTTACATTTTCAAGGGCAGTGCACAAATAGAATGATTTCAGACAAAAGGAAATAATCGTACCAGGCAACGATATCGAATGCAGGCCGAGACATCTCTGGAATGCATGATCCCCAATAGTTTCCAATTGGGGAGAGAACGTTATCTCATTCAGAGCAGTGCATTCATCGAAAGCATATGAACCGATATTTTCCGCTTTGGAAAGATCCACCGAGACAAGCGTAGAACATCTCTGGAATGCATAAGAGCCTATGCTTTCCACATTCTCCAGATTAACTGCGGTCAAATGAGCATTGTTCACATCGCTGAAAGCGCAGAAATATGCAGGCAACACCTTTATTTCTTCGCCGAGTTCGATGGTGGTCAGCGCATTATTGTTGTAAAAAGTAAAATCACTTATTACGAGCTGACTGTTTGACTTTATCGTAACTTTGGTTACAACAGAATTTGCATCGAACTTGTTTAATCTATCGACAACATATGTTTTGTCGTTCAGAACCACCGAGGCCTCAATGGTCACCTCTGAACTGGTTCCATCCCAACTTGCTGTTGCAGTATATCCTGTACCTGTGTCAAATAACTCATATGTCACCCCCCCCACAACGTACGTACCGTCTGAATCGGCAGAAGACTCTTCCGAGCCATATTGGCTGATTCCAAACACAACCAAAATGGACAATACCGACAACATCAATAGATTCCTACCTAAGATGATAATCACCCCTGATTGTTAACCAATTACAACATCCTCTCAGTATGGTGGAAACCAACTTCATCGAGGATGTTAATTGAATTCAGATGCTTTTTATCCCTCAGGCAGCAGGGTATCCGGGGAAGTCAGGAGCACGTTCCGCGTCAGGCGATCCCCAGAAGATCATTCCGATGTACGATTCCCCTGCAGTCGTGATGAACTCCAGAGTGGTATTGTTGAAAGCCCACCCAGCAGCAGTTCCGTTTCCAGTTGCATGATACTGAGCCCAGTAATACCAGACTCCTCCGTCACCGGGATAGGACTCAAGACCAAGAAGATCTTCAATCCAGCCGTAGTTACTAAAGTGGTTGCTCCATCCGTTCTGGGTGAAATACCACTGGAGTGCGGTAAGTGCATTGAAATTGGCATCCGAAAGACCGGTCTGAGTCTGAGTCACTGTTACCCAGAACCCAGAATAGATGTCACATCCAGAAGGCAGAGTGGGTAGAAGGACGGTGTCCTCGTCGATCTGCTCTGATTCGATTAGATGGTCGATAGCCGAAGAATCAATTTTGAAGTAATAGTGGAATACATTTGCAGTCGTGCTGGGGCTAGAGTAAACGACGATGACTGCGGATGCATGGTGCGTTCCGATCGCAGCAACGACCTCCACCGACATCGCATCGGTAATGGTTGCATTCGCATTGACGCTGACCGTAATCGAAGAACCAGTGGTATCTGATAACTGTACGAATGTCGTGCCGTCATCCAAATCGTTGAGAGACCACGCAGCAGCCGAAGGATTGTCACCAGATATGTACTGGGAAATCGATAGCTGAATGCTGGAGGTACCGCCCGTTTTGTAAAGAACAGCACTGTCCGTGTTCAAAGACATGCCAGTGGTGTTACCGATCAAAGCATCTGAATCCTCAGATGCCATGAAAGGAACAGCACAGGTCACCATTAGTATGGCGACCAATCCTGAGAGCAATATTGTTGCTTTCCCTTTCATTTGTATCACCTAAGTGATGTGATGGCGTTCGTCCTTCATGTACCTCCCCCGGTCCCGTCGGAACGGTACCGTTCGGATACACTTGGACCTACCATCCAACTATCGAATGTCTTCGCAGCATATAAACATTATTTTTGGGTAATTTCTTACTTACAGTGGCATAATTCACTTCGTAATTTTTTCATTATTTAAATACATTATATAAATCATATTTAAAGAAAACACTATATTACAATGAATTTTTTATGGATATATCAGTAGTACTCCATAATTTTATTATAATCTTCTTGCCTATCCTCCCCCACCATCATGTTCCGCATCCTCGATCCCCCTCCCCGCCCCAAGCCCTACGGCGACGCCGACGCCGTGCACATCCTGGAGATCCTGGAGAGGCATCTCGGCTCCGGAAAGAGGACAGGCAGGGACGAGGTCATCGACGCCGTGGGCCTCAGCGAGAACTACACTCGTCTCATCCTCGGGAAACTGGAGGGGATGGGGTTGGTGGACGTCTCCCCCAGGGGGATGATCGTCACCCCGCTGGGATGCGACCTCCTACGGACCTTGGGATTCTCGCTCATGGAGATCGACCATACAGATTCCGCAATAGGGACGTACCAGGTATCGCTGCTGCTGAAAGGAAAAGCAAAAATGATCGAGAAGGGTGTGGAGCAGAGGGATGCCGCCCTCAAATCGGGCGGCGACGGATGCACCACCATCATCCTCCGCGACGGGGAGCTCGTACTCCCTCCGGACTGGAGCATCGACGAGCATTCCCCGGAACTGGCGGCGCAGATCCGCTCCCACGGCATAGAGGAAGGGGACGTGGTTCTCATAGGCGGGAGCAACACCGGCAGGAGGGAGGCCGCCGCGGCGGCCAACTCCGCGGCGCTGGAGCTTGTCTGATAGGATATCTCACGGACCCAATGAGGTTATCGGCACCACGTAGACTCCGTCCTCTCTCATATATGCCGCAGAGGACATCCCGCAGATAACGGCCAGGAATTCCGGTGGCCTCCCATTGGGATCGTCACGGATCAATGCATCCATATCCTTCAAGCTCTTCGCCCCTTCTTCTATGGCTCCCGCACCGAGTTTGATCTCGAATGCACCCCATCTTCCGTCCGGCATCTCGACGACCGCATCAATCTCCCTGTTCTTCCCGTCCCTGTAATGGTAGAGATTGCCACCGTTCACGTAGGCATATATCTGTAGATCCCGCTCGCACATCGCCTCGAACATGAAACCGAACGTATTCAGATCGTCCAGCAGCATCTCCTTGGTCAATCCTAGCGCAGATATCGCCAGAGCCGGATCGGTCAGATGTCTCTTGGGGGTCTTCCCGACACGTACGGAGGACCGGAGATTGGGGTTGAATGCACCCTGGTTCTCTATGAGGCACATCCTGTCCAGTACCGATATGTACTCTCCGACGGTATCCTCGGATATCGTATCGTCATCGAACTCCTTCATATCCCTGGCGATGACTTTCCTGCTCGCCAGCGTGGATTCGTTGCGGGACAGGGACCTGAGCACACGCATCATCCTTGCCGGATCCTTGCTGCTGTCCACGGCAGGAAGATCCTCATAACATATCTGTCTGGCATACACTGACATGGCCTTCGCCGCCTGTGACGGATTCAGCCCCAGATTGCCGGGCCACCCCCCTCTGATGGTCAGATCGAAAAGGGTATCCAACTGAACATCCTTCATGGGAGTGTTGACGAACCTCCCCTCGAACATCCCCTTCAGCGATACTGTGCCGTCCGAGTCCTTCGATTCGAAAAGGGACATGGTCCTCATACTGACGGGGGCAATCCTGCCCAGTCCGCTGTGGAGCGGCTTCGACTCCTTTTTAGGGGTCGATGAACCCGACAAGATGTACATCCCTTTGCGGCCCTCCTCGTCAACGGTGTTGCGGACCGCATCCCATACCGCGGGGAGAAGTTGCCATTCATCGATCAACCGCGGATTGTCCCCCTTCAACGCATATCCCAGATCCAACTTAGCCAGTTTCAGGTTGCGATAATCGCCGTCCGGCAGATCCAACTGGTAGAAACTGTTGCAATGATGCTTGGAGGTCCAGGTCTTACCGCAATATTTTGGACCTTTCATATGTACAGCGCCGCTGACGGCAAGAGTCTCATCGACGATGTCGTCGACGAGTCTCGGAAGATACCTATCATTCTCGATCATACGGCTTAAGAAATGTGTTACTTATATAATAAGGTAATTTTCACCAGTTTAATAAGGTAGTTTTCACTATTTTCACAAGGTCATTTTCACCGTTTTCACAAAGCGGTTTTCACCGTCTAGCCGGCCCCATCCTGATCGGATCCCTGCTGATGTCCCTGATCCTCAGGACTATGATCTCCAGAGGCACGCCGGTCTCTGCCGCGGCCTCCACGCACCCTTTCCCCTCGGAATACAGGGCAACGGCATGCCGGAGGTCCTCCTCGCTGTAGATTTTGCGGGGCTTTGAAAGAACCCCTCTCCAATCCGTGGATTTGCATCTGGGGCACATGTACGGCCTGGAGCCCCCGCGGGGGATCCATTTGTGACCGCACTTCACACAGGACACCTCCTGCCTCCGGCTGACGTTCCATTCGGTGGACCTGCAGGAGGGGCATCTGCGCGGTATAGAGTTTCCGCGGCTCCGCCAGGTATACCCGCATACCATACACATACGGTCGGTCCTGCATATCTCTCCGGCACGGTCGTCGCAGAAGGATCTGCCGCAGAAGGGGCACTTGATTATCCTGTCGGGTTCTTCCTGTTTCAAAGCGTTGTCTCCGTAATGGAGAATGAGGTGGGCTGTAATAAAACCTCGTTAAATCCATCAGGTGAAGGATACAACCCTGCATGGGTCCAGAAATTACGTCGCAACGATGGAATGATACAAACTGATGATAAGGTATCAGAAGCAGGAAAAACAGATGAGATCATTTTCTCAACGCTCTTGCGAGACAGACTCAAGGACCACGCTGGGAGAGAGGCCTTTCCAAAAGACGTATGCAAAAAATAACGTTCGCATAAACCTGGATGAGGGGAGGTTATGGGGATCTCTCCCCCACGTTTATTATCAGGAGAATGGAACTGCCTCGTTTCCCCTCAGACTCTTGAACCTGTACGGCACCTCCATCGCACCGACCTTCCATTGATACCCGGCTTTCTCGACCCATCTCCGCAGCGTGGTCTTGGGAGTCTCGAGAACGAACTCTATCGCCTCATCGGATGATGATTCCGATAGCCTCTGTACTTCGATATCCAAAAGGGCCTTTCGGATAGGTTCGAATAACCAATTACCTAACAACAAACCCCGTGTGTAGGCCCTTTTTGTTCCCTTTGGTTGTTAGTCGTTCTATGACTACCAAAGATAATCCTCTAGACCCATTTTGGGTGTTACGCAATATGTGTTATCATGTTACTTTAGGCAGTATAAATATTCTGAATTTTAAGTTACATTAAAAATATCATGCTTGCTAACAAGATAGGCGGGCCCGCCGGGAACCGCTTAAGTCAATGGCCAGACATCAGAAATCGAGGTAACTTATACCCCGTATACATGCATAAGTTCGGTAACTTATCCGATGAAATAATACCCCACGGAATGATGAATTCAGTCGTACATGTTGGACCTGTGTCCTATCTCGACCAACAGGATCACAAGTTTTCCTTTGTCGATCTTGCTGATGAGCCTGTAGTCCCCCACCCTGTATCCCCACAATCCAACCTTATCGCCGGTCAGTGCTTTCCCTGAAGCGAACGGATTGTCAGTACCATCAAGATGTTTGGAAATCCAGTTGAGTATCATCGTTCTCGTGAAACGATCCATCTTCCTCAGCTGCTAGATAGCATCATCTGTATACTCAACAGAATAACTCACTCTTCATCACCGAACATCTTGAGGACTTCTGCGTGAGAGTATGTCTTCGGATTGTCAAGGTATCTCCTGTATGCCGCTTCGCCGACAGCGATGTCGTACTCATCCTCGATCTTCTCGAAGAGGGCCTGTTTGAAAGCCTCACCCATGGAAACGCCCATAAGCGCCGCATATCTTCTGGCGAGGATTTCTTCATCTTCAGTGAGTCTTATCGAGAATGCCATTTGATCACTGATAATGTGTAGTACATTGTACTATTTAAATGTCCACGTGGGGATTCGAACCCAAATCTGATGCGGGCTCGCCGGGACTCGTTATTGCAATAGGCCAGATGCGTATACCAAGTGTACATTAACGACGATTTTGCCACTAATGTACGTACATTAATTTTTGATTAAAATCAACAATTTCTCGCTACCTACAAAATAATTTGTTGATTAACCCTTTAAATAGGTCTATTTTCTGATGAAATAGGACATAACATAGCAGAATTCAATAGAAAATTGGGACAAATCTGCATAAGATCGCAGCTAAGGTATTCCTGACTATTTTTCAGGTAAACCGCTTTAAAAATTTAATGTACATAAAAAATAGACTGCTGACTAATGAAAGTAGCGGGCCCGCCGGGATTCGAACCCGGGTCCGGGGCTCCGGAGGCCCCTATGCTATCCAAGCTATACTACAGGCCCCTTGGGATTATGTAAAATTAAGGGCAGAATGAGTCAGGAAAACGTGGCCGGGGTGCCAGCCCCGGCATATGGCCCCTTTTGAGAGGGACGGAGCCTTGGAGATTTTCCTTCACTCTTTCTTGTTGAATTCTGTGTATCCGCACTTTCCGCAGGAAACACGGTCCTTGTGGACTGCCATGAATACACCGGGTCCGCACTTGGGGCAGACGGGCTTGGTCCTGACGAGTTTGTCGCCCTCTACGGTGTATGCGTCCCTCTTCGATGCTTCTTTCTTGGGTGCTGCTTCTTTCTTTGCCATTTAAATCACTCTGCGGCGGGGGCCTCTTCCTCTTTCTTCTCTTCTGCTGCGATTCCGTTCCTCTTCAGGAGGTGCTCTTCCTCGCAGTCGAGGGCTGCCTTCTTGTTTGCGTAGATCTTGGCGTAGCCCTTGGTCTTGCCGACTCCGTACTCTCCGGCAAGCTCGTCGATGACGACACACACCCTCTGGGTGTTGTACTTCTTCGCAAGCTCCTCGGCTACGGCGTTCCTTCCGGGAGTGGACTCCCTCTCGTGGTCGACAACGAAGCGAACCTCTTTCCTGTTGTACAGGGGGTTCTCCCTCTCGCAGATTATCTCCATTTTCATATTAGCTCCTCCATACTTTCGAGCAGTTTCTCGATGTATGCTTTGGAAGGTCCGTCCGTGTCGACGGCCTTCATCCCTCTCCCGGGCCACCCGTAGATGACCACCGCGCCTTCGGGGGCGTAAAGGACGCATGGCAACAATGCCAGGTCCTCCTCCCCTTCGACACGGATGATCCCTGCGGACCTCCCGGCCAATGCGTTTTCGACGGCGTCGGACAGCTGGGACGTTATCGTCCCCGCAGGATTCGACACCACCGTTTCCGCCAGACCTGCGTCCCTGACGAGGTCGGCGAACCCGGTGAGCTCGCGTCTCTCCGTATATCCGTCATAGACGGACAGGAGGGGCACGATCCCGTGCTTCCTCACCGTGAGCGAGACCACGTCGCCGACGGTGATAATGATGTGTTTAGCGTGAATCTGTGACAGTTCGCTTTCGGATATGTCCCGCCCGACAGGCTGTTGGAACACCTCCCTCAGCTCGGGGGTGAGCCTCCTGCCCGCGGCCATACCCATCAGCGGACCTTGAGGGCATACTGACCGTTGGCCGTTATGCCCATCTTCTTTGCGATCTCCGACTTCGTGTAGTCGGCGATGGCCACCATGCCCTGCCATTCTTTGCTGGTCTCTCCGCCGCAGCGGGGGCAGGTGTCGTCCTCGGTGATGAACTGGCAGGACTTGCATGCCTTGAAGACCTGTCTTACGACCATCACTCGTCGCCTCCTTTCTTCCCTTTCTTGGAGGCGGATTTCTCGGCATCCTCCTCGGAATCGCCCTTGTGCTTGTTGGCGTCCTGCTCGATCCACTCGAGTTTTCCGAGTCCAGGCTGGCGCATGGTGAGTCCGATCTTGCTGTCCTGAGGGGTCTTCTCGTTGAGGTCGATGCTGACCACCCTGGCCCTGACCTTGTCTCCGACCGCCAGAGTCCTGCCGCTCTCCTTTCCGATCAGCCTCTGGTTGCCCTCGTCGATGTCGACGTGGTCGTCCATGATCTGACTGACATGGAGGAGTCCGTCCAGAGGACCGAACCTTATGAAGGCACCGAAGTTGAGGACCTCCACCACGGTTCCCTCCACGACCTCGTTGTCCCTGAGAGCGAACACGAGCTGCTTGAACTTGACAGTCTGGTATACCGCCCCATCGCCATGGACAATGCGTCCGGGCCCCTCGGGCACGACGTCTCCTACCAGCACTGCGATGGATTTGTCCTCTTCCAGCTTCCCCTCGAAGGTCTCGCTGGAGAGAGCGCCTATGACGTCCGAGATGTCCTCTCCGAGCTTGGACGGAGGGATGCGGACGATCTTCTGGGCTTCAGTTATCATATACATGGCGGATCCTCTTATACGGGCGGATTAGAGCGACCCTATATTAAAAGATAACGAGGAGTCCTTTTTATATTATTATATAGAGGGAGGTCGGACGATCGGCCCGGTATCCAAACCGAGTCTCTCCGCCTCCTTCTCCAAGGAGACATCCCCGTCCCCTCCGCGACCGAATATGATGCAGGCGCGCGAATCGTCGCGATATCCCGTACCGAGGGTCGCCACAGGGTTGACGACCGGTCTGCCGAACACTGTGCCAGCAAGTTGGGATCCTATGTCGCACGTCAGAGCCACTACGACATCGTATCCGTCCGGGACGTCCTCCCGGCACCTGCGTACGTTGGAAGCTATGCATGACGCCCCCGTGGACGATATGCCGACCACTTCGACGCCGTCCTCCCTGAGTCTCCCTGCGAGGGCCTCGGCGTTTTCCCTACCCCCGACATCGCATAGTCTGGCACATGTGTTGCAAGTCCATATCAGGACCTTCCTGCCCTTGAGCTCCTCCAGAAGTTCGGGGTAATCGCGGTCACGCAACATCATCTGCAACGGAACAACCTCCGAGAAGTGAAAAAAAGAGGTCTGGGTCAGTTCCTCTTGACCCCGAGCATCCTGTCTACGAGGGCCACGATATCGCTGGCCGAGGCGGAATACCCGTCGGCCCCGATCTCGTCACACCATTCCTGACTGCAGGGTGCCCCGCCTACGGCGGTCTTGAAGGACTCGTTCTCCTCCTTTATATGACGTATGATATCCTTCTGTGCCACCAGGGTAGTCGTCATCAGTGCGGATGCCCCGATTATGTCGGCGTGGTTCTCCCGGGCCACATCGATGAACTTGTCGGGACTTACATCGGCCCCCAGGTCTATGACCTTGTATCCCGCGCCCCTCAGCATGGCGCAGCAGACGCTTTTGCCGATCTCGTGTATGTCCCCTTGGACGGATCCCATGACGATAACGCCCTTGAGTTTTCCCGCATTCTTCTCCAGAACGGGGGTGATCTCCTGGAGGGCCGCCTCCATGGCCATGGATGCGGCCAGGATCTGCGGGAGGAAGATCTTCCCCTCGTTGAACTCGTCGCTGATCCTCTCCATGCCTTTGCCGAGACCCTCGTCGATTATGACCGCCGGATCCATCCCTGCGGCCAATGCGGAACGTGCGGCTGCACTGGCCTTTCCGAAATCCATCTCGATAATGGAATCCCTCAGATCGTTCAGGATATCCTTCTGCTCGGCACCGGCCATGATCTTCGCACCTCTGTTTTTACAACGGGACGCACGACTAATGCAGTCCTGCCCCCGAATATATAACGTATCATGACGAGGTTTATTATATGTTTGTGTGGACATTTTGAGGGAATATGCGCACGTGCGCGCACTACCTATAAATAATACCGGGCTCTCGTAGCGCTCAGTGATATAAATGGTCGCAAAGAAAGAGACCTCTGCAGAAAAGGAAAAGATGAAGAAACAGCTGAAGAAGATCCCCGTGAAGGACATCAAGGTCACCAAGGCCATGACCGTCGACGACATGCTCCAGGCCATGGGACGTGCCGGAGGATTCACCGCACAGAAGCTGGCCGACGCCACCGATATCGCGGAGAAGATGGTGAAGAAGGAGGGTTGCCTTAAGATCCTCTCCTTCCCCGCCTGCATCATGGCCACCGGTACCCGCGGCGTCATAGTCGACATGGTCAAGAACCACATGGTCGACCTCATCATCACCACCTGCGGATGCCTCGACCACGACCTCTCCAGGCTGTACGCGGCATACTACAAAGGGGACTTCATGATGGACGACGCCCTCCTCAGGGAGAACGACGTCAGCAGACTCGGTAACGTCCTCGTCCCCGACGACTGCTACGGATACGTACTGGAGGACAACCTCCTGCCCATGTTCGACGAGATCTTCGCCGAGACCCAGTCCATGTCCACCCACGAGATAATCGACAAGGTCGGAGAGAAACTCGCCGATGTGAAGGGACACGAGGACAGCCTCCTCTACTGGGCACACGTCAACAACGTCCCGATAGTCGTCCCCGGGATCACCGACGGATCCTTCGGATGCCAGCTTTGGATGTACTATCAGACCCACAGGAAGCTCAGGATCGACCTGTTCGCCGACGAGCAGATGCTCTCCGAGATGACGAACGATGCGAAATACACCGGGGCGATCATCATCGGAGGAGGGATCTCCAAGCACCACGTCATCTGGTGGAACCAGTTCCGCGGCGGACTCGACTACTGCATCTACCTGACCACCGCAGAGGAATACGACGGTTCCCTGTCCGGAGCCAGGATAAGGGAGGCCGTTTCCTGGGGTAAGGTGAAGGCCAACGCCAAGAAGATGACCGTAGAAGGGGATGCGACCATCACCCTCCCGCTCATCTATGCGGGTCTCGCCAACAGGCTCCTCTGATCAACATGGCGAACAAGAAGGTCCTGATACTCCCGGGGGACGGCCCCGGACCGTCTGTCATATCCGCTGCCGAGAAAGTCATAAGGGCCGCGGCACCGGGAGTGGACCTCATCCATGGGGAGATCGGGAACGTCGCTTACGAGCATACCTCCAAAGCCCTGCCCGCATCCACCATGGATATGATCTCGACGTCCGATGCGATATTGTCGGGCCCGGCGGACATGTCCCTGATAGATGGCCGCGACCCCATAGCGGACATCAAGAGACAGATGCACCTGTTCGCGGAAGTACAGGAGTTCCGTCCCCTGGCCGGATATCTGGCCGACAGGGACGTGGACATCCTCCTCGTCAGCCACTGCGTGGATGCCGTATCCAGCGTGAGGGAGAGCGAGGGGCTGGACGGCGTCGTATCCGAGCTGGATACCGACGACGACGCCCTGTCCGAGCTGTTCACGTCATGCATACACATAGCCGAAGTCACAGGCAGGATGAAGATCTGCCTGGTCAGAGGGATGGGCCTTTTCGAATCATCGGAAAGACATATGCTGGATAGCTTCCACTCCCATTTCGCCACCAGCGAGTTCTCCGTGGAGGATATGTCCGCCGAGAAGGCCGCATGTCTCCTCCAGATGGTACCGGAGACGTTCGATGTCGTGGTCTCCGGGACCACCACGTCGCAATATCTGAGAGGCCTGCTGTCGGGGATGATCGGGGGGAGCGGGATCTCCCCCGTAGCATACCTGGGCGAAAGGAAAGGTCTGTTCATGCCGTCGCGCACATTCGGAAGCATGAACGAGTCCAGGCCCTGGAACCCGACCTCCGCCATATTGGCAGGTTCGGAGATGCTCCGCTACATGGGGTTCGGAGTGGAATATTCGGCCATACAGAAAGCGGTCTCCGACATGTACGAGTCGGGTCTGACGACCTCCGATATCGGGGAGGGACACCTGTCCCCCGATGAATTTACACAGGGTGTCATCGACCGCATACGCGAGCAACAGTGATTTATTACCGTACGGAACTACAAAGACCCAGAGGAATGGAAATGAAGGATACAGGACACCGCGAGGCCGTGGAGGCCGCCCTGAGATTCGAGAAGACGGACAGGACCCCCGTCAACAACTTCGCGTTGGTCACGGCCGCACGCAGCAACGGGATCCTGGTGAAGGATGCGAGATACGATCCGGAGATATCGGCCCGCGTCTCCGTGGACTATGCCATGAGGACCGAATCGGACTTCGTGAAACCGGTGGTGGACTCCCAGATCCCGTTCCTGGACATGGGCATGGACGTACGCTTCCCGGACGACGACTACGGATCCGTACACTCGAAAATCGTCTCCGAACCGGAGGACGTGGACAAACTGGCGTTCTTCGATCCTTCCGTGGCCAAAGAATGCCCTCATTTCACCAGATGCTTCGTAGACGCCCTGGAGGAGACCGCGAGGATACTCCCGGAGGACCTCCACATATGCGGCCTCGCATGGGGCCCCATAACCACGGCCGGATACCTCATGGGTGTCGAAGACATGCTCATGGCCCTCATGATGGGGAACGAGGAGATGGTGAAGAAACTGGTATCCAAATGTGCCAGATTCGTGGCCGACCAGCAGATCAGGATGGTGGATGCCGGATCAACCGTCATGTGGATGGCCGACCCGACATCGTCCTGCGACATAATATCCCCCGACATGTTCGGACCGTTCTCCGCCTTCGCCGTTAAGGACGCCATCTCCCGCGTAAGGAAGGATTACGACATACCCTCGTTCCTCCACATATGCGGCAACACCAGGCCGATAATCCCGGAAGTCGCGGAGACCGGGGCGGACTGCCTCAGTTTCGACCACGCCGTACCCGCAAAGGTCGCCAAAGAGGAGGCCGCCGGCAAGCTGGCACTTATGGGGAACATCGACCCGATAGCGTACATCATGCAGGGGACCCCGGAATCGGTCACCGAGGAATGCTACAGGATCATAGGCGAGGCCGGTACGGAGGGAGGGTTCATCCTCGCCCCCGGCTGCGAGACGCCCATCTCCTCCCCGGACGTGAACGTCCTCGCCATGGGCCGTGCGGGAAGGGAATTCTGGAAGACCCGGTGATCACCGGGTCATCCGGCGGCCTCCAGTCCCGATATGCCTATCAGGATGAGGGTTACGGCCGCCACCTTCTTCCAACTTATACCCTCGTGATACAGGATACGTCCCGCCACGATGGTGGACAGGGCACCGACAGCCGTCCATATGGCATACGATATGCCTACGCTCATCGTCTTCATGCCCCGGGACATGAACATAAGGCTCATGAACATCGCAGAGATGAACACAACATACCAGAAAGCCCTTCTGTCCGTATTCCCGCCTGCCTTTGTCATCGCTATGACCCAGACGGGCTCGAGAAGGCCTCCTGCGATAAGGAAGAGAAGTCCGCTCATGGCTACGTCTCGTTATGGAAATGGTCTTGATACGGCAGATCTGCGGAAAGGGCCGGTAGACGACCCTTGTCCTTAGATGTGCCAGCATCACTCCGACCGGTTCTCCTTCTCTTCCTTCGTCTTCCTGGACGGATCGTCCACGTACTGAAGGAGCAGTATGCCGCCGATGAGTATTGCCAGGAACAGGACCTGCAGACCGCTCAGGAGCTGGTCGTAGAATACCAGCCCGAACACGGTGGACAGCACGGTCCCGCATCCGGTCCATGCCGCATAGGAACTCCCTACCGGAAGCCCCATACGGAACCCTTGGTAAAGGAACCATACGCTGATCAGACTGATACCGAAAGTGACCGGGGTCCAGAACAGATCGGTGAACCCGTCGGACATGTTCATGGTGGTGGCCCATACGGCCTCGAACAGACCTCCGACGAATATCATTATCCAGGGATTGATCCTCATGCGCTCGCCCCCACGATCTCGAGACCGGATATACCGACGAGGATCATCATGATAGCAATGATCTTGCCCCACCCTATCGTCTCGGCATAGAACAATCTGCTGATGGCTATCGTGACCAGGGCGCCTATGGCCGTCCATATGGCATACGATATACCCACACTCATCGTCTTCATGCCTTGAGACATGAAGAACAGGCTGCAGAACATGAAGAATACGGAGACGAGATACCATCCCCCCTTCCTTCTGACGTCGTCGGCATACGTGCCGCCTTTCTCCAACGTGAATACCCAGGCGGGTTCGAAGAAACCGCCGATTACCAGGAACACCAATCCGTCCATGATTCATACCTCGGAATGCGCATTGCGCGAAAGAAAAGATTTGGTCCGCATGATGCGGAATCTACCATACTCATGACGAGATGTTCCGGGGTATTCTGTCAGTCTCCTCGAAAAGGTCTGTATGAGGGCCGATATCGGAATACTTGACAGTCATGATTGAATGACACCCCGGATTTATTTAAGGTTTAGGACGAATCCGTTCTTCCAGCTTGTCGATCATGGAGCGGAACTCGTTCTGGGTGGCTATCCTCTTGCCCATGTCGGCCACGAGGTCGAACACATGCTGGACGGAACGCCCTCCGGATTCTATGTCCTTCTCGGGCTGTGCCACACCTGCGAGATGCCTGTGAGGGACCACTATGGACGTTATGGTGCTGGCACCTGCATCCAGCCTCGACTTCATACCTTCTATCCCTTCCACGTCCAGCGTGGCGGGGATGAACCTGTCGGGGAAGAGTATCCTCATGACGGCTATGGACTTCAGCTCCATGTAGGAATCCATCGGTTCCAAGGTCTGCAGGGGGGTTCCAGCCTGCGGGACGAAGGTCATGCAGCGGATCTGCTCGCATTTCTCCGCACCCATGGTGAGGATGGCGTCGGCCCTGTCCTCCATCGACTCCCCGAGACCGACCATCATGCCGTCCTCGGTAAGCATCCCGGCCTCCCTGGCCCATACCCTCTGGTTGTATCTGAAATCGAAATCCTGCTCCAGACGGAGCTTGGAATACAGGTCGCGGTTATGGGTCTCCTGATAGACCGCATAGAAATCGGCTCCGGCGGCCTTTATCTTGGGCATAGCCTCCTTCTTAACCGCACCGGGAGAGGCCATTATGGATATCCCCAACTTCTTGACGCCCGAGATTATCTCCAACAGTTCGGAATAATCATCGGCGTACATGTGCTCGTCCTCGCCCATAGTGAGGTCTACCAGGTCGATGCCGGCGTCCTTGAGGTCGGCGGCCAATGATATGATCTCGTCGGGGGACTTCCTGTACCTGTCTATACTGTTCGTACGCCTGTAGTAGCAGAACGTACAGTTATTGTGACAGTAGGTGGAGAAATACACGAACCCGTAGGCGAAAACGTGCTTCCCGAACTGTCTGTCGCGGACCTCCCTCGCCTCTGCGAAGAGTTCCTCCATTTCCCTGCCTTCGGCAGAAAGAAGTTTTACGACGTCCTGCGATGTCGCCTGGGCGCCGTTCCTTACCGCATCCAATATATCGCTTATCTCCAAAGTTGTCACCTTGCATGAACCTTCCAACGGCCCTAGCACTGTGCAGCCTCGGCATGAACCCCGTTTCGTTCAGGAAGATCCAAAGATGAGACCACACAGCTGAGCGGCCTCGTCCTAAGCGTTCATGCTGGATGATAACGCACATTGTCTTAATAAAGGGTTGGATGGAATAACCCTTAAGACGGCCTGAATCGTCTGTCCTGACCGGCCTTACGCTTTACGGATGGCTGCCAAGGCCTTGAATACCGCTATGGCGGCGTAGTCCGGCATCCTGGCGATGTTGTAGTCGTCCGGCATACCTGCCTTGGTATTGGCGGCCTTGAACCCCTCGTCGTCCATGACGCGATCTATAAGCATGGATACGCTGCCTCCGCAGTCCTTGAGTCCGTATGCCTTGATGCCGATGGCCTCGCATATCTTGGCACATTCGTCTTCCGTGAGCTTGATCTTGACGAAGTCCTCGATACCGTTCTGCTTCGCATAGTACTCCAGCTTCTTTCTGGGCATCATGCATGGTGAATCGGGCTTTATGTTCTTAAAAGGCGCTAGGCGAAGGGCGGATTATGCCGTACCGATACAAAGAGGACGGACGTCGCTGTCAATATTATTAACCGGGGGCGGCCATATGGAGTATCATGACGGACAGCGGGGAACTCATCAGAAGCAGATACATCGACAAACTGACCCAGCTCAAGGGGAACGGGATGGTCAAGGCCCTCTCCGGAATGAGGAATGTGGGGAAGTCGACGATCCTCCGCCAGTATCGCGAGAGTCTCGTGGCCGACGGAAGGCCGGAAGGCAGCATCATCTGTGTGGACTGCGAATCCCTGGACTTCGACGGCGTCGACGGTACCGACATGATGACCGCCAGGATCAGGGAGGCCGCCGGCAACCTGGAATTCTACGTGCTGTTCATAGACGAACCCGAGAAGGTGGAGGGCTGGACCGCCGCACTCTACAACCTTCTGCAGGAAGGGAGATGCGACATCTACATATCGTCGTCCACCGACATAGGGCCCATTATCAAGGGGTCCTCGATAAAGGACCGGGTGCAGGAGATCCGCGTCGACCCCCTGTCCCTGCAGGAGTTCATGGACCTGAACGGGCTCACGGACCCGATATCCTCCTGCGAGAGATATTCGAGGATCGGAGGTCTGCCGATAGTGAGGGCCGACATGGATGACGACCTCGCCATGGCCATCTTGAGAAGCACCCTTTCGGACATCCTCTTCAACGGGGCCTTGGACCAGAAGGGCGGAGACGACCCCGAGAGGCTGAAGGCCCTCGTCCGTTTCATAATGGGTCACCTCGGTCAACCGGTGCAGATGAAAGACATCACCGAGGCGATAGACAAGAACCAGCTCTTCGCGGACAAGTGCCTCAAGGCGATCACGGAGAACTTCGTGGTGTTCGAACAGGAGGACGAAGGTTCCAAACTTCTCAAGAGCCAGATGAGGTTCTATGCCTCGGATGCGGGAATCAGGTCATGCATCAGAGGGGCCGGTAGGGAGTGGGAGGATTATGCTGACAGCATGGTCTACACGGAACTCATCAGAAGAGGCTACGAGATCAAGATGGAGAAGTACGGCGAGACCGCGGCATTCGTCGCCGATACCCCGAAGGGTAGGGCATACTACATGGCCTCCCCGACCGTCACACCGGACGAGGAACCTGTCAGAAAATTCGGATTCGGTCCCAAGACGGGCAAAAGAAGGATCCAAGTAGTCCCCCGCTCCGAGGTCTCCAAAGGAGGAATGGGTCTGTCCGACCTCCTCCTTGGAAACGACCTGGTCGAGTGAGGTCCTGCAGACGGGTATGAAGACATTCCCGGACATCCCCCGATACCGACAGTACTTGGAATGTGGAGATGCCCGGAACACGAACCCCTCCCAAGGATTCCGAGAGCTGTCCGGGACACATGTGCCAGATGTCCTCGTTTCGATAGACGCACCTCATATTCGTCACGAGCATATGGTTGCTCCGACATCGATGTCGGATCCGACCGCATTAAGGGACCTGTGATATTTACCGGCACTCACCCTACCAATTTGGTAGGTAATTGGTAGGGCATCACATCTTCTTTCCCGACCAGGAATAGACCTTCATATTCACTTCCCTGCCTGTCTCCGTCAATAATCCCGCATCCACCAGCATCTTCACATCGGCCCTGGCCGTGTTCAGGGAGACCCCGTACTGACTCTCGATGGACCGCACGGTGACGGCGCCCCCATTCATAAGACCGGTGATCACCATTATCTGCCTGTCATTCAGACCGTGATCGGACAGACTTACCTTCACAATGCGCTCTTCCTCGATCTTTCTTTTAATATAGTCCTCGAATCTGTCCACCGAATCCATAAGGGCTTTCAGATTATACAGGATGAAATAGGTCATGTCGTTTCCGTCGGATTCACCGAATATGTACGATTCCTCATACTTGCCCTTGTGGGCTTTGATGTATCTGGACATCGCAAGGTATTCCATCGACCGATATCCGCTCTTAAGCTCGTACCAATAGAACAATGTACGCGAAACACGTCCGTTCCCATCCTCGAAAGGATGAATGGATGCCAACACGTAGTGAAAGATTATCCCTTTGATGACCGGGTGCAGGAATCCGCTCTCATCATTGATGAAATCGCATAATTGCCGGATAGACAGCTCTATATGTTCCCTGGGGACTGGTTGATGGACCACTTCCCCCGATAATGAATCCTGCACGACGACATTATCGTTGTCGCGGAATCTGCCCGCATACTTATCTTCCAGAGTCCCTTCGGTCACTATCTTATGTATCTCCTTGATGAGCTCCGGAGTAAGCTACCGATCCGTATGGTCCTTGATGAACATCATCGCCCTATAATTATTCACTATCATCCTTTCCGATCCGTCTTTGGGACGGATGTTCTTACGAAGCATCTCTTTCGCTTTCTTTGTGGTAGTCACCGCACCCTCCATCTGACTGGATGCAATGGACTCCTCCATCAGTGAACTGACCGAGTAGTAGACTTTTCCGTGAGGGTCGATGACGTTAGGGAAAAAATCTGCTGCGGCCCTCACATCGAACTCGCGGAGCATCTTCATAATTCTATCCGACATGCAATAGCGATATTGCGTCTTTCCGAAGACCAGCGTCACACTGTCATCCATACGAACCAGTTTCATCCTGGCCCAAACCGTGTCCGGATCGAATTGACCGGTATCCCTATACCGAACTTCCGACCAATGGAGATACCTCTTGTTGAAATCCTTCGCATATCCTTCGATCTCTTCCGATAGGATGTCTTTAGAGATTCTTTCATCCGACAAAATGGATTCGATCCTGGGAGGGTCTCTCGGCAGATGCATAAATGACCATAGGAAATTAATTATAAGTACCCTACCAATTTGGTATGGTATTGGTAGGGTATTGGTAGGGTAGGAGCCCAGGCCCCATCAATTGGGATTGCATTTACTCCTGTTACGGATATCCTCTCCCGTAGAGCGGTATTCCCCACTGCGTGTGATGCGACATCCGATGCATCGTTCTTCAATCTCGAAAGGGACCCGGTCACCTCTTCCTCGAATCCCATCAGGGGATCAAGGACGGAAACTCCAAGACCATCGACACAAACTTCGATATCATGGACTACAGCATGATATTCAGACATCGGTAAAAGGATGACCGCATGGAGATGAAGAAAACACCGTCATCAATGTGCCAGATCCTCACTTTATAATCTATTAAGAACCGCCTATGCTCGTCGAATCCGTTGAAGAATCGTTAGAATTCAAGGACGATCCCCAGGAATTAACATCACAACGAATGCGTTGCACCAAAGCAATATGCTGATTTTTAGAGAAATTGGTGCAAGGGACGTGATTTGAACACGCGGACCGCTAGGGACAAGGCCCTCAACCTTGCGTCGTTGGCCATGCTTGACTACCCTTGCACTGAGATTCCCCATAACGGACTTATTTATAAGACTTTTGTCCCTCGTCCAGGGATTCCGTCTGGAAAAGATAAATAAACATGACCTACAATGGAGAATTCGTCAATAGAGAGAGGACGGCCGACGGTAGGACCTAGGTCCAGCTGAGGAAGTTCCCTCCTCCACGGGCAAAGATGAGCCGGGAAATCCGGCAGGGCGAGAGCCCTGGCAAGGGCCCAGAAACGACACAGTCCTGGTAACAAGGATGATCCGTCAGTCGGTGACGTTCCCAGGGATTTGGTGAAACGGCGACTCCTCATCGGAGCAAGCTCATACAGCCGGGATGAGATGCCTGCGACCGGCGGGTAGAGTGCGTTAGTTGAATGCCGTCTGAAACAGAAGGGGGGCTACTACTCTGAATTGACACTGTCCGTCGGGAATGCTCCCGACGGACGACTTCTGCACATGTCCTCCGACGATATGTTTTTTGAATATGATGGAGAATACATCGATATGGCACTCGACCCGAAGATCAAAGCCGTCGGATTCGACATGGACGGTACATTCATGCACACCAAAGTGGACTACGTAAAACTGGCCCGCGTAGTGTATGACGAGTTCGAGAGCCTCGGCGTTCCCGACGAGATCCTGCAGACCGACAATTACAAACTTACCATGGACGGGGGAATCAGATGGCTAGTGGAACACGGAAAATCGGAATACGTCCCCGGGATCAACGAACGCATCGGAAACCGTGCTACCGAGATAGAGATGGAAAATGCGGATATCGCCGTACCATTCCCCGGTGCCGTAGAAGTACTCGACCTGCTGAAGGAAAAAGGATACAAGGTCGGCATACTCACCAGAGGCGGACGCGAGTATGCGACCACCGTCCTGGGTAACGCAGGCGTCCTGAAGAAGTTCAACGCCTTGGTGGCAAGAGACGACTACCCCGAGGAGGAGGCCAAGCCCAACCCGTTGGCAATGGACCATCTGGCGGCGGCACTGGGTGTGAAGAGCGGGGAGATCCTCTACCTGGGAGACGGTATCGTGGACTTCATGACCGCTGATGCGTCCGGAGCGCAGTTCATAGGTGTGGAGACCGGCCCGAATACCGCCGAGATGTGGCGTAAAAAGGCAGGGAATGGCGTAAGGACCATTCCCAGCGTGGCCGAACTGGCGGATCTCATCTGATCCGCCCATCCAGAAAACCACCATCTGAGAAGAATACATAACTGCTTTACTATTCTTTTTAGAATTATATTAGCGATCCGCCATTTATTTTCAATCAGTCTTTTCGGGCGTAAATACATACCATAAATTATTCTTTTTTGAATACTTTAAATATAAAACAACTAAATTTATTGTAAACAATTGTTAATTAGTAGTACATATCGTTCATCCACGCTTACCATTATATAATCAATTGTTAAATTCATATCCAACTAAAATACAAAATAAGTATGAATAAAAGAATAGTGATATGAAATGACGAACAAGGAAGAAATCATCGGAAGGCTCGCACTGTCCGTCCAGAACTACAAGAGGGCGGATGCGGCGGCGGCCGCGAAGGAGGCCTTGGATGCCGGCATAGACCCGCTCGAGGCCATCAACGACGGTCTGCTGAAAGGAATGACGCTCGTAGGGGACCTCTTCAGCAAACACAAGGCATTCCTGCCTCAGCTTCTGACTGCGGCGGCCGCCATGTACGGAGCGCTCGACATCCTCCTCCCAGCGATCCCCAAAGGGAAACAGCAGGACCAGAAGAAAGTCACCCTGGCCGTGGTGGAAGGGGACGTCCACGACATAGGCAAGAACATACTCAAGACCCTTCTGACCGCAGGAGGGTATCTCGTAGACGATCTGGGGAAGGATGTGCCAGCAGACGTCATCGCGGATGCGGCGCAGGAGAATGGGGCGCAAGTGGTGGCCCTCAGCGCCCTCATGACCACTACGATGTTCAAGATGAAGGAGACCCTCGACCTCCTGGACGAGAACGGATACCGCCAGGATGTCAAGGTCACCGTCGGCGGATCGCCTACATCGCCCGAACTGGCGAAGAACCTCGGTGCCGACCACTGGGACAAAAATGCCCAGGATGCAGTCCAATGGCTGAAGGGAGGCATCTGAGATGGTGAAAAACCTCAACCATCTGGAAAGGGCGGCGGCCGCCCTCGCCGACGAGGAGGTCGACAGACTCGCCACCTACCCCATAGCCTGCGGTGTATCGAGAAGACTGATCGGAGACGGCAGCGTGACCTACAGGGAATGGTGCCAGGATCCGGAAAAGTATGCAGAGGGATTCGTCGCGGCCCAGAAGGCGTTCGACCTGGATTTCTCCATCGGCCTCATGGACCTGTCCGTCCTGGCAGGGGATCTGGGGTCCCATGTGAGGTTCGACGAGGAGAACACCCCCTTCGTCGACAAACCCCTGATAAAGACATTGGAGGACTACGAGAAGCTCGAGATACCCGACATCACCAAAGGAAGGACCAACGTCATCATCAAAGGAAGCGAGCTCGTCGCGAAGAGACTGGGTGACGAGGTCATCACCTCCGCCTTCGTGGAAGGTCCCCTCCTCGTACTGAGCCAGTCGGCAGGGGCCGAGAAGCTGTTCTTCGACTCCTACGAAGAACCCGAGACCGTCAAGAAGGCCCTCAGGACCATCACGGAATACGACAGACAGGTCGTGGAGGCACTGGGCAAGACCGGGACCAAGGCGATCTGCTGGGACTATCTCTGGGCCAATTACTCGTGCCTCGACGACAAGGAGTACGGGGAGTTGGAAGGAGACGTTTTCGCACCGTCCCTGAACGAGGAGACGAGGAAGAACGGGATGGCGGTCGCCGTCCACAACTGCGCCGACCTTCCGCATCTCGATACCCAGATCAGGAAGTTCAAACCGGCGATCTACTCGATGGCCTACTACCCTCTGATAGAGGGGTCCAAGACCGCCTCACAGGTCATCGAAGAAGGGTATGCTGACGAGACCCTGGTCGCAGGGAACCTCGATCCGCAACTCTTCGAACAGGGTACCGTACAACAGGTGGAGACGGCCACCAAGGCTCTGTGCCAGGAGGTGAAGACCGCTCTCTGCAAGAGGGGCCTGAAGTCCAGATACTGCATAGCCAGCGGATGCGAGGTACCTCCTTCCACCACCTGCAGATTGGAAAACATCAAGGCTGTTTCCGACGCCGTCAAAAAATACGGAACGATAGGAGACTGACGGAAAAACGTTCGAACGATCTGCCGGAGGGGCCGTCGGTCCCTCCGGTCCACTCGGATACAGACACATTATACGATGGAGGGAAAAGAGGAATGAACGGATTTTTCGAAGCGATGAGGACGAAAGGATTCTCCAACTGCACCACCGCATCGGTCAGGAAACTCACATGCCCGGATTGCGGATTCCAATTCTCCTTGGTCTATGCCCGCGCCGTAGCCTGCCAAGGCTGCTCGGAGGCATGCAGGGGATGCCCCAAGGTACGCTGTGCCAGATGCGACAACGAGTTCTTCCTCGACAGATCCCCGGATGTAGAAGACAAGATCCAGGAGAGGACCCTGGCGGACCACATATGCAGGATTGTGAACGACCACCACGAAAGCAAAGGTATAGAGATCGCAAACAGGTGATACAAATGACGATAGGATTAGGGATCGACACGGGCGGGACATACACCGACAGCGTCATCCTGGACATGGATTCAGGGAGGATCCTCAGCAGGGCGAAGGACCTCACCACCAGGAACGACCTGGCGATAGGCATAACCGGAAGCATAGGGAAACACAGACCGGAGCTCCTCAAGAAGATCTCCCTGGTCTCCCTGTCCTCCACCTTGGCCACCAACTCGGTGGTCGAAGGAAAAGGATGCCGTGCCGGACTCATCAGCATAGGAAGGAGATACGACGGCACCGTGACGGCCGACGTATATGCGCAGGTGGCCGGATCCCACGACCTCAAAGGTAACGAGAAGGTCCCGTTGGACGAGGAGGCGGCCAAGGCCGCCCTCTCGGAGATGAAAGGCAAGGTGGATGCCATAGCCATAACCGGCTACCTGAGTATCAGGAATCCGGAACACGAGGAGCGCCTGGCACATCTGGCAGACGAGATATTGGGCGTACCGGTCGTCCAGGGACATGAGATCTCCTCCGGCCTCGGATTCAACGAGAGGACCACGACCGCCCTGATGAACGCACGCCTGATCCCTGTTATCACCGACCTCATAGAATCCGTCAAGAAGTCCCTTGCGAAATTCGGGATAGACGCCCCGCTGATGATAGTCAAGGGCGACGGAACCGTCCTCAACGAGGCCTCTGCGGTCAAGAGACCTGTGGAGACCGTCCTGTCGGGACCGGCCTCCAGCCTCACCGGGGCCAAGGCCCTCACCGGTCTGAAGGATGCGGTGATGATCGACATAGGAGGGACGACGACAGACATAGGGGTCCTCAGGAACGGATTCCCGAGGCTCGAGAAGGAAGGCGCCCTCATAGGAGGAAAGAGGACGAGGGTCCTTGCGGCCGCCGTATCCACCTACGGTATCGGCGGAGACAGCAGGATCATCGTCAACGGGACGAGGATAGAACTCACCCCCGTCCGCGTGATCCCTCTGTGCATAGCCGCCACCAAATGGCCCCACGTCAGAGAGAAACTCCAGGATCTGGCACATCGTGTCCCCGGCCATGCGGCTGAGACCGTGACGGCGGACGAGATACTGCAGGAGACCGAATTCTTCACCCCCGCCAAACCGGTAACCACGGAGACCATGCAGGAATGCGACAGAAGACTTCTGGAACTCATCGCCGAAGAACCGAAGACCTTGGAGGAGGCCGGAGACGCCATAGGGGTACTCCCGTACACGTTCAACGTCTCCAGGTTGGAGAAACTGGGTCTTGTCACCAGGATAGGTGTGACCCCTTCCGACATACTGCATGCGGAGGAATCCTACGTCGAGTACGACTACAAGGCCTCCAAACAGGCGGTGGACTACCTGGCCAGAAAGGCACTGCTGGGATTCGATGAATTCGTATCGACGGTCAAGGACATGATCGAGACCAAGATCGCAACATGTCTGATGAAGGACCTCCTGCTGGAGGACGGAGGATTCGAGGATTTGGGACCTGCGGCCGAGGACCTGATCCGCAAGGCCGTTTCCGGAAAGGACGGCCTCGACTTCGGAGTGTCTATAAGGATCAACAAACCCATCATCGGTATCGGGGCCCCGGTAGGTGCATGGCTGCCGAGGATCGCCGAGATCTTCCATACCCAGCTCCTCCTCCCGGTAGACTCCAACGTAGGAAATGCGATAGGGGCCATATCCGGATCGGTATCCAAGACGGTGACCGTACACATCCAGCCGAAGGAAGGGGCCATAGGGACCGACCCCGCATCCATCGTGTTCCTGGGGGACGAGAAATACGAGTTCCCGACATTCGTCGAGGCCGTCGGATTCGCCAAGGACAAAGGAAGCGAATACGCGGAGAGACTGGCGGTGGAATCCGGAGCGACTAACGTCGTCATCGAAGTGGACGTGGAGAAGAAGACGTTCGGAACGGCGTCCGATGCATCCGTGCAGATACTGCTGGAAGCCGACGTGACGATAAGGGCCACGGGAAAACCGGACCTCGTATCGTACAGATTCCAAAACGCATGAAAACAGGGCTGCCTCGGCAGCCCTACCTTTCCCCATGACCGCAGGGGTCACTTGAGGCCGTCGTGGTCTCCGGGACGCTTATCCCTGTTCAGCCACTCATTGTCCTCGTCAAGAAGGATATCGCGGTATTTCAGATCCGTCCTGTCGCGGAAGTCCTCGCTCTCCCAGAACTCGTTGGCGGGATTCTCCCGGAATATAACGGCATCAGCCCCGCAGATACCCTCCTTCTTCAACTGTTCTATCGAATGGGATACGAGGCTGTGACCGATGCCGCGCCTGCGATATTCGGGATCCACCACCAGATGGTAGAACCTCCCGCTGCGTCCGTCGCTTCCGCAGAGGACCACCCCTACCAGACGGTCCCCGTCCAGAGCGGAGAAGCAGAATTGCCTGTTCCTTTCCAGGAACCTCGCTATGCTCTCCTCGGAATCCTCTTTGCTGGTGACACCTATGCCCCCGCTCTCCATCCAAAGACGGTGGGCCGCCATGTAATCCTTTATGTCCGCATTACGAAAAGAAATCATGCCGGCGCCCCTGTTCATCGTACGGTCAATGCAGTCCATTGGTTTTATAGTATCGTCTTCCGGACTGGCACATCAAATCGATTATATCGGTGGGAATCATCCCCTTACGCAATGAGATTCGGACTCGGAATAGACACGGGAGGGACCTATACGGACTCCGTCATCCTGGACATGGACAGTGGAATGACCGTCTGCCGCTCCAAGGCCCTTACGACCCGTGACGACCTGTCCAAGGGGATAAACGAATCCGTATCGGGCCTCGACAGGAGTATGCTGAAAGAGGTCGTCCTCGTCTCCCTGTCCTCGACCTTGGCCACCAATTCCGTGGTCGAAGGGAAGGGGTGCCGCGTAGGGCTTCTGACCATAGGCACGGGGTACGACCCCGCGGCCGCCCCCGAATTCTACGCCGAGATCGGCGGCAAGTTCGACCTCTCCGGGAACGAGGTCGAAGAACTGGATGAGGAAGGCGCGAAAGCGGCACTGGAGTCTATGAAAGGCAAGGTGGATGCGGTGGCAGTGGCCGGATATCTGAGCGTCAGGAATCCCGGACACGAGAATGCGGTCAGACGTCTGGCACATGATATCCTGGGCGTCCCTGCCGTATGCGGACACGACCTCTCGTCCCAGCTGGGTTTCTCCCAAAGGACCGCCACCGCGGTGATGAATGCACGTCTGATACAGGTGATAGCGGACCTCATACGTTCGGTGAAGGACTCCATGAAGGCCCTGGGTGTGGACGCACCCCTCATGATCGTGAAAGGGGACGGCTCCGTGATGGGGGAGACATCCGCCGCCGAAAGACCGGTGGAGACCGTACTGTCGGGACCTGCATCCAGCCTCGTCGGGGCCATGGCACTGACCGGACTGAAGGACGCCATGGTGGTCGACATGGGAGGCACCACCACGGACATCGGTGTGATAAGGGGAGGGTTCCCCCGGATAGAACAGGAGGGTGCACTCATCGGAGGATATCGCACCCGGGTCAGGGCGGCCGACGTCTCCACTTACGGGATCGGAGGGGACAGCAGGATCGTGGTCAACGGGAAGGAGACGTCGGTCACACCGGTCCGCGTCATACCCATATGCATAGCGGCGGCAAAATGGCCGCATATAAAGGAAAAACTGGAGACCCTGAAAGATGTCACGGACGACCGTGCGGCGGAGGCTTTCGACATCAGGGACGTGTGCCAGGATACGGAATTCTTCGTCCCGGCAAAACCCCTTTCGGACGAAGACATTTCGGAATGCGACAGGGATCTCCTGAAGGCGATTACGGAAGGACCTCTCACCCTTAACGAGGCGGGGAAGCTGATAGGTGTCCCGCCCCATGCGTTCTCCGCATCGAAAATGGAATCCCTGGGACTTGTGACCCGGATAGGAGTGACCCCCACGGATATACTGCATGCGGAAGGCACCTACACCGAATACGACACGGGAGCTTCGCGTATCGCCGTAGGATATCTGGCCAGAAAGACAGGCATGTCCTTTGACGGATTCATAGCAGATACGAAAGCGATGATAGTCAGAAGGATCGCATACTGCATAATGGAGGATATCATGCGCGAGAGGCTCGGCAGAGATGAATTGGACGAGGTCCATAAGACGATAATCTCGGAGCTTCTGTCTACGGACAGGGGATGTTACACCCTATCCATGAAACTCGATATGCCCATCATAGGGATAGGCGGACCTGTAAGAGCGTGGCTGCCGGCTGTGGCCGATATGCTGGGCACTAGACTCGTCCTCCCTGAAGATTCCGAGATGGGCAATGCCATCGGAGCCATCACAGGTTCCGTATCCGAGACCGTGACCGTCACGGTGAGGGCCAAACAGGACGACAGGTCGAGAGATCCTGAATGCATAGTCTTCACCAAGGGCGGGAAAAGGGAATTCCCTGACTCGGAAAGCGCTTTGGAATATGCTGAAAAAGAGGCGAAAGATGCCGCAGAGACCATGGCGAGAGAGGCAGGGGCCGGGGATACCGTGATCGAATGCAAAGTGGAAGAGGTATCCTCCGACACCATGGGAGACGGGATACGTTCATTCCGCGAAGCGAGAGTGACCGCCACTGCCACCGGCAAGCCAGACATCCTATCCGAACGCCTGTCGTAAGTGTGGGGATACCTAGTTCGCGGTCCCATTTATACGTTGACATATCATCGACTTAGATGACTGCAGAGATTGTGATACCACTCCTGCAGCAGGAAGAGGGTTTCTGACTCCTCCGAAACCCCTTCCGACCTGCATCATTCATCTTCAGGGAACTCCAGGGAGTTCTCTTTGGCCATCCCTTGTGCGAGATTCTTGGAAAGCATACCTATCTCCATCCATGCCGCATCGAATACGGCATTCGGTACGAGACAGGGTATGGACAGTGGCTGTCTGATATCAGGATCCACGACCCTGCTGCCCTTCCATTCCACGACGTCCGAAACATGGACTTCCCCTCCGAGAAGATCGGCATAGTTCATTACGTTCTTGCAATCCGATGCGATGGTTATCCTTATGGTGTCTCCATCATCCTGCATTTCCGCCGTGACCTTGGTATTCCTGCTGCATGTCCTCATACGGACTACGACTGTAGATGCCATCATGGGACGAACGGAGATGGAAATATTTACAAAAACCGTGCGGAGTTTCACTGTTCGATGGATCGGACCCGATGGTGACATATATCCGAATTCCAACGACAGCACATACGTGCCTACAGCCCTTGTGTATGAAGGAAAACGTATCCTAACCGGACATCCCAGGTTATTTCCACCGAACTCCGAATTCTTTCACACTTCTTACGAAGGCCTCATTCCCCAGACATCATCCCAATTTCTAGGTAACCGATCACCAATAGATTACAGCAGCTTTGAAATGATGACAATAATGGTACAAGCCGTCTTCTTCCTTTTTCAGATACTTCTTCAATATTCTGATAAGATCCTCAGAGGAATACTCTCCGGAGATTATGCGACGGGATGTCTTTTCTACAGCTTGATCCAAAGAACGGAATTTGATGTCTTTCGTAAGATCCACCATATGAACATTGCAATCTATTCCGTTTTGATATAGTACGTTCAGGAGTATGATATAGTCCAGACGGTGAAATCTTACCTTTAGTCCTAATATCTTCTCATAATCTACAAGATATTCCTGCTCTGGACCGCTGGTCATCCCGATGATATGAAACCTATCACCACAACGGTCTATCTTAGCAAGGCACTCCTCTATATCGCTCATCCGATAGAAGCAGTTGAAGGCAAAGACCATGTCGGCGGATCTCCCCCTGTAGTCTTCCCATTTCTCATTCACGGTATTGATGTGAAAACCATACTCCAATCCAGTCTGTTTTATGTACCTCAATGTGTCGGGGGACATATCCACACAGGTCAGATTCCGGCAACGTTCGGCAAGATTGAATGAATAATTGCCCCAACCCGGTCCGATCTCTATAATCGAATCGTAATAAGAGTCTCCCAAAATGTAATTTATCTCATCCCAGATCCTTGCACTATATGGATCGGGCCCATTCTGACCCTGAGAATTCATATACTTTTTCCAGAACCTGCGCTCTACATCATCATTTGTATTACGAAGTGATTCCCCTCCGCCCATTTTTTTCTGAAGGTCACGCCAAATATCACCGAAAGAGGGCATTTCCGTTCCATGATACATTTTACCAGCTCTCCGCAGATTTCAGAATTATATGTGGACGCCCATCATCATCGATTATTCTCGATTCGACAGAGTATACTTCACTGATCATCTTCTCCGTGATGACCTCCGACGGCTTACCGACCGCGTAGATCCTTCCGGGTTCACACATCACAACAACCTCATCGGCGAACCGAGAGGCCAGATTGAGATCGTGGCTGATCATGACCACCAAATTTCCGGATTTATGTGCCAATAACTGAAGAAAATTGGTAATAAACAATTGATGACGAACATCCAGATTGGAAGTGGGTTCATCCAATATGAGGATGCCCGATTTCCTTACAAGCCCTCTGCACAGGGATACTTTTTGCATCTGTCCTGCGGAAAGCTCATTACATCCTCTCAGAGCATAATCATTCATATTCATGACCCTGAGAGACCTATAGGCAAGCTCGATGTCGTCATCATCCAATTTCCATTTATGACCGGAATCAAGGGCGACCAGGAGGGAATCTATGACGGACATCGGAAAACTCATGCCTGATGATGCGGGGACATAACCTATGCATTCGGACAGTTCGCGGGTGCTGTATTCCTTTATGTCCTTCCCATTGATTGCTACAGTTCCAGAAGTAGGCTTCAGCAATCCGTTCATACATTTGATCAACGTAGATTTGCCTACGCCGTTGGGACCGATTATGCAATACAGTTTGGATTCATCCATGTGGAGGTCGATATCCTTCAATACAGGCTTACCGCCGTATCCGACCTCCAACGACCCGACATCTATCGACGGGATCTTACCACCCCGTCTTCTTGTTCTTAACAATCAGATAAAGGAATACAGGTGCACCTATGAATGCAGTGACAACACCGACCTGTAAGGTATTGGGGGATATGATCACCCGCCCGATCACATCTGCTGTCAAAAGCAATGCGGAACCGAAAGCTGCCGAAGCGATCAACAGCAGCCTGTTATCGGAACCGATGAACATGCGCGCCACGTGCGGGCAGACAAGACCGATGAAACCGATCAAACCTGTAAAACACACCACCGATGCCGCCACCATGGATGTTATGAGGAGACATACCAATCTGAATGCCTCCACATTCACGCCAAGCGTCTTTGCATAATCATCGCCCATCATAAGTTTGTTGAGTTGCCCCGATATCATCTGAATGATGATTATTCCCGGTATCACGAACGCAGACATCACCGTTACATCCGCCCAAGACAATCCGGTCAATGACCCTACAGACCAAGAATAGACGTTTGCCAATGCCTCGTCCGTGGCCCATAACTTCAATACCGTGTTGCAAGCATTGAAAAGATACATCACTGCGATGCCTGCCATGATGATGGTCGTCACGGAGGCGTTCTTCATCTTCGATACGCTCAGGATCATCATCATCGGGACTAACGAGAACAAGAATGCGTTGATGACCACTGAATAATCGCCTCCGATGACAGTGACCCCTGCGCATATGGCCAATGTTGCACCTAGAGATGCTCCCGAAGAGATACCCGTCGTATATGTGTCTGCCAGAGGGTTCTTCAGCATACTCTGCATGGATACTCCGCAGACGGCCAGGGCAGCTCCGGCAAGAATGCCTCCGATGACGCGCGGAAGGCGCATGTTCCAGATAACAGCGTCGTCGATATCGTGAGTGACGTTTCCAGTGATATGTTCCCATATCCTCACGTATGTATCGGTGAATGATATGGTATATTCCCCAATGGATACCGCATATCCTGCCACCAACACGGTTATTGCGAGACACACCATGATGAAGATGAATTTGGAATAGGTGTATCTGTGATATTCCGACAAATCCTTGTCTTTGTTCGGACGGTTGTCGTCCATCCAATCGTCAACAGCTTTTTCTACGGCCTCGTCGGACATCAGATACACCTATCTGTTTACTGTGCCAGCCTCTCGTTGTATGCAGAGTAGGATGTACCTGTATAGTACCATCCGCCCTGAGTCTTCACATTGATCTTGGCAGTGGTGAAGTTGTCAAAATACTCCTGGAGGGTGTTCCATCCATCTTCTTCGCTGAAAACATCCGGGTAGAGAAGATATGCCAGATAGAGCAGGTTCGCATAGCCTCCGAAAGAATTGTAGGAGTAAGTTGTTCCGAGAATCATTCCAGACGCATACGCCTGAGTGGAAGAATAGTATGTTATGGCCTCTTCAAATCTCTCGTTATACATGGATGGGGTGTAGTATGTGTCATCGACTTTCTTGGTATCAGTTCCCTCCTGTTCGATGATGATGAAATCGAATGCGGTCCCGCAATTCTGTATGAACCAGTCTGCTTCCACATTCATCCTGTAATCGCTGGTGGATTTTGTAGAACTGTCATATACGTCGGCGATAAGCCCGATCATGTCGGCAGCACCGGTCCCCTCGCACTCGACGACGATATTGGCACGGGTGGACTGATTGGCATACATCAAGGTTACGACAGTCTTGGCTTTCTCCTGTACTTTCTCCATCCCTGAACTGATCTTTTCTTTGATTCCGTTGACGAAATCGGCATAGGCTTGTGCTTCCTCATTCTCGTTAAGAAGAACACCGAGAGTCAGGACGGTACTTACGTAAGTGCTACTTTTGGAAACATCCACATAATATGGGGTGATATTGCTGTCCGCATCGATAGCCGCTTGGACTACATCGCTCTTTCCCTGACTGGCTATGATAAAATCACAATGGCACTCCAGAATAAGTTCGCTTGTGATCTTGCTTCCGCTGAATGATTTTTCGATGTTACTGGTGTCATACCTATGGGAATTGGATGAAGTTGTAGATGTACTTGCAAGAACGACATTATCCCAAATACCCATAAGCGTCGCAAGTTCTGCCTGCTGCCAATAGGATACGCCGACGCGGGAATGACTTACAGGGTACGATACCTTGACGACATCATCATAGATGTCAACATAGTAAAGATTGCAATTCTGTCCAGAAATTATCTTGTTTACAATATCTACATCGGCAGAGTCTATTTTTCCATCCTGATTTGCATCGGCATAAGGGTATGCAGTTTTATCCCATGATCCGTCATCGATTATGGCGTTAAGCTGATCGATGTCGTGACTATCTATATAGTCGTCATTATTGGCATTGCCAAAAACCGGAACATTTCCAGTTACCTTGGCTTCGTATGCGTCTTTATCATCTTTCATCAAAGTTACGCCACAAAATGCTGCAACGAGGATTACTGCAACCACTGCAATGGCGCCGAACATCTTCTTTTCTTCCATTGGAAATCCTCAATTGGAATATACATCCAATACTTATTTAACGATATCTATATTTAAATAAACCCAAATTTTAATAGAAAATATTATATATAAATAATAAAAATTAAGCATATTACTTTACAAATTTTATATGTAGAATTAATAATAATTTTTTACATCTACTTTCCAATATTTGCGACAATTAATTAAAGATGTTTAATCAATATTGGATCAGGTCAAATGATATGAATCCAATAAACTATCACAGACATTCGTATAGGGTCGTTAAAAATCAATTGATACGAAGAGGTTCGGGCGTTGTCCTGTAATTCGAATCCAATGAGGTATACCCGACTCAGCCTCCGGCCAACGATTGCGTGGAGAACTTGCTTTTCAACGATCTCTTACGAATACAGGCGAATAATGCCCGCGAAAGACCATGTGACACACACTTATGATTTTAAATTCAAACATCGCTTCGAATTTCTACCAAGTGTCACAAACGGAATAAAGATACTCTCGTCTGATGATGGGACCGACTGAACGGAATCCGCACGAAAAAACCGCATCCTTTGAACGGTAGGATGAATAGAATAGGCAATGTGCCAGATATGGGAAGATCGGGGCGCCGGTCTCCCGACGCCCCTGTTGAACCTGTTTACTCGTATCCGCGTCCGAGGACGTGCTTCCTGTCCTCGACCTTGGCCTCATCGGTGCGGTTCTCCTTGAACCTCTCGATGTTGTCGGCAAAGGTGGTGTTGGGAGGCATGATCTTCTTAACCATCTGCATCAGTGCGCTGCCGAGGGTCATGAGACCGTGGCTCATGTTGACTCCGAATCTGGTCATTCCGCAGACCACGTGTCCGGGGTTCATGACGTCGTGGGGGTCCTGGAAGGTCTTGAAGCCCCTCATGAAGCTGACGGTGTTGGCGTCGTGGACGTTGTCGAGGTTCCATGCGAAGAAGATACCGAATCCGGTGGTCCTTCCGCCGTACTCGACTGCCCTGTCTCCGAGATAGAAGTTGAAGGCGAAGGCGGTCATTCCGAGAAGGGACTCGTCGTCCTTGAAGTAGTAAGGCATGAACAGCGAGGTGTTCCTGTCGACGACCTCTCCGATGACTCCTCCGAGCTCCATCTTCATGGTATCGAAGCCCTTGTAGCACTCGTCGATGAATGCTCCCCATACATTGGTGGGGGTGATGACCTCGGCAGGGATCTCTCCGACTCCGACCTTCCTTGCGCGGAACTCGTAGCACCTCTCCTCCCACTCGTGGGGTCCGACGGAGGGGTCTTCTACCTTCTTTCCGCCGTTCGCGGCGAAGATCTCGTCTGCGGCCGCCTCCTCGAGGGCTACGTGCTTCTCGTCTCCCTGCAGGGTGATGAGGATGATGTTCTTCACGTTGGGGGCGTGTACATGTGCCCTCCTCTGGTTTGCGAAGTGGTTGGAATCGGACCAGGAGATATGGTAGGGCCTGAGGCTCGGGTGGGCTACGATCGCCTGGATGGCTGCGTTCGCATCGCCGAGATAGTTCTCGAACTCGTAGGCGATGGGCTTTATGATGCCTGCGGGGTGCATCCTCATGGTGACGGATGCGAACAGGCAGAGGGTACCCTCGGAACCGGCGAAGAGCTGGTTGAGGTTGTATCCGGAGACGTAGTCGCCGATGTTCTTGTATCCGGTGTTGATGACGGTTCCGTCGGGGAGGACGGCCTCGATGTTGAGGACCCCGTCCTTCGCTCCTCCGTACTTGTAGGAACCGATACCCATTCCGTTGGTCGCGAGCCATGCTCCGACGGTGGCCGCAGGGAACGAAGAGGGAGTGGATCCGATGACGAATCCTGCTTCCTGGCACTCGTCGAACACCTCTTTCCAGGTTGCTCCGGCCTGTGCGGTGACGGTCATGGTGTCAGGGTCGACGGTGACCTTGTTCATCTTCGAGGACATGTCGATGACGATACCGGCGTCGGTAGGCTGGGATCCTCCGAGTCCCCAGGTGGAGTTTCCGCGGGGGGTCACGGGGATTCCTTTCTTGTAGGCGATCTTCATGATCGCGGAAAGCTGCTCGGTCTTGGAGGGCCTCAGGACGACATCGGGGATGTTCTTGAATGCCAGACCTGCCATCTTGGGAAGGGGTGCGAGGTCGTGACAGTAGAGAAGGGTCTCCTCAGGGTTGGTGTTGACGTTGTCCTTGCCGAGGATGTTCTCGAACTCTATCATGGTCTCGTCATCCATCTTGCGGGCGAGCTTGTCGCCGCTCTTGGCCTTCTCGGAGACGTCGCAGGACCTCAGGTAGGATTTGAGCTCCTTCATGTAGGCGGCGGTGTTCTCGTCGCGGATGCTGTCGATCCTGTCCTTGCAGAATGCGCTGCAGGTGGTCCTTCCGCCCATGGAGGTGGCAACCTCGATCAGGTTGTCTGCACACTTCTCGCAGATGTGGAAGTATGCGGTGTAGGGGTCTGCGAACATTCCGGAGACCTCGAACTGGACCGCGTCGACGAATGCCGCCCAGTTGACGGCGGGGATGATGACGCCTTTGCCGTCCTTGTTGTCGCAGGGGCACTGGGGGACGTCGATCTTGGATCCGCCGTTCGCGGCCATGATCTCATCGGTGTCGGCGATATCGAGGTCGACGAACTTCTCGTCACCCTGGTAGCTGATAGTGATGACGTTCTTGCCGTTCTTGTTGCTGTAGCAGAAACAGTAGGGCACGAGACCGGCGCTGTGCATGACGGCCTGTACCGCAGGTGCGGCGGCGGAGAGTTTGCCTGCGAACTCGTAGGCGACGGTCTTCTTCACACCGGCGGGGACGAGCTTGAGGGTGGCGGAGACCACTACCCCGAAGGTACCCTCGGAACCGGAAACGAACTGGTTGAAGTTGTATCCGGACATGTATGCGCCGATGTCGTTGTAACCGGTCTCGATCACGGTGCCGTCGAAGAGGACGAGCTCCACGTTGAGGACGTTGTCTTTGGAGGGACCGTACTTGTAGGTTCCGATCCCGACGGTGTTGGCGGCTATCCATTTCCCTACGGTCTCGTCGACGTCGAAGGGGTGGGAAGGGACCATGAGGTTCTCGGCGGCGGCCGCATCCATGATCTCTTTCCATGTTGCTCCGGCCTTCACCTTGACCGCATAGTTCTTGGCGTCCACTTCTACCTTGTTCATTTTAGACATATCGAGGCGGACCCCGCCGCAGGCGGAGATGCGTACACCGAAACTGTTCGCAACCCTGGAGACGGCGGCGACATCCTCGGTCGAGGCTACTGCCGCGCATATGCAGCATTTCTCCTCGTTGATCTTCACATTGGCCTCTCCGACGATCGCTTTGATCTTTTCTGCGACATCGTTGATGTTCTCGCTGGAAAGTTTCTTTGAATCCATGGTAATACTCTCCGCTGTAGACAGCGCGGTTCTATGGGTTCGGGTAGCCCATTTTATTTAATAATATTATCGGACCGCACGACGGTCCGAGAACCTCTCCAAACGTGCCCTGGACACCAGTTCATCCGCGGCCCCGGAATCCATCCTGAAAAGATGCGTCCTGCAGCTGCAGTCCGAACACCCGAATCCGTCCATCTCCGGGATCCCTCCGCACTCCTCGGCGATGCGTGCGAGCTCGCACTCCCCTATGAAATCCGGATACGACTCCCATGCCTCCGAACCGTCGCATACGGTCGTGAGACGGTCTATGTGCCAGCGAATGCCCTTGCAGCGGGCCAGATGACGGGATACCCTTTGGTCGAGGCCGCCCATGGCGCTGCCTACGTAACAATATGTGCCAGCACGGAAAAGGTGGGGGCCGAGGGCCCCCACCGTGATGTTTATGTCCCTGTCGAATGTCACGAAGAGCGCGTATGTGCCCTTCCTGACACTCATTGCCTTGCCTTCAGGGAATCCTCGTATGCGACCTGCGAGCGGGTCTTGATACGTATCAGCATGCTGCTGTCGTTGATCTTGGACGGGGTGATCACGCACACGTCTCCCAGACGGCGTCCGTAGACCTCCATGTTCTCGATCTGCTCGTGGTACTCGTCGTACGATATCTTGGCCCTGAGACCGTCGAGGTGCATCACCAGCGGTGCGGGGCGGAGACACATGTCGATGGGTTCGAAATTCTCCAGAAGGGCCTTTATCTCGGACGGGTGGACGAACGGCGGGTCCTCCTCCAAGGCCTTCTTCTTCTCGTCGAGGACGTCGTCGACACGGTCTCCGACCTCTTCGAGCTTCTTCCTGTCCTCCGGCTCCCTCATACGGGCCGCCTTCCTGCCTATGCCCCACACTATGGCGTCACAGGTGTCCTCGATACCCTCGGGTTTCGGTCCGCACATCAGGACGGTCGGGATATTGATCTTGCTGAGCAGAAGATCGGCCTTCGTCTCCACACACGGTTTGAAATTACCCAGCATGAAGACGCATGCATCGTACTCGTCGATGATGGACGTCTCCTGGAGGTTGATCTGCGAGGTGTTCTTCCCGCGGCCTCTGGCGAGACCCATGACCACCGTCACGGCCCCGAGCCTCCTGAGATACTCGGCGACGTCGCAGATAGGATGCGGCATGTGGTGACGTCCCAGGGTCGGGCCCACCACGGCGATCTCGGTCCCGGCCAACGGGACCTCCTTGACCTGCCCTCCGATGTCCTTGCAAAGGGCCTCCACGACCTCCCTGTCCTCGCTGGGTATGGACATGGTGACGGTGAGCATCTGTGCGCTCCTGTTCTTGAGGAGGACGACCCCTCCCACATCCTCGATCAGCTCGAATAGCTCGTCGGAACGGTAGATCCCGCCGTCGTACATTATGACCTCATACATTCGGATCCTCTCCTCTGACCATCTTGTCGTGGATCTCCTGCGCCTCGCGCATATGCTCCGGGCGGACGATCTCCTCCGTAGCCATGACGGTTATGGTGTTGCCGTCGGTGAGGACGCGCCTGTTCCTGATACCCTCCGGCATGACCCTCCACAGGGCCCCGATGATCTCCTGCACGGGCTGTTCCTGGGACTCCACCTCGATGGCGTCCACCTCGGCGGACGTGTCGGGACCGCGGACCGTTATATCCAACCTGTCGGTCTGTTGGACGTTGTCCCTCCCGTATGCCTTCCAGAGACTCTGCAGGGTGCCGGGGGCGTACATCTCGTCCGAGATGCTGACATACACGTTACCCCTCTCCGCCCTGGTCATGGCGACGTCCCCGATCTTCTTGGCGGCGGGCCTCGCCTTGAGCCTGATGGAGATGACGAAGAGCGGGACCTCCGGCTTCAGCAGGAGGTAGGACCTGTCCAACATAGCGAGCTTCCCTATGTCGTACATGATCTCCTCGTAGAGGAGCTTGTACTTGTCGTTCCCGTACTGGTCGGGACCGCTCACGATGGTTTCCGATGCCATGTCAGCGCCTCATAGGAACCCGGAGCTGAGCAGGGCACCGCCGACGGCTCCGATGTATTGGGAGTCGTGGGGGACTATGGGCTCCTCCCCGAGGACTTCTCCGACGGCCTTGACCAGACCGGAGATCAGGGAAGTACCTCCGACCTCGATGATCGGACGCCTGACATCGATCTCCTGCAACTGCTGTTCGTAGACCTGCTCCGCCACGGAATGACATGCCGCGGCCGCCACGTCCTCGAACTTCTTCCCGTCTCCCAGGTTGGTGACGAGGTCCTGGATACCGAAGACCGAGCAGTAGGAATTCATCTTGGCGTTGGCCCAGTTACCCTTGACCGCCATGGCCCCGAGGTCCTTGATGTCGATCTGGAGCCTGTTGGCGGTCATCTGCAGGAACCTTCCGGATGCACCGGCGCAGATACCTCCCATGGTGAAGTTGTCCGGGATACCGTCGCGGACGGTGATGGCCTTGTTGTCCATACCTCCGATATCGATGATGGTGGCCTCGCCTTTCTGCCTGTCCGCCAGCCAGACCGCACCCTTGGAGTTGACGGTCAGCTCCTCTTGGACCAATTTGCAGTTGAAATGCTTCCCGATGGTGAAACGTCCGTACCCGGTCGTCCCCATGGCCTCGATGTCCTTCATCTCGACACCGGCCTGCTTCATGGCGTTGGCCAACACCTGCTCCGCGGTTTCGATGACGACCGCACCGGACGGGGTCCAATCCTTGCCGATGATCTTGTTGTTCTCCATGATGACGGCCTTGGTGGTGGAAGACCCGGAATCGATACCTGCGGTGATACCGGATTGTCTCTCCCTGGCCAGGAGCTCCTTCCTGGTGACGATGGTGACGAGCGCCTCCATCCTGGTCAGAAGCTGGGAGGCCTTCAGCCTCTCCGTGAAGGAATATGTGACGACGGGGAGCTTGGTGTTCTCCTGGATGAACCTCCTGAGCTCGTTCCTGACCAAGGCGGCCTCCGCACATCTGAAACAGGTGGTGATGAAGACCGCATCGGCCTCGAACTTCCTGTCGGCAAGACTGACTGCCCTGGCGATCATCAGCTGCAGCTGGGTGGACTTGGGCTTGAAACCGAACCTGTCCAACGCCTCCTTGACCTGGTCGTAGGAGACGTCCGGATAGACGATCTTGGCCCCGACGGCGCGTGCCGCCGACTCTATCTCGAACTGTACCCCGCTGTATTCCGTCCCGCAGGAAAGCTGGGCGATCCTGATCGTACTCATTCTTTCAATCCTCCGAGGAAATCCTTTATCTGACCCACCATGGTCTTGGCCTCCGCCTCGTCGGTGGGGTATTTGACGGTCAGGGCGGGTATTCCGCGCCTGTGGATGAGGTATTTGGTCAGCTCGTTGGAGCGGTCGCATCCGACGCATCCGAAGCTGAACGGTGCGTCGTCGATTATTATGGCGGCATCCGCCGAATCGATCATCGGGCCCCACAGGGAAAGCCTTCCCCTTATGCCGGAGGGCACTTCGACCCCTGCGTACTTGAGACCCTTGACGACGTCGTCCAAGGTCACGTTCATCGGAGGCATGTCAACCTCTATGTTGTCTACTTTCTCCTGAATTACCGCCATGGAGCTCAGGGGCTCGTGACCGAACCTCTCCACCAGGTCGAACAGGACCATGCTGTTGGGGGGATCTATGAAAACCTTCATCTGAATGCCTCGCAAATTTCCTTCATCTGATTGACTGGAACTGGTTTCTTTTCGACGGGGGCGTCGTAACTGTCGTCCCCCGCATCTATGCTGTCTAGGGCCGCCTGGATGAGCGGGAGGCATTCCCACTCGGCCTCCAACTGGGCGAATCCGGGCCTCGTCCCGTGCTGTGCACGGCATCTCCTCGGATCTCCCTGGGGGTACCCTCTCCTCTTCGAGAAGACCTCGTTGCGGTAGGTCGCACGTACCTGCGCCATCACCTTCTGCATGTTCTCCCTCGTGCTCTCGACGAGGCATCCGTAACAGGTCTCCTTGACGCTGAGGCCGTCGACCATCGTGTGCACGGCGCGCACGAGCTGGTCGGGCGTGACCTTCGAGTCCGGGGAGATCATCAATATCCTGGTCTCTCTCTGCTCGCTCATAACTTATCCTCCGTGATGTATACGGTCTGCTCGTCCTCGAGTTCGTCCAATTTGCCCATGTCGTCGTCGTAGCGCCCGATCATGTTGGTACCGTACGGTTCCTCACCGGTGGGACCGAACTCCTTGCTGTCCGTCAGCCTGATACCGATGAGTCCGTGATGGGGCCTCGACTGGTTGGTGACCCCGAGGTCCCCTTTCTTACACTTCTTGAAGGGCTCCTGCGGATACAGGTCCTGCCCTCTGGCGTCGTCCCCGTAGAATGTGACCATGGACATGCCGGGGAACGAGAACTGGACCTTCAGTTGGCCGATGGGCTTGTGACTGAGACCCGTGACCTTTCTAAAATAGTGGGCCGTCCTCTCGTCCTCCGTGGTCACCTTGACCTTGAGGATCTTCTCCTTCGGCACTCCGAAGGTCTCGATCTCGCCTGCCGCGAGGGCGCTCATCGTGGCCTCGGGCGTCTGGTCTGCGATTATGGCATCGTCGGACAGGTCCCCGGACCTCTTCTGCCTGAGACCGAAGGACTCCAGGAACCTCTGTCCCTCCGCCTGGGTCATTCCGACGGACAATATGCGCTGGGGATCCGTGGTGACGGCCACCTTGTCACCCGCCGATGCGCGGGATGCGAGGGCCATACCCCTCTCCACCGTACCGGCCACGTTTATGGCGGGACTGAGCTGACGCCTCTCCTTATAGAGCATGACGTGCCCCTTCCCGACCCCGGAGTTCCTGACGGTGACGGTACCGACGTCCCTGACGCCGGTCTCCTCCGGCTCCATGTCGACATCCATGTCGTCCCTGCAACCCATGAACGTACCAGTCCCCTCGGACACGTTGAAGTATCCCTTGGAAGAGAGGATGAGGACCTGCTCCGCCGACATGGGCGAGGCGGGATTCAGCTTCACCAGGATGTTGGTGTCGATGGAATAGCCGTCGGCCAGCTTGTAACCGAGGTCCTTGGTGATTACGACGTTCTCCTGACTGGTCTCGGATATGACGGGGTGGACGTCGACGATCCTCTCCCCTTCGTCGAGTGCGGCGAGGAGGTGTCTTCCGACCGTTATCTTACCGATCTTGCCGGTACCGCAGCCGTACGCCTTCCTGAACGCCCTCTTGGCCACCATGACGTAGGTGGTCTGGTTGTCGTTACCTCCGAGCGCGAAGAAGACGTCATAGCGCTTGTAGTCCCCTTCCTCGTCGCTCTGGGACATATCGGAAGGGAACGAACCGAAGGCGGCGATCTCGTTCGTGCTCCATCTCAGGTTGACGCCTTTTATATTCTCGACCGAGGCCCTGAACCTTTTGGCATCATCGGTGTCGTAAAGATGGACGACCATCTCTCCGCGAGGGGTCATGAGTGCGAAATCGTTGGACACCTCGGTGACCTTCTCCGTGGACAGATGGACGGATATGTCGGACCCCTCGATGTAATGCTCCCCGGCCACCGCCTGCTTGAGGGTGGCCCCCTCCTTGAGGGTCTTCGGCTTCCCGTTGACGGTTACCTTCATTCCTTACCCTCCTTGGGCATGATCTTCTGCAATTTCGATACGATCTCGTCTAGCTTGTCCTGAGGACATGTGACACCTCTCACGACGCCGGTGACTATCTCCTCGATACGTCCTACCGTCCCCACGTTCTCGGGGTCCGGCATGACGTCGCGGGTCTTGACACCGATGGATGCGAAGTCCTCGAAATCCACGGGACACTGGGTGACCACTATGGCGGGCATGTCCACGTTCCTGAGGATCAGCCTCGCCTTGTAGATGATGTGGTTCCTAACATTACCCAGATGGATCAACGCCACCTTGTACTGCCTTATCCTCTCGACCTCGAGGGGATCGAGACCGAACCTCGTACCGGTGGTGACGTCGGGAGCATCGGTAGGAACCCCCGAACCTGCATTGACCACCAGGACGGACGCATCGATGCCTTCCTCCCTGAGAGCGTAGGTGATCTCGCACACCGGTTTGGTGATGTGCCTCCTTCCGGGGCCCATCGCGATGACGACGACATCCTTTCCGCTCTCGGAGATGGTGGCCCTCTGTGCCAGACCCCCTCCGATGCCGAGACCTTGGGACTCCCTGCACTCCACGAAGCTCAGGTGTCTTCCGATCTGCTGCTTCATTCAATTCACCCGCTTATTCCTGTTCCTTCTGGATGTCCTCGTCGTCCGAACCGCGGAGGTCGAACTGCTTGATGATGTCGTCGGGCTTCCCGATGGCCACGACCTTCCCGTTCTGCATGAAGGCGGCACGGTCGCAGCAATTCTGGACGAAGTCCATGTCATGGCTGACTACGACGAACGTCTCCCCGAGGGTCTCCCTCGCACGGAGGACGGATTTGGCCACGATGACCTTGGTGATCGGGTCCATCGTACCGGTGGGCTCGTCGAGGATGACGATCCTGGGCTCCTTGATGAGGACCTGTGCGAAAGCGATCCTCTGGCACTCTCCGACTGAAAGCGTGTCGGGATAGGCTTCGAGGATCCTGTTGACATCCTTCTTGTCGAAACCGACGCTGATGAGGACCTGGATCGCCTTCATCTTGGCGAGTTCCGCCGGCATGTTAACACCGATGCAGGTGGAAAGGTTCTGCAGGACGGTGTCGAACGGATAGAGGGTGTACTCCTGGTGAAGGACTCCGATGTAAGGTGTGGCACGTCCTTTGCCGGCCACTCCGTCCTTGGACATGTCGACCCAGTCGTCTCCGATGCGGACCTCCACCTTCCCTTCGGTGGCGGGGGACATGCCGGCGATCATCCTGGAGGTGGTCGTCTTTCCGGCACCGGAATATCCGATGATCGCGAAGACCTCCCTCTCGTCCACGTTGAAGGTCACACCGTCTACGGCTTTTACAACACCCCTGACGACGGAGAAGAAGTGTTTCTCCGCATTGTCGAGTCTGATGATGGGCTGTCCGACGTTGCCGATCTGTCCCTTCTCGAAGTGGTACCCTTCCATGAACTTCTCGGTGATGGGTTTGGGTTCCCCTTCCATCTTGACCTCTCCTGCATCCAGCCAGTAGGCCCTGTCCGCCATCCTGTCTATGGCCTCGGGCCAGTGGGATGCGAACATCATGCAGATGTTGTGCTCCTTCACATACTCCACGAGCTTGTTGTGGACGATCTCCGCGGTATAGGGATCGAGGGTACCGGTGGGCTCATCGGCCAGGAAGAAGAGCGGGTCCTTGGCCAGCTGCCTCGCCATGACGATCCTCTGCTTCTCTCCTCCGGACAGGTCCCTTGCGATGTGCATGGTCCTGTGTGCCATGTTGACGAACTCCAGGAGGCTGATGGCCTTCTCCACGCGCTTCGGGGTGCGCTCGTCTATGGCCTCGAGGACGTTCTCGATGACGGATTTGTCGCCGAAGAGGGCGAAGGTCCTCTGCAGCATGATGGCGATCCTTCCGCGTATCTCCTCTCTGAGGGGGTCATGCTCCGGAAGCGACCAGTAGTCGACGGTCTCGACCTGCGTGTCCCCGTTGCATTTGGAGCAGGGCTTCCCTTCGAAAGGCAGGTCTATGTTTCCGCAGGTGCAGCAGCGGTTGACGTGGTAGAGTACGCGTCCGGTGTCGGGTGCGTATTCGGTGCTGCCCCTCAGCATGTGCAGGATGACGCTCTTTCCGGCACCGCTCCTCCCGATGAGACCGACGATCTCCCCGGTCTTGAGGGTGGTGCTGAAGTCGTTGAGGACGACTTTGCCGTTGAACTTCTTGCTCACGTGCTCTATCGTGATTAGTTCGACAGACTTGGACATGGTCGGGCGGTACGGGTCCAAAATATAAAGATAGTGGCTAGCGACAAAGGGAGTTGTGTACAGCCCTCACAAGCAGACGTGGTAGTTGTGCCAGCCCTGTATTGGATTGGCGTCCTCATAGACATGTCGTGTGCCTGCGTCATGAGGGAGAGGATACCTCCATTCGACCGACCTTATTAATATTGGATGTACATTATATCCAACCATGGCAATGTCGGAAAACAGAGCCCGCCTCGGCGGACCCATCCCCAAATTCAAGGATTACCACATCTGGAAGGCGCTGTACTGCCTCAGCAAATCCGCGCCTATCGGACGCAAGAAACTGGCCACCCTTGTGGGGGTCGGAGAGGGCAGCACGAGGACCATCCTCACGATGCTCCAGGAGAGCGGTGCCATATCCGTCAAGAAGAACGGGGTCACCCTCACTCCCGAGGGAAAGAAGATCTGGGCTTCCGTGGCCATGAACATAACCACCCTCAGGGTGGACTCGCTTACCATCGGCGCCATAAACTGCGCCGTACAGGTGCCCCGTGCCGCCAATAAGGTGAAGTTCGGATGCGAGGAACGCGACAACGCCATAAAGTCCGGGGCGGCCGGAGCGACCACCCTCATCTATTCCAACGGGATCCTGATGTTTCCCGGCAACGAATATCCTCTCGACATAAAATCCGACAAGGCCGTGAGGGCGGCATTCAACCTGTCCAACGACGACGCCATAATAATCGGCACCGCCGATACACCGGAGGCGGCCGAGGAAGGGGCGGTATCCGCAGGCCTGGAACTCCTGGGAGGGTTGCAGCTCAAACAGGAGAGCGACCCCATGTACTCCCCCCTCAGCTCCAGCAACGAACTCATCGCCCTTGCATTCATGGTGCACGACCTCGTGGGAGGACTCCCAGTCTGTGCCAAGAGCAAGGACAACCTGGGGATCAGGATCGAGAACGGCAAGGTCATAGACAACGCATACACCGGTGCCGTCCTGGAAGAGGTCCTAAAGATCGGGACCACGATCAGGAGGATCGCCACGTCCGGACCGTACAAGGGGATCCGTGTGATCGTCACACCCCTGGAACTCAACAACAGCGTCATAGCGGCCATCGGAGTCGTGGACATAAGGACTATGGCGGGGATCAACAACCCCATACGTCTCCACGAGGACGACGACCTGTAAACAAACTACTTATAGAACCAAAAACAGATTACACATTCGGAGGAGTAAAATGTCGGTCGACGGTCCGGAAGAACCCCTTGAGATTGTGAAGAATCTCAGAGGGGTAGTCCATGCATTCTATCTCAGCGAGGACATCCTAAGCAAAATGAAAGAAGAGGAGGCCAAAGTACGTGCGGCCGGAGGAAACATCGATGTGGACAACCAGGGATTCTCCCAGGCCCTCACCCGCCAGCACGTCATCGCCATCATCAAAGACCCGAGGTTCAGGCCGCCTCCGGAACCGACCGTCACACTGATGTCCGAAGACGGGAAGACGATGGGGGTCGAGGTATTCCCGTTCACCTTGGAACAGTACGCCAAGAGGGACGATGTCGTCTGGCTCTCCGATGCGTTCGTCATGTTCCCCGAGGTCCATGGTGACGGCGGGGAGAAATTCGTCATGCCGCCTGTCAGTTTCCCGGAGCTCAATCCCAGCAACGGCTGCAAGAACGTCATATCCTGCAGTCCCGCACCCACATGCGACCTCCTGATGAGGCAGCACTACAAATACCCAGACGATCCGAAACTCGCGTCGGTCCTCATCGCCTTCGACGACTGCCCGAAGGACCCTAGCTTCAAGACGGACCTGTCATCGGTCACCATACCGACGAAGATCTGAGTGCCGGGCGGGGCCTGGCCCCGTCCCGCATCCGATCTTTCTCCATCCGTATTTAGAGTTTTTCGACCATTGTTCCATCCATATAGAAAACGGTTTATAACCCCTGATTTTCGAGATTCACATGGATGGAGACATACCCAGATACTCGAAGCATCAGCTCGTGAAAAGGTATTGTCTTCTGGGTATCGGCCTTTTCATCATGTCCATCGGCATCGCGATGTCCAAAAGAGCGGGCATAGGGACCACGCCGATCTCATGCATACCTGCCACCATGAGCTTCTTCACACCGATATCCATGGGGATGCTCACATTCCTGTTCAACGCATTCCTGGTCGTCATAGAGATACTGATCCTGGGAAAACAGTTCCAGAAGATCCAGATACTGCAGGTCATAATGGGCTTCGTCATCGGGGCCCTGACCGACGTGAGCCTCGCTATATTCTCATTCATAGAGCCAGGAAGCTATGCGGAACAATGGTTCTGGTGCATACTGTCGTGCGTGATCCTCGGATTCGGCGTCATGTTGGAGGTACGTGCCAATGTCCTGGTGGCCCCCGGGGAGGGAGTGGTCGTGGCATTCGTCACCCGGTTCAAGATACCGTTCCCCAGGATGAAGGTCATTTCCGACTCCACGATGGTCGCCTCCGCCGTGGTCATGTCCATACTGTTCACGGGGGGACTCAACGGGGTCAGGGAAGGGACCATATTCGCAGCCGTGGTCCTTGGATTCATCGTCGGATTCTACCGGAACCGCTTCGGAGACCGCATCGACAGACTCCTGGAATGACCCAGATCGAGAAAAACTTAACATGGATTCGGCAAGCAAACGCCTTATAACCATCCTTCCACATAACAATAGATTATGTTGAGTCTCAACCGCTGTCCCAAGTGCTCGAAAGAGACGGGGATCAGGGTCGTCCCTCCCGAGGATACTCTCGCCAGGATAAGGCCCCTTATGGAAAAAGCAGGCATGGAGAAACCCAGGGACATCACTGGACTGGACCGTCTGGGTATTCCGGTATTCTCCATAGACAGGCCTGCGACCCGCCCCGGGGAGAAGAACCATTTCTATAACGGCAAAGGTGCCACACCGGAACAGGCCGAGGCCTCCGGGATCATGGAAGCCATGGAAAGATATGCCGCAGAACCCAGGGATACGGACGAGATCGCCTATGGAACATACGAGCAGGCGAAGGATATCGGACTCACCGTCTATCCGGAGGACCTCATACTGCCAGAACCGTATCACGGGGCATGGATGGGGCAGCAGATCGCATGGTGCGAAGGTTACGAGATGTTCAGAGGCTGCCCCGTGTGGGTACCTGCCTGTGCAGTGTATCATGTGTATGTGCCAGATGGGGATATGCAGCTGTTCAGGTCCCACACCAACGGCATAGCTGCCGGAAACACCATGGAGGAGGCGATACTGCATGCCTTATTCGAAGATATAGAGAGGGATGCATGGTCTATCGCAGAATACAAGGAAATGGCCAACTGCGACCTGGTCATAGAAGACGAGGACTCCGTACCCGGCCAACTGTTGAAGAAATTCGAGGATAACGGCGTCCACGTCCACTTGAAGGAGATCACGACGGACATAGGAGTAACCACAATAGGTGCAGCGGCGGACGATGTCGAGACCAAAGACCCAGAGATGCTTACGATAGGTGTCGGAACCCATCTCGACCCTCAGATCGCAGCCATACGTGCCCTCACGGAAGTGGCTCAGAGCAGGGCTACCCACAAAGACGGGACGAAGATCAATGCACAGCTCCAAAAAGTCACAAGGGACATGGGATACGAGGGAGTCAAGAAGGCCAACCCACTATGGTTCAAAGACTGTTCCAGCAAAAAGAGGCTGGAGGACATCCCCAACCTTGCAACAGATTACGTACTGGATGATATCGAGGTCGTACTGGGACATCTCATGGATGCCGGATTCGACATGGTCATCTGCAACGACCTGACAAGACCGGAGACAGGAGTGCCTGTGGTCAGGATGACCGTTCCCGGACTCGAGGTCTCCACCATGGATCCCGAGAGGGAGGGCGGAAGGCTCATAGGGATGTGGCCTCCCCCCAGATATCAGAACTGATCGAAAACTCCTTCCGTCCGTCGGAATGGCGGACGGTTTTCTTCTTTTTTCAAATAATAGGCATCTGGGACATCCACAGAATCCGTATAAAAGACACCCTGCCCGAAGGCAGGGGTAAAAGGTTTATTGGATCAGGTCGGAGCGCTCATCCTCCGCCGGACGGCATCATTTCGGATATGTCGACCTCTCTCTCCATCTTTTCCAGGTCGTCGATATTCTTCTTGTTGCCGTACTCTTTGGACTTGCGCTCCTTGAAGGATGTGGTCTTGTACTCTGACGGGTCGGCCGGCTGGATGGTGGAGGCCACATAGTAGAGGCCTGACGTATCCAGTTTGATCCATGTCTTTCCGTCCTCTTCCTTAATGTCCACTATCTTTCCGACAGTAGATGTCGGGGAGTACTTCACCACGTCCCCCTTATCCATACGCGATCATCCCTTGATGACGGCAGTCCTCTCTCCGGCGGGCTGGAACTCTCTGAGTCCACCGCGTCCGATCTCCTTCGTGATGTTCGCGAAGTCGAAGATCAGAGACTTGTCGGAGAAGGCGACCTTGATGAGCGGGGATGCTACGAAGGCGTCTCCGCGGGCGGCGTGAGCTGCCTTGGGGATTCCTGCGTATCCGGACAGGTGTCCGACGTTCATCGCGTAGTTGGGGTAGTTAGGTCCACGGACCTCCATGGGCAGACCCTCGTCGGACCTGTATGCGTAGGAGTTCGCGGAACCGCACTGGTCCTGCAGGTCGAATCCGTAGAATCCGAGCCTTCCGGTCCTCTCCTTGTGCTGGAGCATGGACTGGTACCAGAGGTTCAGACCGTTGTCAGCGACTCCGGTTGCCATTGCACCGGCGATACCGGTGGAAGCGGCAGTGACGGTAGCACGCTGGGATCCACCGAAGTGGGTCTCCATGACAGCGGGGTAGCGCTCGTACATCTCAAGGGCGTAGGACGAGATCTCGTCTCCGAGCTTGAGCTGTTTGTCGTAGTCGTCGGGTGCGACACCGCAGAATCCGCCGTACCTGTCGTTGATGACGTCGACCGCGTGGTAGACGTAATCCTCGAGGATGTTGTCGGTGTAGGCTGCAGTTGCGTACTGGGTGAATCCGACTCCTCCGGACATGTATCCGCCGAGGTAGACCTGGTCGTAGATGATGGCTCCGAGGGCGACGGTCTCGAGGACTGCGCGGGCGGGGTCGTCAGGGTAGACACGGTCGGACTGTACCATATCGTCGAGGAATCCGAAGGTGATTCCTCCGGGCTCGTTGGGTCCCCTGACACGCCTTGCGGGCATCATGGATCCCATGTTGATGGACATGTGTTTCGCGGAGTATGCGAAGTCAGCGATGGCTGCCTCTCCTGCTGCGAGTTTGTAGGAGGAGATGAAAGCCATGGAGATCTGCATTGCAGCGTGCCTGGAGACGGTTGCTCCATCCATCACACGGCCGACCATGGTCGGAACGCGGACAGCCTGCATGACAGTCTTTCCGATTGCCTTCTTCAGCTTCTCAGCCTGGTCCTTGGGGAAGTTCTTGTTGATGTCGATGACGAATCTGGGGTCCAGCTCGTCGATCAGCTCGTCGTCTCCGGAGAAGACCTTGACGTAGGAGTCGTAAACGAGTGCGGGGTTGCACTCTGCCATGTGCTCCTGAACGACTGCTCCTCCAGGCATGGTGTGGTTGACGGTCTCGAGGTACGCGTTGATGGTCTCGGGGGTGACTTCCTTTCCAAGCCTTCTCTCGATGGTCTGGTGGGGGGAGTCGAGTCCGACGAGGACGGTCCTCCTGATGTCGTCCCAAGCCTGCTGGATGGCAGGGTTGTTGATGCAGTGGAGGTCATCGGGCTCTACGAAGATGTCGGTGTGGGACAGCTGGTAGGGCATCCAGGACCTCTGTCCTAGCGGAACTCCAATGTCCTCGTTCATCATCGGGAAGCCACGCTTTTTCGCGATCTCCATGGCTTCTTTCTGGAACTCTACCTTGCTCTTAGACTGTTTCCATCCGCCGTAGCAGTAGTACTTGGTCTCCATGCTGGTAGGGTCTTCCTTGAACTTCTTCTTGCATGCTTCCAAGAAGAGCTTCTCGTTAGCTTTTCCTGCCATTTCACTCACCCTTTACGTCGAACGGCCTGTATCCACCGAGGGTCCTGAGCTTGTGGATCCTGATGTAGAAGTCCGTTACCTCTTTGTCGTCCCTCATGTCGACACCATCTGCTCTGAAGATGGTGGTCCTCTTCTTAAGGTCGGACATGGATGCGGGCTTCCCGACGGATACCCTCCTGTCGAGAGGCAGCGCAACCTGGTCTTTCACATACACAACCTCTTTCTTCTGATCGTCCCAGACGTACCTCTGCCATCCATCGAACATCAGTCCGTTCTCGTCGAGACGGCATGCGTGTCCGTGAACGGTGGCACCCCTGATACCGGTAAGAGCGGGGTCGAAGGTCTCGTCGTCGACGAGCTCCTTTGCGATCTGCTCGAGGTTCCTCTCGCGGACCTCGATGATCTGCCTTCCGGAAAGGGTTCCGGTGTCGACTCCTCTGTACCTGGACATGTACATCCATGCCCTCTGGTAGGGGGAGATGGGCGCGAAGTAGACGGAGTCGGTGAACTGGATGTACCTGACCCTGTCTCCGTACTTTGCTCCCTCGATGGGCTCTACGAGCTCCCTGATGGGGCACTTGGGCTCTTTGCCCTCCTCTATCGGGGGGTGCACGCTCTTGTAAGCCTCTCCGGGGGCCCTGTGGCCCATGATCCTGACGACATCGTCCATGGGGACGTCACGGAGTTTCTTCAGCTTCACTTTGGGGTCCATGTATCTGCGCCTGTTTTTGGCGGGGACGGACTCACCGGGGTAGAACTGTCTCTTGTATTTTGCCATAATTAAGCACTCCTGTAATCGTTGAGTGTAGGTCTGTACTTGGAATATCTCCCGATATCGAGGGTGTAGCCGTCGACAATGGTCTTGTCGCAGGCCTCCCTGATCTCCTTAACCACGGCTTCGAGCATATCGGAGTCGTCTACCTCTAACTCGATGTAGAAGGCGCCCACAAGACAGTGGAGCTCCACCTCACGTCCGTCGACATGGATGATCTTGCGCTCGGTATGGTTGTTGGGAAGACCCTTCGCAGGACCGCTGCTGATTGTGGCCGGAAGACTCTCGCCCGCCATGTTCACTTGTCTAATGTGCTCGATCTTGTCGATAGCGTTGAGTACGGCTTCCGTCGACTCGGCGCTCAACAATCTGTTCGTCATTATGCGGACCTCGGGTAGAGGGACGTTCGCATAATCGACTGGTGGTTTAGGCATTTACAGACCTCATTCTACTCAGAGCTTGTTCTTAATCTTCTTCGCCTCTGCTCCGACGAACTGCATCGGAGTGTTGAACTCGGGCATTCCTCCGAAGACATCCTTGAAGAGTCCGGAAGTGGCCTCTGCAGAGAAGGTCTGGGTTCCACCGTCAAGGCAGTTTCCTGCGGTGACTGCGGGTATGAGGGTTCCCTTAGCATGCCTGGTAACGACGTGGTTTCCGTGGAACAGTCCAGGTCCTCCACCACCGTAGATAGAGTGGGAGAAGAAGGACATACCGACACCGACACCCTCCGCACGTCCGTAGTCGACACCGGGCAGTGCAGACTCGTGCTCGAGCAGGTCGTTGTAGTACAGGACAGTGGACGGGACACCCTGGGCTGCACGGGCAGCTCCGACGTTCACCATGACAGCGGCAACCTCTCCGGCTGCTGCGTAGGCGTTCCACTTGGGGAGGTCGTCGGTGGTGTACACGTTGTATCCGGACGGAAGGGTCTCTTTCACGCGGATGACTCCGTCGTCGATTGCCCTCTCCATGAGAGACTCGACGACAGTTCCGACGGTTCCGGTCTTTCCGTTCTTCTTAACGAGCGAGTAGACGAGGTTGTTGGCGTTCAGTCCCTGGTAGGCGAGGGACAGAAGGTGCTGCCTCTCGAAGGGCCCGATGGCGTCTCCCATCTCGTAGGCGGCGCAGGTCTCGAAGAGAGACGAGAGGGCCGCTCCCTGCATGGCGTTCCTCTGGACGAGGGCGACCACGTGGTTGGACATGATGTTCCTGAGTGCGAAACCGGCACCCTCGTTCATCTGGGGAACCTCAAGAATGGTCTTGATGTTGGATCCAGCGAAGTTGACGGTCTGGGGGTACTGTCCCCATACTGCACCCTTTACCATGTTGGCCTTGTACATAGGTACTTTGTACCTGTCGATGATGGCCTCGGTGATAGCCGCAGCGACTGCGGTGAAACCGGTGGTGTACTCGACACCGGCGTTGAGCCTGTCCTCAGGGACAATGACAACGATGAGCTTTCCGTCGTTCTTGACCTCGACAACGGTGTCGTCGCCCTCGGTGACCTGCACCATGGCTTTGATGTCGTCGGCGAGTTTCTTGGCATCCTTTACGAGAGGCACCTCGATCTCTTTTCCAGCGATCTTGCTGCCGCCGATCTGTCCGGTCGCGAGAGCTTTCTCGATTCCGGCCAGGTTGACCGCAATGGTCCTCTTGGTCAGAGAGGCAATTTTCTGGATTGCCTTGTTGCGCAACGGACTGATGGCTTCCAGCGGCACATCTTTTGCGATGCGCTTGCCGTAGTCATCATACAGGTCTATTACGTCCTCGTATTTTGGCATTTTATACCTCCTTTTTTATTCAATCCCGCAGAAAAAACAAATCCTCTGCGTTCCCCTTGCAAGGACGGAGAATGGCTGAATAACATATAAAGCCATTGGAAAATTGTTATTTTTGCTTAAAAACCAGAAAAACCGGAAGTTTATACAGACCCGGAAATCACCCGTTCCAGATGTGCCGCCGACAGCGGTTGTATTTAATGATTTTCAACAGTAATACGAATATCGATACGGAGACATAAAAAAGAGGACGGTAAATGGTTTCGAAGTGGCGTTAAGCCGTTTTTCCGGGATCAGTCCCTTTTGGCCTTCGACATGGGGCCGGCGGCGTAGCGGTCAAGACGCGACACGTACTCGGGTATCCTGTCGTACGGGATCCCTATGGCTAGTTCGTCGGCCTTCATGTCGGTCTTCTTCCTGCATCCGAAACATCCGATGGAGATGTTCGGGGCCGCGGTACAGACCGGGACGGCGGTGACATCCTCGCAGGCACATTGGAAGGGGGAGGTGGAGAACTGCACACGCCCGCCCTTCTCCGCCGTCTCCAGGGGGACGATCCAATAGACCCTCTCCGGGATGTCGACGATCTCCACGACGTCGGGGACGAAATCCGCCTCGCCCAGAGGACATACGGCCTCTCCGACGACCTTGAACGGGACGACCATCCTGTCGGAGATCATCTTTCCTGCGGCCTCGACGGAGTCGTGCATACCCATTCCCGCATGGAACTCCCCTGATGCGACCTTCTCGGGGGTGGCGATCATATTGAGGGCGGATGCACCGACATGGCAGGATTCGTCCTCCAGCGTCATGGCGATGCAGGCACCGGCCTTGGCTGCGAAGACGGCCTGACAGTGGCTCATCTGCTTCTCGGGCCTCTTGCAGCAGTCGGGAAGGCTCTCCCCCTCCCTCACCAACTTCACGGCGACGGGCTCGTACCTGAGCCTGAGGACGGTCTTGAGTTTCTCCGCATAATCTTTGTTTTTCTGAAGTATTGTATCGGCCATTAAACGGATATTGTTTTCATGGGATTTATAAGGAGCCTTAACGAAACTTCAGAGCTGGGTCCGGTCACCCGTTCATAGTAAGGTACTTTATCATTACCGACATTATAGTATCATGGGAAAGAAGAATCTTATTTCCGTCCTGGACATGAAGGACCAGTGGCCGGACCTCGTCGACCTGGCCATAAAGCTCAAGGCAGAACGCGGACACCACGGGGCACCCCTCGCAGGGAAGACCCTCGCCATGATGTTCGAGAAGCCCAGCACCAGGACCAGGACCTCCTTCGATGTCGCCATAACCGAACTCGGAGGACACGCACTCTATCTGGACGTCACCAAGATGCAGATGGGACACGGCGAGACCGTGGAGGACACCGCCAGAGTCCTCAGCCGCTTCGTCCACGGGATCATGTACCGTGCCTTCGACTACAAGATGATGGACAAACTCGGGGAGTGGGCCACCGTCCCCGTGATCAGCGGACTCGACGATCTGGAACATCCTTGCCAGGCCCTCGCCGACATGGTCACCATCAAGGAGAAGCTCGGATCGTTCCGCGGCAAGAAGATCGTCTATCTGGGAGACGGCAACAACGTCTGCAACTCCCTCCTCTACGCATCCGCCATCATGGGGATAGACATGGTCGCATGCTGTCCCGCCACCAGGATGCCCAACGCCGAGATCATGCTCGGTGCGGCCAACATCGCGGCGGAGAACGGAAGCAAGATCGTCGCCTCCCACGACCCGCAGGAGGCGTGCGTCGGAGCGGACGTCCTGTACACCGACACCTGGATCTCCATGGGCGACGACACCCCGGTGGACAAGGCCATCAAGCTGTTCCAGATGTACCAGATCAACGACGAGTTGCTCTCCATAGCCAACCCCGGATGCATCGTCATGCACTGCCTGCCCGCCCACAGGGGACAGGAGATCACCAACGAGGTCATCGAGGGACCGCACAGCGTCGTCTTCGACCAGGCCGAAAACAGGCTCCACGCCCAGAAGGCCGTCCTGTACACCCTGCTCAAGGATTGAATCACTACATACCCAGATCATTAAACGATTTCATTGGAACGTCTTCGGGGGCCATTCCCCCGAGGACATATTCCGAAAATAGAGAGGGGAATGAAGGAAAGGCCGACATAAGGGGGCAGAAATGACATGGACCTGGTGATTCTCGCCGTCTTCGGCATCCTCTCCGGAGTGATGGTCCTTGTACAATCCCCCGTGAACACCGCCCTCGGGAGAAACGTGGGTTCGCCTGTCCTCGCATCGTTCATCTCGTTCCTTACAGGCATGGTATTCCTCCTGGCACTGTGTATCTTCACCGGGACGGACATGTCCATATCCTCCGATGGGATCGGTTCCACCCCCTGGTGGTCGTATACGGGAGGCATATGCGGCGCCGCCATCGTCCTGTCTTTCATAATCCTGTTCTCCAGAGTGGGAGCGGTGAACACAGTGGTCCTCCCCCTCACCGGAATGCTGGCCATGGGTGCGGTCATAGACCAGTTCGGACTGTTCGGTTCCGAGACGTACCCCGTATCGGCCCTCGGGGTCCTCGGTTTCATCCTGCTCGCCGCAGGGATGGTGACAGTGGTGACCGTTCCGCGTCACGAAAAGGACGGCGGGAAGGAAAGGATACCGAATGAAGATGACGGGAACAGCCCGATATGGTATCTGTTCGGGATCGGCGTGGGGGTCCTCATGGCCTCGCAGGCGGCCATAAACGGCAATCTGGGTATTCATCTGGATTCGGCCCTGCACTCGGCCCTCGTATCGTTCGTTGTCGGAACGGCCATCCTGTTCGCGGCATGCCTGTGGAAGAGGAATCTGCACGATGTCGTCCTGGTGAGGGAGAACCGCGTCCCGTGGTGGATGCTTACCGGGGGGATCTTAGGGGCCGCATACATCTTCTTCAATGCATACCTCGTCCCCGAGATCGGGACCGGGACCACCGTGGTGCTCACCATAACCGGGCAGATGATCGGCAGCGTCATAATAGACAACTTCGGGCTCCTGGGTACCGGGAAAAAGAAGACGGGGGCCCTACAGATTATAGGTCTGGCACTCATGTTTGCAGGGGTCGTTATGGTGAAGATGTCCTGATCATCCGCAGAGCTGTGCGGCGACCAGTTTGTCCACCTCTTCCAGGAACGACTCCTCCTTTCCTTCGGGGATCGTGGCACCGGCGGCGACACTGTGCCCCCCTCCCATCCCGCCTACGGATGCGGCCGCATCCTTCATGATCTGGGAAAGGTCGAGTCCCCTGTCCGTCAAAGAACGGGAAGCCCTCGCCGATACCTTGACACCGTCGTCGGCCACGGCGAATGCCACTATGGGCATGCCCGTATCGGCCTCGCCGGAATTGAGCACCATGCCGGCCACTATTCCCACCACCGTCTCCCTTATCTCCGTACCGGCATCGAAATACTGCACGTGCTTGAGACGGCGGAGCAGATGGTTCTCCTTCACATATGCCAGCGAGGCGGAGATGTTCTTCCTGTGGTCGCTGCGGTTCCTCTCGGCGTCCTTCAGGGCATCGACGTCGCCCATGCAGATCCTCTCTCCGGTGACGGCATCGTCATACCTGCCGCAGGAATTCAGGATCGTGGCGAACTCCTTCGAATCGTTGAGACCGGAGTGCACCTCGTAACGGTTCACCGTATAGATCTCACCCATCAGGGCTTTCCTGTCCTCGTCGTTCGTAAGACGGGACATGAGTTCGTCCGCCAGCACTGCACGGTCCCCGGGATCCAGATCGACCCATGTGTTCCTTCTCCCGTCTTCGGCGGTCAACTTTATATCGTATTTGTAAAGAAGATCCATGCACCCGTCGCGGTCGTCGGTTATCCCTTCGACCCTCGGTTCGTTACCATACTGGAGGAACTGGAGCACAGGGCGCGTCTCCCTCCCGAAATAACGGAGACCGTATCCCGTGGATATGTCGCCCGCCTTCTCGGCATCCCCGAGGATGATACGGTTGTAACTCACCAGCCGGGAATAGCGATCGTCCTGGAAATCCCCGATGGCACCGATGACCGCCAGATATGCCAGATCCACATTCTTAGGGTCTATCGTCTTTGAGAGGAGGTATGTCATCCCCGCACCGCAGACCTCGAAGGACCCGGAGCGTCCGTACAGGTGGGGATTCATCTGATACGAGGAGAGGAATCCGTCCAGGAACGTCTGTCCTCTCCTCCACAGAGGATCTGGCACATGATGGTCGGTGACCACGACGCCGTTACGGACGAATCTGGACATGTATGCGCTCCCCAGATCGCATATCCAGACCATGTCGTACTCGCACCCGTTGATCTTGTCTATGGTCTCCTCGGATATCTTCTTCTCGAAGTCCATAACGAACTGTTTCCCCAATCTCTCCAACGTCATGGCGGCTATCGAACCGGCCGTTATCCCGTCCGCATCTATGTGGGATACGACCTATATCCTGCGGGCGGCACGTATGGCGGATGCTGCCCTGTTCAGCTCCGTAACGAGCCTCGGATCCAGCTGGGTAGGGAAATCGTCCTCCATTATGCCGGCGCGTATGGTGTCGGATTTGAATATATATCGCCCCCGGCAAACGATATTATGTCATGAACACCTCGTCGGAGACATGGGCGTAAGGAAGATCCGCATCATGCCGGGGGTGACGATAACCAACGACAGATGCCTGGTCCTGGACGAAGGACCTACCGCAGTCATAGGAGACCTGCATCTGGGATATGAGAGTGCCCTCGAAGGCGAGGGGATGTTCATCCCCCGTATCAACACACGGTCCGTACGCGA